>Ga0208545_1000073_pt1 | contig 41557 bp, 55 predicted proteins | sample DEB08_DNA_12_FD_185498 | JGI IMG/M metagenome (GOLD analysis project Ga0208545, IMG submission 185498) | Aqueous microbial communities from the Delaware River and Bay under freshwater to marine salinity gradient to study organic matter... | ecosystem: Environmental > Aquatic > Marine > Coastal ... | reverse complement strand
ATATTTACATACTTGACGATGCTGACTGCAATGTACTAAATTGTACTCACGGCGCGGTTTGATTGGTTTTCCGTGTCACGTTAAATGTGTTCCCCCGCCGAGTCTAACATTGCTCGGCGGGGGTTTTTTTGTCTCCGTGTTGGACGCACACGGGCAATTCGGTACTATTCGTGGGTATGGAACCGCCGAAACAAATCAAGATTTTAAACTTGATGTACCAGATTCGCTGGGTTGATCGCCAGATCGAAGCGGCGACTGACAGCCACGGTTTTTGCGACGTGTCCGAACAGCTAATCGTGGTGAACGGCGACCAGCAACCACAAGCCGTCGCAGATACTTTGCTGCACGAAATCACCCACGCGCTGTTTGACGCGCTGGCGCTGGCTGGAGAGCAGACTGAAGAGCGCTTGGTGCGGCTGCTGTCAACAGGACTTTGCACGGTATTACAAGACAACCCAAACTTCACAAAATGGTGGACGAAGAAACTCTAACGGAGCGCAACAAAAAGTTGTTTGAGCAAATGGCATTCCAAGCTGCGCGTGCCATCGACTATCGCGATACGGTGATCGAGACGGACGAGCTACTGACCGACGTGCTTAACATGGGCGGTGAGTACTATTCAGCCCAGTCATTGGAGATCATTCGCCAGCGCTTGCGGGGCCGACTCGCTGCTGCTGGGCTGATGATTGAGTAGCGTCTGTATTAGCACGTAAGCCATGCGAACCCCCCGATCCCGCTGAACAGATCGATGTGCGTCATTCATCGAAGAACCCCAGCGCTGATAGCTCTTCCGAGTACAAGTAGAACCACAAATCCATCACCTCTTCCTGGGCTGATCGGATTCGTTGCAGTGTCGCCATTCGCGACAGCCCCTTCGTCCCACATGGGTTGTGTTCACGGATACCCGCGTTGAACTTCTTGGATGCACGGGCTGCAAATTCTGCCAGCCCCTTGTCTCTTATTTGTTCGTCAGTCATAGTTTATTCTTCTGATTAAATCTTCCAATTGCTTCTTTCGCTCGGCGCTCTAGCTCGTCACACATTCCCTGGTCCACTGATTGCACGCCGATACTCGCTGCTCGCAGTTCAGACCCACTTGATTTCGGATCGAGCAGCAACTTGCGCCCACGTTTTAGCCAAAAGTTCAGCCGAAATTCTGACTCTGATCTGTGCGGTTCAGACATGTTTCGGGTGCTGTACTGTACTAATTTAATTGCCACACATTCCAGTACATTCGTCCAGCATAGTTAACTGCCCACGATCCACGTCTGACGATAAGTCTACGTCTTTCAACGGAATTCTTGCAGCGTGCAAATACATCTTGCTGTCCATGTTCTTCCATCCGTCACGCACTAACTCATCAACACGCACCGCTTCTTTCCACCCCTCTGGATCAGTCTTCTTAATCCGTCTCCACTCATGATCGGAATGGTACGGACAATACACGCAAGCGGATCGCGGTGGCTCTGGGTATCCGTTTCGCTTCATCCACTCAAAGCAATCGCCACGTCGCATTCGCTTTTCCACCAGCGGGAATCGGTTTGTAATATACGGAACCGTAGACTCTCGCATACGTTGTATCTCGTCCAGCGAAATGCCAATCCATTGAATGCAATGCTCATCTTTATGGCGCTGTCTAGGCTTTAACCCCAGCAACTTTCTGGTGAGCTTACGAATGGGGTTTATTTTGTACTCCACAGTACACACTCTTGGTATCTGGCCGTGCGATCCGTCTGGGTTTTTTGTAAACAACGGGGGCTGTGCCATACGCACGTCGTTGTTAATTGCGTCTTCCATGTTTGCGGTTAGTCCGCTCTTGTGTTGTACGACATGCACGGGAAACGGCAATTCGTCAGTGAGCCAAGACAAGTAATCGTAGACTTTTTCCGGCTCTGCCCCAGTGTCTGAAAACACGGCGCATTTCGGCATTGGCTCAACTTCACCCCGCGCTGCCATGAGCGCTAAACAACTCGACTGAACACCAGCACCTAAACTTAATACTTCAAACGCAGTTTTCTTTACCATTTAAAATTGAACTTCTACTCTGACATGTTTCGTGGGACACACTGTACTGCTCTAATAGCTCCCACGCTTCCAGATATTTTTGCCATTTACCGTTTGTCACGACTGGTATTTTTACAGACTTGCGATCCATGTCTCCGGCTGGAATAACCCAGCAACGGTCTATGTCTGTAGCTACCAGCACAAATATATCCACCGACCCCACTGGGTACATCTGCTTGTTCCCGCCGTAAGAACATGAAAACGCGTAGCGCTTCTGGCGTTGATGCAGATTTGGTCTGGACGCAGCCTTCACTTGCACCCGCACGCATCGACCGTTCAGTATGGCCATTATGTCGAACGGCTCCGGCGTTGATGGGGTCAACACCGTGCAGCCCATGCGTAGCAGACGCGCCGTGGCTATTGCCTCGCCCAGCGCACCGCTTTGCAGCACCGTCAGCATTGCTCATTTAGCAGCCCTAGCAGCCATAAATTTCTTAACCGACAGTCCAGACGCTTTGAACTCTCGGACTATCGGTTCTTCGTGTGGCTCGGCTGGCCACGTACCTTTCAGCACATGCTCCAATATTTTTTTGGAGAACTGTCTGCCTATCGTTCCCAAATCCTGGTCTACTGGTGGGAGTTCGCCAACTGCGGGGCCGGAATATTCGTTCATGTTTTTTCTAAAAATTTCTTAACAAACTCAGAAAACTGAATGAGTTCTTTTTTGATTCTGGGATTAACCGAAACTTGGTGTTCGTATCTGTTGCACGCAGAGTGAACCGTCGTGCGATCGCACTTCCAAAATTCGGCGATGTCTGGTTTTGTGTAACCAGCGTCGAACGCGATAAACATGCAGCAACGTCTTGGAATCACATATTTTTGCCGCCGGTCGCCGCTCATTAGTTTGTCTAGTGACACTCCATAATATTCAGACGCCAACTTGGAGAGTGATTGCAGCTTCTTGTTATCCATCGCATTCACACACGTCACGGTGCGCCGTATCTTCGATTAGTTCGCCGCAGTCATCACACACGCACTCGCACGGGTGGGTGTCGCAGTCTCTGCAACACACGCAGTCGTCCGCTGTGTTTAGTTCCCCGCATTCGTGGCATTTGGGAGATGGTTGCATCCAAATCATCGTAGTGCGTAGTCTGTGGTTACAATCTGCAAAACTTTGTTGTGATCACGTATGAGTCGGCTCGCAATTCGGTTGTCGAGTTCAGCGAACCGTTCCATTGTGAGATTCGATGTAATGAACGTCCACTTGCCCATTCGTTTATCGAGCAATTCCAGAAGCTTTTGTGTGCCATACTCGGAACCGTGTTCTGCGCCGATGTCGTCGATAACCAGAAGATGTTCTTTCGACAATTCGGCGGCGTAACTGTGGTGTCCGTCGCGCATGTAGTTAAGCGCATCAATCCAGCGCACGAACTTACCGGACTTGTTAACCACGTGGCGGTGCGTTTTGAAAACAGCTTTCGCCAGATGGGTTTTACCGATGCCACAAGTGCCGACAAGCGTGAGCCAGTAACGTGCGCGGTGGTCATGGTGAACCATGCCGTTGATGAACGCGCCAGTAGACTGCAATGCGTCTTCAAGCGCCGAGTCGCCAGCCGTGTCGAAGCCAAGAAACTCACGATACCATTCAAGAGCTTCCGGCGTTAATCGCTGCGGCCCCGTAGTCGCTCGCTCTGGCGAACGTCCCATTATTTCGGCTGCTATTTTTCCCGCGTTTTTCATTAAATGCTTTCCACGTTAAAAACTTTTGCTTCCAGTTTCTTACCGCAACGCCACGCGAATCTCGCCATTTTCCAACGGTGAAGTATTCATGGAACTGAGAAGCTTGGGATTCAGCTTTAATAGTTCTGGCGTACGCCGTGACTTCAGCAATCGTTGGGGGTACGAACGCCCGTGTCGTTCGTGTTTTTTGTTTGGGTTTTTCATTTGTGACTGTAGTTACATTGATGTTCAAAAAAGTCATGTCGCTGGTGTATTGCCGCTTGGTTCGTGTGAGCAGTCCGGCGCTCTCCAGTGACTTCATCTTCAGCGCGATCGTCGGGCGCTTCAGTCCGGTGCGCGTGGCTAGAGTCTCTTGTTTGGGCCAGCACTTGTTCTCGTCGTCGGCATAGTCGGCAAGTGTAAGCAGCACCAGCTTCTCGCTGGGGGTAAGCGACTGGCGAAACGCCCAAGTTATGGCTTCAAGACTCACCGTTCATCTTGACTGTCACTCGGTTAAATATGCCGCGTATGTCTGGGTTTCTGGCAATATCTTCACGAAGACGGTTGATACCATATAACACAGACGTGTAACCCCAGCCTGTGCGTTTCCCTGTCTGGTTGGCGCTTAAACCAATTTCAGCCATAAGACTCCACACAACCCACCGCGCCCAGCAGCGGTATGGGACTCGCGTGCGCTCCCAAATGTCAGACTCGTCGTCGAAGCCAAACTCGATAACCACCGCGTCAATCACACGATCCACTTTCTCTGCCCAGACGGGCGGCAATTTCTCCCTGCAACCAGTCGATGGTTTTTTCATAGCCGAGTATCTCCATGTAAACCGCGATGCCGCTTTGCATAAATTGCGCGTCGGTTTTCATGCCGACTAACTGCGCTCTGGCTGCGCTTATCATCATTGTTCGTTCGCTCCATTTAGTTCGTTTGGATTTCCAGTCGTCCCAGTATTTCAGTTCGTTAATTTGATAGTCGTCACGTATGTACCCGCATTTTTTCCATCGTGTGTATTCCGTAACCCCTTGCCTAACCACCTCCGTAGCCAGCGCGTAATAGCCAGCTAAAACAGACTGCTGGAACTGGCTGATCGCCGTCTCACGACCAGCCAGCCCAGCATCGTCGGGCGTCAAAAATCCTTCTTGAATGACGCCCCGTCCTTTTTAGTCACCGCCAGCTTCAGGTATTTCTTTCCGCTAGACTGTGCCTCGTTTTTCCACGCCGAGATGAAATAGTCCACCCCACCCACGTTCAACGACCCCGTCATGTCGGGTTGCGTGTCTTTTTCTTTTCTGTCGTTGTCGAACATCGCTCCCTTGTCGGGCTTATCACTTTGTTTGTATGACTCACTCATGTTGTTTTAGTTTTTTTACTTAACTGTACTGGTTTTTCTCCAGTAAGATGATTTACTGCCACCGGACAGTTCGTCGCCGATGATTTGTGGCAACGCTTGTTCAGCTTCTTCCGTCGAGCAGCCCGTGCATTCAGCGAATACCGCCACCAGATCGGTGTACTTGATCTTGGCAACTTTCAAAATGTTGTACGGGCCAATGTTGTTACCAGCCAGTTTCTGAAACACTTTCTTGCAATCGCCAACTGTTATTGGGTTGGTGCGCGTCACCCGTTTAAATCCTGGTAGTTCATTGAACTCGTCGCACTTTTCTTTCAGCGACTTAATCCACGCTTCGATGGACGGCACGTACTCGCGCAGCCGTGCAGCCGTGAGTGGACTGGTGATCTCCGCTGGGTTACGCGCTTTCTCCAGCATGTCCTGCCGGTCGATGATCGTTAGCGCGGTCTTCTCATGCGCCGTGCAGTAAGGCCGATGACAACACCACCCGCACCGCATGTTTGGAATGGGCGACGCTGTCGGGTTAGTGATCCGATTGCGGACACGGCGTGCTATATCTTCCGCTTCGCTGCGAGTTACCACCCACCGATCCACTTTCGACTCGGCGCTGTACACCAGATGGCACTCGATCTCCATGCACTCGGTTTTTTGCATCCAACCAAGCGCATAACCTGACAGTTGAATGCGGTCGTCGTACCGCGCCCCCGTTTTTAGATCGAAAATCTTCCGGCGACTCGGACAAATCATGTCCACGTAGCCACGCGTGAAGAACTCGCCATCGACGTTTATGTCCACCAATGTCTCGCACTCCACCGGAGCGTCACCGCACTGCTCCAGCGTGTAGTTAGTCGCCCAGTCTATTTCTTCGTAATCTTTTTGGTTGAGCATTTTGCTAGGTGTTTCTTCTGCCACTCGTCGTGCATTAATGTGCCGCGATGGGCGGCTGGCCCGACTTCACCGCTCTTGAATTTTGGGCAATGATTGAGCCACTTACCCCAGTTACTGGGGCTGAATGGATGATGTTCGCGATCTTCGCTCATTTGTGTTGTTAGACGTAACTTAACCCGCGACAAACCCGACTGACTGCAAGTGCGTTTTTTGTGTAGCTTCGATCTAAAACCCACCCGTACTGAAGCCGTTGAATCGCCAGCGTCCGGCGCGGGTTACCCAAAACCTTGTATGTTTCCAAATATTTAGTTTCAGCGCCCCTAACACCGCAAAGCGTTTGCCAAACAATCGCTTTCTTATTCTTTCTTGGCGTCTTCATGTCTGTCGTAGTGTTTGGTTAATACAGATATCTCTTCACGCCGCCAGCGCCTTGGCTAGAAAATCAGATGGGCGATCCAGCACTTCTTTCGCCGCTTTCTCATCCAAGTCGCGGAACGTCTGGCCGGTTTTTATCCAGCCGATTTCTGCCAGCAGCTTGTTCGCTGCGTCTTCGTGTTTCTCCAGAGCCTTCTCCAACTCAGCTACATGGTTGAACTCTTTTTTGCGGTTGGGCTTGGCTGGCGCTGCCGCTTCTCTGGGCTGATTGTTGCGCCAAACGTGAGCGCCGACTCCAAGATACGAGCAGCACTTAGTGAGCGCGTCAGTCGCAGCGCCTTTGTAAGCGTCGCCACGGTCACGGTTGTCGTTGCCCCCGAATTGCACGATGCGTGCATTGATCGACGGGATGGTTAACACCCCCCGCACAATGACCATCTTGTCGGAGTCACTTATGACTTCCGGCTCAAACTGCCAGCCGCCGATCCCAAACGCTTCGTTCATGCGGTCAGTCACGTAGATGGGGCTGATCGCCGTCATCCCCTGCTTGTGGGGCATCTCTTTCAACGCGGCTGCTGGTAGATCGCGGTTTAGTATTTCTTCCACGGTTGGTTTCGCCGTGGCTTTCTTTTTAGCTGCCATGTTGTTCTGATTTAAGAGCGATGGTGATTAGTTTTGGCACGTACGCGTTCATGCGTAGTCCGCGTTTTTTGGCCAGCTTCTTCAGTTTTCGATGCTGGGTTTCTGGGATAATTATCGGGCAGTATTTTTTCACCCGTCTGTCGGTTTTAGTTTTCATGTTTCGGTTTTGGTAGCACATGTAGTGCAAAAAAAATCGCTCTCTCTCACCACGTTACACCAGTCGTCCACCCCCATAGCAACAATCCACGGCCCGTTGTTCCAGCGGAACGCCAGCACGCCGATCTTGTCGGTGGCTTCGCTCTGTAGTTGGCTCCACCAGTCACGGAACTGTAATCGCTCGCAGCGTTTGACTTCAAAGTGGAACGGTAGATTGGACGTGATGTCGGCTGACTGCGCCGTACCCATGTACTGCTGCGAACGCCGCGCTCCGGCTGTCGGGCCGAATCGGTCGTTGAGCAATCTGGCAAACTCCAGTTCACCGTTACTCCCTTTCTTTCGTGAGTTGCATGGCATAGTCGTCGTCTTCTCCGTATCCAATTAGTGTTCTGAAATCGCGCAGCATGACTTGCATGTGTTTTGCAGTATCCAGTTCGCGTGATTGTGTGAACTGCCCTGACAATTTCATATTAGTTGGTTTATGCGTAATCACCCAGTTAATGCACTCCATTTCGTCTCCGTGACGAAGAGTTTCGGTTTTTGTAGTTTGATTGTCAACAACTTGTTGCATGTTTATTTCTTTTTTTTATCACGGCAGTCAGATTATCTATTAAACGCAGGGACATACGCAGTCCCACATGTTGGGTGTTTATTTAAAATTTATTGTTGACTTGTAAACAACAACTACCGCTAATCATCACCTTTATGGCACGTCCACGCACTAGAGAGCGAAATTTAGACACTAATTACAGTATGCGAGTGTCGTCAGATGACCGTGACCGATTCATTGCGTGTGCTGAACTACTCGGCATGTCGTTGAACGCATTCGCGAACAGATCGTTGGACGAAATATGCCAACTCATCGAGTCGGACGCAAAAAAAATCCCACACTCCCGTGACATAGAGATTGTGAAAGTGGGTCAGTTTCTGAAATCAACAAAACTGTCGGGCTGGAAGAAGAAAAAGTAATGGCAACACTACGGAAACGCGGAGACTCCCCATACTGGTGGCTTTATTGGAGCGTCAACGGCGAGCAGTTCTACAAGTCAAGCGGCATTCGACACGGTAATAGCCGTAACAAGAAACCCGCACGTAACACCGACGCCCACCGTTTCCTGGTTGCTTTCGAGAACAAGCTCGCATTTTCGGCTCTCGGTATTAGTACATTACATGACATGACATGCACCGAGTTGCTCGACAAGTTCATGGCTGACTACCAGTCGCAAGTGGAGAGCGGTGCGATCAAAGAGCAAGTGTTCGACGACAAGTACGGGCGCGTAAAGACATGGCGCAAGCAGTTGAAACTATCCGGCATCACTACCGTCAAGTCGCTGACCCCAGCCCGTGCGCTGGACTACCGGAACAACCGGAAGAAACCAAACGGCGAGTCGCTGTCGCCCACCACATGGAACCGCGAAGTGACTGATCTGATTACCATTTGGAAGTTCGCGAAAGACAAGCTGGGCATCGAAGCAAAGAATGAGTGGCAACACATGAAGATCGCCAACGCGAAGCCCAAGAAGCAGAAGCGTGCGCTCACCGACGACGAGATCAACACGCTGTTTGAACGCGGCCACGAACTGGGGCAGGAGTGGCAGTATCTAACGTACATGATGTACTTCACCGGCTGTCGCATTAGCTCGGCGGTTCAGCTACGCGTGGACAGCGTGCATTTTGATGAGCGCAAGATTTGGTTATCGAACAAGAACAGCGCAGACCACAACGCGTACATCCCCGCGCAGTTGATGGAGTTTCTGCAAAGCTACCAACCCGCTGGCGAGACGTGGGTCACCAACCCCAGCCCACGCTACTGGACACCCAAATGGTTTCGGGAGATCAAGAAGATTGGTCTGACGTTTTCAACACACTACATGCGGAACACGTACGTCACCAAGCTCACCAAGAAACTGGATCAGCGGGTGACCATGAACATCGTCGGTCACAGCGACGCTAAAGTGCATGAGTTGTATAACCGCAACACCGCATGGGAACACGCATCCGAGATCGAGCGTTCGTTATGCGTTCGTGTTTTGCAAAACGAGAGCGACAACGTAACTGTTTTGAAATCAGCGAGTTGATTGAGATAGCACATTGTAGTACACGTTTGGATCGCGATGCTACTCGGAACTAATTCCAAATTCCCTAATGAATAACTACATTGTAGCTATTGGGTGGTTGTCCCGCTAGGAAAACGAACACTGTTGACGGCCAGCGGTTTACACCACGCACGTTCGTTTAGCGTTCTACAACTGCTTCAAGTCCACACCGGACTGTTGTAACTCCATCAACATCCGGCGAGCAGCTTTTCGCATGGTCTTGGGGCGATGATCAAACATCAGCACCTTAACCGCCGTGCCAATGTCAGTCATCTCATTGGCCAGAATCTTCGCCCGATCTTCGTCGCCGCGTGACACGTAGTGATCTGTCCGCATCAAATGGTCAAATCGGTAGATCGTCAGCTTGCCGGTGGCGTGCTGGTATCGGGCGATCTGTTCCGCGTCCAGCTTCTGCCGCTCACCGTTTACCGTCAGCGAGCGCTTGGCTTTGCGTGGGAACTGCTGCTTCTGCCCGCTGTCACGATACAACCGCATCAACTCGTCACCGATTGGGTTGGACTTGATCGTGTTCGTGAATGCCGGATTGAGAAACACGTTGAAAAAAGTGTTGCCGCTGGGAATCTTCAACCGTGGCTGTCCGGTCGTCGTCCGGCGCTCTGTCATCTTGCCGCCAAGAAGTGGCGTGCGTGCTGCTACTCGGTCAATTAGCTTGTCAAAGCCATCGCTTGCCGTGGAGTTGCGGCTGACATTGTCGAGATACTGATTCACTTGGTTGACGGCTGTCGGGACAAACGTCGCTGGTAACTCGGCGTAACTGTCTAGCAGCGCCTTGACTGTGCCGTACGGGTTGTTGGCTTCCAGTTCCTGTTTAGCGTACGTGAACTTCTGGAACAACTGGAATATCCCGCTGACCAGCGGCTGCTCTTCCAGCGTCTTTGCGCCAGCCCCAATCATGCTGGCCATGAAGCTGGCGGCATCGTCTTCGCCTTTGCCTGTGCGCTTCTTCTGGCTCACGATTGCGCCCATTGCCATTGGCATAGCAACTGGCTGCGCCCAATCGTAGCTCACCAGAAAGTCACCGACTTCCGGCTTCTGTGGCGTAAAGAAATTGCCCGACAATAGCACCCGCTTCAAAGCCGATGCGTTGATCGAGTAACGCTGGAACCCCATTTCGCGCTCCAGTTCACGCTGGTCAGTGTCTTCCGCTTCAGCGCCCGTCAACACGCCAAGCTGCTCAAGCATGTAACCGATAGTGAACGCGCTGCCCGTGCCGACAGCAGCCCGACTAAATGCCGCAACGAACTCGCGCTGGTTGAACTGCTTGCCAAACACGGGGGGGATCAACTGGTAAAGCGCACGAATAAAACCAGCCGGTGAAAACTCTAAGCCACGAATCAATAACGATCCTGGTACTCGCGTGAACTTGAAGAACATTTCGCCCAGCCCGAACTCTTTGTTCCCAGCCGTTATCCAGTTCAGTCCCTCACGCGTTTTCTGTAGCCCCTTGCTAACAAAATTGTCGTTCTGGTAGATCGCACGCATCCCAATCATCTGGGCGTACTCAACCATCTCTTTGCTGGGTACGTCCGTCTTGGCGATCTGCATCTGGTTGGCAAGCTCGGCGCGGTACGCAGCCACGTAGAACGCACGGTCAGCCGGTGACAGCAGCAACGTCAGCGAGTCTTCCAGCATTCGCATGGCTTTGCTGTCGAACACACGGGCGTTCATCCGCTTCACGTCTTGCAACTCAAACTTCGACTGGGACGTTAGACGCGCCAGCATGACCATCGTGTCAAAGCCCTTCTGTAGTTGCGCTCGTTTGGACTCGCCTTCAATGCGAGCCAACTCCATGCCAGCGTTAAAATCTCTTACGGGTTGTTTAAGCCCTTTCCACTTATTCCCGAAATACGTGAACGGGCGCATCTTGGTGCGCTTGCCGGTGACCACGCTCATCGTCTTGTCGATTGCCGCGTCGGCGAAGTCGGACACCGTTTCCGGCACAAACAGAATGACGTTGCCCAGAACATTACGTATTGCTGTCTTGAAATTCAGCAACATCATTATTGTGTGGAACGCCCGTATCTTCCCAAGCACGGTCGTCGGAGCCACTGACATGATCTCTTCCAGCAACGCAGCCGACTCTGACAACTCCGTGATGTCGTTCAGCTTGCCGTCTTTCCGCAAACGCTCCAGCCGCTTGGCTTTCTTGTGGACACGCTCAATGATCTTCTTCTCGCCACCGAGATTCTTAATGTGCTTCTTGGTTGCGTCTTTCGTTTCCGGCTTTGCTTTCGCACGCTTGATGATGCGAGCCGCCAACAACGATGAGCCGTCCGGTGACAAGCGGCTTACAATCGACAACACTTGGATGGCTTGCCCCTGCGTCTTGGCAATGTCAGCAACGTGCATCGCGATGTCGATAGCGTCGTTCAATCGTCCGGCTGCTTGGAACTTCTGGAACAACACAATACCCATAGCGGAGATTACCGCGTCTGGCGCTTCAGCTTCCATCACCTCGCGCTTGGCTGCGTCTAAACCGATCTCATCGATTCGCGCATTAGCTTTAGCCAGCGTCTCTTTGTTGGTGATCGGATCGTAGAATGAGCGTGGCTCTTCCAGCTTCTTCTTCGTGCGCTCATCGGCCAGCGTCTTCTCAAGCGACATTGTGAACTTCAAACGCTTGGTCTTGCTGTTCGATGCGGCTGCGGCTTTGTCTGCCGTCTTGCTGGGGGTGGGTTTGTTGGCTTTGGCAATGCCAAGCTCCGACAATACTTGCTGCTTCTGCTTCTCCGGCAACGCTGCCAGCTTCTTCTTGATGAAGTCTTTCAGCTTCTGCCCCTTTAAATCTTTCGCACGCGCTTCCCGAACGATCTCGCCGGATAGTTTCCGCTTCTTCGCGGCTTGTAACAGTTCGCTAATTACAGATGGATCATAGCCCTTGTCGGCCATGTGTTTCTCCATCTTTTTCAGAAGCCGATGTTTGCGCTGATCAACCGCGTTTCTTTTAATGCCAAGCGCATCAGCAACCGTGCTGGCAGTTGCATCTGTGGAGTCGGTGAACAAAGCGGAGACGTTTCTTTCATCTGGCGACAGACTGCCGAAAAAATCCTCCAACAACTTTATCGCTTCGCGTCCGGTGGGGGTTAGTGTCGTTTTATCTTTGCCAGTTGTGACTGCACTCTCTCCAGTCTCTTCGTCAGTCGTGCGGGTTTCATCTAAAAACGTCTGGCCGCGCCGTCCGGATTTACGCCCGATGTCTTTCAGCTTATTTTCAGCAATGGTTTTAGCTCCAAACCCAGTCAAGTCATCGTGAGTTTCCAGCCACTTTCCAGCTTTCTCCCACAAATGCGTCCAAACATCTTGCGCGTCCGCATCATCTTTAATGTTCATTTTCTGAACTCTGCGGCGCAGATATTCAGTTACAACTTCGCTGTTTGCATCTGTCTGTTTTTGGAACTCATCAAGCTCTACGGCACGACTTTGTAATTCTTTCTGCGCGGCAAGCCCCTTGGCTTTCTTTACGACTTTCTTTTGACGCTCGTCTTTCCGTTGTACGGACTGTTCTTTTTTTGCAGTTGTGCCACGCTTCTCAAGCATTTCTCTACCAACCGGCTCTTGCAAATATTTATTTTCAATGTCACTGAACCGCGGGTCTGTAAATGCTTCTGTTGTTACTTCATACTCGTCGTCGTCCAGAATCTTTTTGTCGTGAAGATTTTTGAATGAATCGTTGATGGAGTTTCCATCTAAAAGCTCTTCTACAAATGCTTGCTTCTGATCGTTGCTCAACCAAGTTATTTCAGATTGCATATCGTCAGCTAACTCTTGAGCAGTTGACTCATCAAACTCTTGGTCGTCCATCCAGAAGCTGCCAGCTTCTTCCGTTTCGTCTATTCTTTCGTCGCGAACTGCTTCTCTAAATTCTTGTGACGCAATTTGCGACTTACTTGGAACGACAGCGCCAATTGCCGCTCTAGCAGCGGTACTAGAATCAACTGATATATTTGATTCGGGTGATAACTCTCGCACAACACTAACTTGCTCGGCCCCGCTCTCTGGCCCCACTCCAAGCAAGTGCAGTTTTGATGGCTTTATTTCGCTAACCAAATTACGGAAATCATCCAACGGCATAGCTTCTTTATTGGACGGTACGCCGACACGAAAATTTTCACCAAACTTTTCCACTAACTGCTTGTGCATTTCAGCAGCCGGTTTAGTTCCAGCTTGAATCGGCACAACAACATCGTAACTACTATCGATGTACTTTTGGATGTTGGCTGCAAATTGGTTTTGTAAATTCAGCGTTTCTTCTTGGTCACCAATAATGTCCGGCATGACAATTGTCACGTTTTCCGGCTTTTCAATGTTGGCTAATATCTTGTCAAGATTTGTAAAAAATTGCTCAAAGTCAATTTTAACCCCTTGCTTAAATGCTCTGAACGCCCCCGAATCGATAAACACTTTTTTGCCACGGTTAGCGTGATCTGTTATTTGAGTAACGACATTCTTGCTAGGGATTAGCTGCTGGTTTTTAAGACTTGGGACAGCAACTATCCCAACCGGCTCACCAGCTTGTAACGCTGCCGCCGTCAGTTCGTTTGGCGAAGCTGTTAACCCACTAACGAAAGCCGTGTCTGGTTGTGAACCAACTTCCGGCTCGGCAGTAGCTGTTTCTTTCTTTGTTTCAATGTCAGCCAGCAACGAAGCCAGCCCATCCAATTGCTGTGAAGCTTCCGCTGCCAGCGCTGCGTCTTTCTTTCTGGTCTTGGGTTGGACACGCTTGCGTACCCAGTTGATTGCTCGTTTAAAATAGTTGCGCGTTTCTGGATTGGGTTGCGTGCCGTAGAACTCCCAGATTCCCAGACCCTCCGTGACACTTCCCTCACGGCGTTGTTGCGTTAGCATCCGGACATACTCCAGTCCCAGCCGTGCGCCATCGATGTCAGAGCCGTACACGCCTTGCACTAGCTCAACTTGTTCTGGCGTCATCTCTCCAGCCACCGCTTCCATGCGTTGCACAAAATACGGCACAAAGTTTTGCAGCTTGGTGTCGCCTGTCTCTTTGATGTACTCCGTCTGGAGCCAATCTAAATGCGCTGCGTGGATCGCTTCTTCTTGAACGACTCGCTTCAAATACTCGTCTTGCGACAAGTCAGAGTCTTCTGCATTCGCTCGTAGCTCATCTGGATTAACAACCAGACTGCCGTCAGCAGTAACTGTAGCAGTAACGCGATTATCGTTAGTAAGTATAACGGACTCAAAACGAGCGTACGGTACGCTATCGACCGTGTTCCCGATTTGTACTCCAAATGTTGCGTCAGCTTCTGAATTAAACGATCCATCTTCCGTGTCTGCTACTACTGGCGTAAGCGTCGTCTTGACCCGCGCTTCTTGCGGTTCAACGGCCACAACTTTTTCTGACAATGCTTCAGCCGCTTCATCCAGCGGATCGACTTCTTGAGAATCTTGTTTTGTCTGCTCCAGTACCGCGTCTTCTTCAATCGATTCCGCTTCATCAATTTGCGCTTGTCGATCGCTTACGTCTTCAAACAGTTTCTCCAGTTCTATCTTCTCGGATTTGCCCAGCTTACCAGTCTTCGCCAATGTGGCCGGAACAACATCTGTCAGCACGTCGGCAAACGCGCCCACTCCCATTTCGATGACAACGTCTTCCACGTTACCGCGTTGTTTGCCGGTCACCGCGAGTGATGTGGCTTGCCCCGCTAGTTCTCCCGAACCACCCATTGCCGACTGGAACAACATCTCTTTGCCGATGCCACCAAGTTTCCCAGCAATGCCGAAACTCAAAGCGTCAAGTGCTGCGATTGGAACACCACGCGAATACGCTGCGGCTTTAGCTTCTGAAATTATCTTCTTCCCGTCTTCAGATTTAAAAACCGCTTCCAACTGCTCGGCGTTTGATGTGTCTACTCCGTTTTCCGACAGCACTTCCATCATCGTGCCGGTGTACTCTTGCGCCAAACTGGTGATGCCGTTGCCGTAAGCCATTCCGAACATCGCACCAAACCCAGCGCCAGCAGCCGTTGTAATTGGGTCTGGAGATAACGCGCCCACTGCCGTTCCGGTGGCTACCGATGTGCCAAACAGTTTTGGCATGATCTTCGCGCCGACAACCATTTGTGATGTCAGCGACTCGGCTAGAAACTCCGGAAACGAAGCGAACATACTGCCAATGCGCCCCGTGAAATTGTCTTGTGCTTCTGGGCTGCTGTAATATTGAAGAGCGCCGGAGCCACGCACTTTGCCTAGCTTTTCGTTTAGCTCGGCAATGCGTTTGGCGCTTTCGGGTGTCTGCTCTTTTAGCCCGTACGTGCTTTCGTCAAACACCAAGTCAGCCATCTCGGCTCGTAACGATCCGCGACGAACAGCGTTCGCCATGCCGCCCAGCCAGCCACCGTCAAAATTGTAATCTTCGTCTAGCTCGGTGAAGCGTCGTGAGAAGTCGGGGAACTTCTGCTCATCCAGATAACCAGGATATGCTTGCCCGATGGCAGCAGTTAAGTCGTCATCACTAACGTCTGCGTACTTGGGGTACGCTTGCCGGACTGCATCCGTGACTTTGCTCATTGCAGAAACTTGTCAATGTTGGGATCGGTTAATTGTTGTGCAGCCCCACTTGCCGCTGGCTGTTTTGCGTCCGGTGTTCCGCTTGGTAAGTCAAACATGCCTCTCAAATCACCTGTTGGTGGTTGCTTACTGACCATCCCGCTCATCTTCTTGTAAAATGCTTCTGCTGTTATCATGTCAGCGCCGTCCAGCTTTACGCCGTAATGCTGTTTCCCCATCTGATCTACATACGGAGCCACGCTAACAGTCCCTTGGGACGGGCGGTTGCTCGCGGACATAAACGACTGCTCTAGCCCAAATAAAAATTGTTCGTGCTTTTCGTTTTCTCGCTCTTGCATTGCCAGCAAATTGGGAAGACTTGGCAGCTTGAGTTCTTGGGCAGCAATAACTGCTTTGTTGAGATTTCCCATGCGAGCGGTATGTCTCGTAACGACAGCGTTTATTGTCTCGTCGTGTCTTTCCAATAGTCCGCGTTTGTTGTCATAGTCGTTAACCATTGGGTTTGCTGCTCGCTTCATCGCAGCCATGCGCTCTTTGTGGAATTCGTCGGCTCTAGTATCAGCTTTGTCAGCACGCTGATCAGCTTTTTTACCACGGCGCATCTGTTTCTTGAGCGCTTTGGTTCGCATGTCGCGATACTCTTTCTGCTCTTTACGATCAGCCGCCGCCATGTTGGCTGAACGCACGTCACGCGCCAGCCCCATGCCCATCTGTAGTCCACTTGAAAAACTAGCCATTTTTTTACGCAACGGGTGTAACCCCAAACATATTGCTCACTCCTTTACCAAATCCTATACCACCAGCCATGCCAGCCGCACCGCCAGTCAACGCCGTCAGCCCAAGCCCAGCAGCCATGCCGCCGATCTGGCTCCACGGACTCCCCTGCTGTGCCATCTGTGTTTGCTGCTGATAAATACTGCCAGTCGCTTGTCCGTGCTGAGCGTTATTCATTACGCCGACTCCGCTTTGCATTATGTTCTGCCCCTGAAACGGATTAGCCCCTTGCTGCGCTCCGCTTAATGCGCCGAACTGCGCTGTTGGTGCGACACCGGCTCCGTACGATCCCATGTTGGCTAAATCTTGCTGGTACATCCGGTAACCCACATCGCCAACAGCCATCGCTTCTTGCAGACTGGGAGCGTTACCAAACAAATTGCCGCGAGCAGATTGGCTACCACGCGCCCCTGCCATAGCCCCTTTCGCGGCTGCCATGAAATGCTTCTCACCGCCTTCCATGATTTTCCGTCCCATTTCTTGGCGCATCGCAAATCCTTCCGGATCGGCTGCTTCTAATTCTTTGCGCCGCTGCTCGACAAACCGGACACCATACTCTTCCGACTGCTCCAGCATCGACTCACTGATTTTGCCAGCAGACTCGATGTAATAGTCCAGATTAGCACGGGACAAGTCGATGTCGCCAATGCCAGTAAAATCAACTGACGTAACTTGTGATCGACCGTCTGCGTCTTTGTACTCAACTATCCCCTTCTCACCGAGACGGGACAGTCGCTCCATCTTTTTCCGCGCTTCTAGTGTTTCAATGTCAGCCGCTGCTGACTCGCGTGCAGCGGCTCCGTAATCTGGTTCATCTGGACAAAAACAACCCATAATTAAAAAGTTTTTAGCATTAAGTTGGATGACCCCATGTTAATATAACCGAAACGATCCATCACCGGCAAAAACGGCGACTGATTGCTCACTGGTGCAAGCATCGCTTGACCACCACTTATTCTAACCATGTTCTCCAACACGTTAATTATCTGCAAACTATCCCGTGCCTTGCATTTTTTACTGTGGAACCATGTGTTCACGGGTGTCATTGTTCCAACATTAGCATAGCCAATAATATCTCCCGACTTCTCAAAAACGTGAGTCGGAGCAATTGCCAAATGCCTATCTTCAAGTGCTTCATTATTTAATTTAATGAACTCGTCTCTGTCTCTTACCGGCCTTACGACCGGCATGTTTTTCAGTGCTTCCATAAATAAAAATCTTACCCATGATCTTACTATCTCTTTTCGGCGTCCAGCCCCATAACAATCGCGCTGGCTTTGACACCACGCAGTTGCAGCTTGTTCTCCGCAGCCGACACTCGGTACTGCACCTCGTTAAACGTCCCTTTCGACACTGTGCTAAACGCTCTGCGAATCACCGCGTCATCACCAAATACAAACGGCAAAGAGTCTGGCAAAGTAACGCCAGTGCCTTCCGACGTGTCGATGCTGTACGGATTTAGCCGCTGCTCGCTGCTAGTGTCGTCACGCGTCTGGAATACATCCACGTTGGCGCGACTCTTGTTAAATTCAAACTCAGCGTTACGCCCGATCTTGTCGTTCATCTGGTCGCGAAACACAAATGCACGCGTCTTGATGTGGGACGGGTAAAAGCTGCCATCGTCTTTGTAAGTGCTGTCAGTCTCGTCGTCTTGCGACACATATTCCAGCCACTTCAACACCTTGCCGTCTGTTTGACCAAAGTGCAGACGTAGATCACCGGCAAACGCAGACTCGGCGTACACCGTTGGCGTCCAGTTCGTCCAGTAGCCAGTCCATGAACGGGTTACTGTATTAAAAACGAATGTGTAGTTTGGAGTATCTGAACCAATGGGAACCGACAACAGATAACGATTACCCCAGAACGTGCCGCACGCTGTGTGGGCTTTCGACCAGTTGATTTTCTCGATCCAATCGCGTATCGGCGTGCTGATCGGCTCCGGCTCAACAATGGTCTGCGCCCCGTTCATTATCTGGCCGATACTCATCACGCCAAATCGCGACAAGAAAAAACAATCTCCGCCGACTTGAGCCACTGTCCGGCGTGACACGCAGCCGAATCTATCGCTGATCTTTTTGATCTGCCAGTTAGCTGCAAGCAACAGCGACGGGTCTGTGTTAACGATGTATATGCTGCGCTCCTTAAAAACCAGGAGATTAAAATCGTGCCACGAATGCAGCGCACGTATTGGATCGCCACTGTGTCCACCGATCCGTATCTGGTTGGTGGTCGTGTTCCACGTTTCGCCGTCTAGTATGTCAGACGCCCATAACCCATCGTTTGGTTGTCCGGTTACCCCAAACCCAAACAAGCGGTTAGTGTGCGATGTTACGCTTGTGAACGCCAGACCGTGTTCACTTGGAACCGTGCTGTTCGCGTCGTTCGTGATCATTCGCATCACACTGCTTCCGTCAGTCACGAACATCTTGTCCACCAGTTGAACAAAATCCACTTGGTTAGTGGCGTGAACAGTGTTCTTTAAGCCCGTCAACTGCGTCCAACCAACGCCACCCACGTCGCAGCGGTACAAGTTGCCGCCAGTCGCGCTGACCAACCGCTCTACTATCTGCGTTGGGTTATCGAAGTACGACAGCCCTTGTATGTTCGTTGAGTGCGCTGTCGCTGGAAACTTTAACGTGCCTTTACGTGTGGCAACTGTGCCGAACGTGTCTACGTCTACGTTTTTGCCGTCGCTGAATTGGTTGGTGTTTAAGAGATTTGGACGCACGCCACTCACCTGACCACCAATAAACGAAATTGAATTGTCGAATACTAGCGGCTCATCAAGCAAGTTGGATGCGTAGCGTGGCATCAGTTAAAATCATTGTAGCCCCAAGTTGATTCCACATCCGGAACTAACTGTTGAATCCGCGCACTCTGGTGCTTTTCTATATCTCGCATCATTTGCAAGTGGGCTGCGGCTTCTTGCAGCTTCGCTTGGGCTTTTGCGTACTGCTGTAAATATTCAAGCGCATCAGCTTCTACAAACGCCACAAGTGTGTTGTCGATGCCGCTTAACATGGGACTGTCGTTGTCTCCCAGTTCTGTTACGTACAGCTTACCAAGCACCAGCAACGTCTTGGCGCTGTCCGGTATGCGTAACAGTTTGATCTGCGAGTATGTACCGCTTGGCCCAGTGGTTTTTGGCAGCACAATAAAGTCTGTCGGCGTTCCCGTCTCCGCAAGCAGCGCTGGGTTCATCTGGAACACCCGCTGATAATCCACCGGCGTAATCTCACGCTCATCCCAATACGCTGATACCGGAAAATCCATCGTTGTAGATAACGACACTGTGTCTGTTCCGGACGCAACTGTCTGGCTGACCGTCCCAAGCGACTCACGCCATAGCTCGGCGTTCCAGATCATTTCGTACCGACGATCCACGAACGTCTTGAAGACAGCTTGGCTGTCGTCGTCTGTGCTGTGGACTTTTTCGCCAACAAAATTTGCTATGTTAGATTTGGTCATCAGTAGTCAGCGGAAAAATAAACTGTCGATGAATTGGTAATCGGCTGGTAAACCGTCGTGGTAAGAGGGGCTGAAGACGACGGACTGTCTGCTCCAAGCGGTTGATGTCCGTTGGTCGTGGCTCGCCCGTAAACAAACCGCGAGTTTTGACTGCCGAAACTAACAATAGATTCATTGTCAATCCAAATTGGCGAGTAAGTGGCGTGCGTATAGTTAGTGTAAATCCACGAATTGCCGGTCACCATAAATCCCGTGTTGTGCCGGAACGCATTGCCTTCACCAGTGTAAGAATAGCCGGAGTAATTTCCCGCGCTTTGATTTACGGCAGTCGCTTTAACGATGTAACCATGCGTTTGCGTGTAATCGTGAGCAGCGTTTCTGCCAGCCGGATCGGGAACAGCTATTGTGTTGCCGGTAATGCTGACTCCCGTGCAGCCGTGTAGCTCAAACGCTCGTTGGTTCTGGTGGATTGTGTTCGCGCTAATCACACAACAAACCGGCAAGCGCAAATAAATCGCACATTCCCCAACAGCAAACGGGATGTAGTCAAACTCACCAGCCATGTCTTCCCCGCTGTAGTTGTCAATCCGGTTGTCGCAGATCGTGTGAAACAAACCGCCCATGCGGACACAAAACCGATTGTCCCACATCTGACTGCCGTCAACGCGACACCCCTTTCCAGTCGTTACCATTAACCCGACGTAGCACGCTTCAAACGTGCAGTTGCTCCAGTGTAAATTTTTGCCGTAAGAGCGTGTCAGACTATTGCTACCGTTGTTTAACATGCACCCGATCATCCCCTTCGTGGACATGCGCGGTGTTGTCTCGGTTATGTGGGTGTCTTTATCAAACGACCCATAGCCCTTGAAAATCAAATCAGTGTAACGAATGTTGTCGTGTTGGAAACCAGGAAGCCATAACCCGACGCTGTTATCCCGCACCAAACTGCTGAACTGAATGCCGCTAATCTCGCCGTCGTAATCGTGGACGCGGTTTTTGGATGCGCTTAAATTTTCGTCGCCGTCTTGTTCTGCTCCAGCCGGATTAAACCCCTGCGAGTATATGTCAACTGTTCCAACGTGCGTGTTCGATATGGTTCCAGATTCAACGTAGCCAGTAAGCGTTCCAGCATCGACGGCTGCGTCTGCCGTAACAACAAACACGCCGCTTGGAAACTTGATTCTAGTGTACGGATAAATGCGCGGGTGACTGGTAGCGACTGTTAACGTGGCTTGCTGGTAGAATTTCTCATTGTCAATTACGCCGGTTTGAAAATAACCAGACTCCAAAACATCGAGCGCACCGCCAGTAGCTGTTCCACTAGCACCCAGACTGTTTGTTGACGTGTAGCTGCTACCGCCTTCAAAGTGCAAAACGCTCGCTGAAATTGAACTGCCCCCATCATAGACAATTGATGTATCACCGTCATCGTAGCCAGAGCCGTTGTTTACCGCAAACGACGCGGACGTGGGAGTGCTTGCTTGTGTGGACGTGACTGTTGTCACTCCATTATACAAGCCAAGCGTCACTGTGGCGTGCGTGTAAAGTATATCGTCGCGAATCAGCATGATCGCGTGCATACCGTCACGACGCTTTGGCAGCTTGTAGTTAGTGTTGTCGTTGTAGTACTTCCACTTCTTTTCGTCCAACACACGCGCCAATGTGTGTGCCACGCCGCCTACCGTAATTGAATCGGTGTATCCAGATGATTTACGGATACCAGCGTTGTCGTACAGATCACCCGTGTAACGGATCGTCGTGTGTTTGCCGCCATCACCTTTAATGATAACCCGTGGTGGGGCAATTAAAGTTTTGTTAGTCTTATACCAGCCAGCCGGAAAATGCACCGTCACTGAACGCGCAGTGCCAGACTTAGTCAACTCCGTGTCGCTGCTGTCTTGCCCCAACAACCCGCCAGCCGATGTGTTTTCCGCTTTGCCGTATGTCGCTCTGGTTAACTGCCAAGCAACATCAAGCGCCTTCTGGCACGCTGCGAAGTCAATGGTGTCAAACAGTGACTCGACCCACGGATAGTCCGTTTGTATGCCAGCCAGATTGGTGTACCCGCGAGCGTGTGTGCCGCCTGTCAACCATTGCGCCACAACTGTACCCGTGTTGTCTCCCAGCGCACCGTATGCCATCACATCGATGACCGGATGCTCCGACGTTGCCAGCTTTGATACCGGCAAATACCCAGCCGCCACCAAATTGTCTTTTGTTTTGCCACTGGCTCCGGCGCTGCCGTTTTCCCAGTTGGTATAAAAATCAGACTTCGCCTCGTCAACGCTGGCAACACTAAGCGAAAAATCAGCCGACACTTCTGATGCCAAGTTAGCCCAAGTAACTTTGCGAAGTGCGCTGCTGCTGGCTTGCTTTAACAGTAGCTCATCCGACGATTCAAGCGTGGTCGTCGCAGTCTTGTCACCAATCACCCCCGATTGCACGGAAGCGTTGTTGATCAGATTATGAAAGTTCGCGGGATTTAACGATACACCCGTCGATAATTCATCCGACGAACTGATTTGAATGTCGGCCATTGTGTTCTAGTGTTATTCGCTGGCAGCAACTTCTGCTTTTTTTACACCGCTCCGAATAAACACCGAAAGCAGTGCTGTGATGACAATTTGCACCATAGTTGCAATGGGCATTGCTTCTGGGTCTTGTAGCCAGCCGCCAACCGCAACTGCTATTGCACCAGCCGCCATACTGTAAGTCTTTTTACCGCTTATTTTTTCCATATTATTTGTCTTTTTGATACCACTCTAAAATCTTCAAACTGATGTACACGATGCTTAACAGACTCACGGTAATGTGTAGAATCGTGTCGATCTTCAACATCCAATTACCAATCCCCAGCACCCAAGCGCCTGTCACTTTCGCTATGTCTAAATCCATTATCTCAAGCACTCTCATTTTTCTGGAGCGGTGTACTCGATGTCGATGAACGGGCTGTCAAGTTCCCAGGAACCGCTCATCGTTTTACAACCAGCCCCAACTAAAATGACCAGCGCTGATATTGTTGTTATGACTAAAAATCTTTTCATTCTTCTGTTGGGTTAATTAACTCCACTTTCATAGCCCCAGATTCACTGCCTTTCGGCAAATACGTTTCCCCGCCATTGACCGGCAACTTCTTTTCAATCGTCAATTGTTTAAGCTGCGAATTGGGTACGATCATTTTGGTTCTGCGATCTGACATGAAAAACGTACATGACGTAAGCCCAAGTCGAATGACCCGCGCTTGGCGTCCACTGATGTATAGAATCTCGTCATTCGTAAAGTCACTGCCCCAGTAAATTACTAACCCCTGCACGAAGTTGACCAACACGTCCTTTCCCATCAGCGCAAAGAACGCCGCGAGCAGAAGCCAGCCGTAATGACCGACTGCTTGCTCGGCAAAGCGCTCCAGTTGAGCGTGGTCTAAGACGTTCGTCATTCACCGGCAGACTCTTCAGCAGCTTCCGGCTCTGCTTTTACGTCCAAGCTGGATGTCAACAAACCCATGAAGTAATTTCTACCCCCTTGCGCTTGATCCAGATTAAAGCTGATCTGTCGAATCTTGTTTTCCAAATCAGCTACGTGGTTCAGTAGCGTCACTTGCTCTTGTGACAAGTCCGCTACGTTGTGTTCTTCACCGTTGATAACAACGGTCTGCTGGTTCTCTGTTTCTTTTTTAGCCATAGCCAAATTATTTCTTTCGCTTATTTGCTGCGGGTTTTTTAATCGTTTTCTTTTTCGGTGGTCTTCCCACTGTACTTCCGTATGTTCCTGCTCCTTTTGGCATAAATTATCCTTTCTTCCACTTGCTAGAGCTAGAAGCCGTTTTGCTTGGACTCCATTTTACTTTGTTAGCCCAGTATGCAGCAGACATTGGCCCCCTAGCTATATTCTTTTGATGTCTGCTTTTAAAAGCTTCTCGCTGGCCAGCAGTTTGATTTGTCTTAACGCCTTGCTGACCGAATCTAATAGTCTTGATTTCACCACCACTTTTAGCAACCACGACGTGAGACTTAGTTGCGTGGGACGGAGTTCGTTTAGGCTTGTTGTAGCCACTGACCCCAGCTTTCGTTAATCGTGAATCTTTTGCTTTAGCTGCCATAGCCAAATTATTTCTTACTTGCTGATCGACTAAACGCTTTAGCTGTTGGTGCGCCTTTCGATCCTATCTTCCGCATCTTCTCACCGCTCCCCGCTTTTATGCGCTTACGCTTTGCGTGGATGTTTGCGTAAAGTCCTTTTCGTTTAGCAGCCATTGTCCTTTCAGTGTTCAGTTCCGTCTATGTTTACTGTTTGCTCGCATCTCATTCCGCTGTGTCTTTCCACGCGACTTTTTCAACTACGGTTTCAGCGCGGACAACTACGGTTTCGCTTTGCTCCGCTACCGCTGCGATTGGCTCGCTTATAGTGTACGACTCCATTCTCGGCACGGAATGCAGCACCGGCTCAGTCACTTCTGCGACTGCTGCAACTGCCTCAACTGCTGCGACGTAGGCGACAGCTTCAACAGCTTCGACAGCTTCGATAGCCGCAGTCTTCTCATCACCAACAGATTTGCCTTCTGGCAACTCATCGCCTTCCTCGTAAAGTGTAGCGGCGACAGCTTCTACAGCTTCAACTGCTTCCACTCCCTCAACACCTTCGACTGCCTCGACTGCCTCGACTGCTTCCGTGACAACTCGCGTTTTCGCCGTGCCGTCTTCGTTGTAAAGTTGATGTTCTGTAAATTGCGGAGTGCTGACCGTCTTGGTGACTGTCTCGGTCGTTGTCTTTTCAACAAACTTGCCATCTACCTCGACGATTTCAGTTGTGGAAACTTCCTCATCAACTTCGCTTTCAACGATTACTTGCCGCTCGCCCATCACGGCATCAACAGCCGGTTGCGCTGGCGTGACGGTTGTTTTGGTAATTTCCTCCAGCTTGCAACCAGCGGCAATCCACTCGTCCCATTCATCCAATGTCGGAAACTGGATGTTGCGCCCGTAGACTTGATACAAGATGTTATTTAGCCACTTGAACTCATTGGCATCGCAATGCGCTTGCAGTTCGTCGCCTTCCAACTTTGGCGTGTTGGCATCATAGTCATACGAATCGCTGCCGTGCGTGATTGTTACTGATACAATTTGAGCAGCATCGTCAATCGGTGTTGTGTTGTTAATTGTCATCTAAGTTGAATTGCTTTTACGGTGTTGTACAAACCGGCCAAAGTTGAACCTGTTACACCCACTTTCTGGTAAATGTCACCGTTAGAATCGCAATCTACCCAACCGACTGCGTGGGTTGTGAAATTGTTTACCATTGGCAGAGCCGCTAACCAATCGGTGAAAGTTGACTCCGCCCCATACTCAACGCCTTTACCCGATACAACGCTGGAATTGCGAACACTCACGCGCATATCTATTGCCGTTGCGCCTTTCGGAACCTTGCCGCTGGAAAGTGCTTCAAGATTTAGAATCTTATCATCTGTCGCTGCTGGCGAAAGATTTTGCTGCGTGGTAATACCAGTCTCACACCAAATAACTTCCCCGCTCGGTCGGCTATAATTACCAGAGCCGATTGCGCTGCCGAAAACAAGCATCGGTTGGGAGATGTAGGCATCTGCTGATGTGGCATCGAATGCAATTTTGAACCACGCTTGAGAACCAGCGGCGTCAATTGTGTCAGTCAACTCAAGCCAATGCCAATTGCCATCGTTGTTTACATACGAACTAGATAACGGTGTGCCGCCATCATCAATTTGCAGTCGAATATGGTTTGCGGTTGTTGTTTTAGCCCAACAGCCGAAAGTCACTTTTCGCCCATTAAATCGTTGGTAATGTTCTGGCAGCGAGCGAACCGTGGTATTTGGCCAAGCGACAACCTTGGCCGTTCCGGTCGTTGTCGTTTTGAGCGCATAAAATGAACCGTCTTTGGTGTATGTCCCGCCGTCATTGTGTTGCCGGTATATGCTTAATCCGGCATTTGTTTTCCACCATCCATCAAACGCTGTTGTACCCGCTCCCGCAATACACCCCGGCACTCCTTCGTAAAGCGAAACATTGTCCAGCGTGTAGCTGTTTCCGCCAGACGAAGTGAACGCAATGTCGTTGTTGCCAACATCCTCATACACCACCGTATGCGCCCCAACGGCATAATCTGCTTCAGCAACAAGCGTCCCAGAAGCGGATGCGTTTGTGATGGCAATCGTCGCTGTAGCTGTTCCAACCGTGAATGTCAGTTTGTAAAGTTTCCCGCTCGTTGTCCCAAGCGATCCTTGCGATAAAATCGAAGTCCCGCTGCCGGTGGTAAACGTGGCAACGCCCGACCCAATAACCCAAGCACCCGTCGAAACTCCCCAATCGCTGGCACTAGCGAAATCACCGTTATCGATCAGATCGCTGCCAGTGTTCTCCAACGTCGAGTTTGACCACACGTCGAAGCCGCTGTTAGTCAACAGATTGCTTCGTAAAACTCCATTGGTTTCAGTGATTGCGGATACCGTTGTTAAACCCGTGCCGTCGATTTTTAGTGCAGTTGTGTTGGTGGAGTGCTTCACCTCAAGAGCCACATCTGTTGATGCCGAACCTCCTGCGACTATCAATGCCCCAGACCCATTGGCGTGTGTGTTCGCCGCTTTAAGTGCCCAATCACCGTTGCCCGTGGCAGTGATTTCCGCCTTACCCGCGCTGTTGATGGAAAGACGTTCTGTGCCAGTTGTCGTCGTTGCGTTTGCGGCTGTGTAAAATGAAATTTGTTTAACCGCATTATACGAACCGTGTCCGCCTCCAATTTGAAGATTAGCCGTATCTTGTGTTGCACCGGTTCCGTCAATATACATCAACATCCCAGCAGTCGCTTGTTCTGCTGTCAAATACGGTTGAGCTAATATTCCACCACGCTGCGTAGACTGATTGTCTTTGTCTTCACCAATTCGGATATTGTTATAGCTGGTTGTAAAAACATCTAACTTCGAGTCTGGCACAACGCCCACGCCCACGTTTCCCGCGCTTGAGATGGTCAGTGCAGAAGAACCTCCATTGTATTCCCATTTTAAATTGCCTCCCGCTGAATAATTTTCCCACTTATTCGGGCCGTCAGTATCTTCTAGCACCACTCCCGCCGTGGCTCCTCCAATGTGTAAGAACCTCGAAATTCCAGACGATGATACTGGCGAAACGCCCACGCCCAAGTTGCCGCCGCTACTAAGAATGAGATCGGGTGTCGTTGAAGTGTTTACGATTTCAGAAGACGCAGACGTGTAGAACTCCATGTCTGAAGCGTTGTCATCTGACGCATCATAATCTTCAGCAGCGCGGACAACGATCTTTGCAACTGTTTGGTGGTCGGTGTCTAGATGTGTATCAAGTGATTTAAACGCAATTCTCGCAATCTGTTCATCATCTGACATAACTGCGTCGGTGTTTACAAAACCCATTCCACAACTCGCACCTGTGGTTCCACCTACTTCAAACGGATGCCCCTCGGTAGCCGGTGATATACCTACACCAAGCTGAAGATGGCCCACTAAAGAGTGTTGGTTTATGAAAACACCGTCTGTCCCTTCATCAGACGGTTGCCATTGCATCACCTCACCCGAACCATCCGACCGGACGATGGGTTCGTTTTCGATTGTGACGCCGGATCGCTTAATGCCACCGGCGTTGCTGGTTATAGTTGCGCTCATTGTTATCCGTTGCTAACCACGACGTTAGCCGCTGTACCACCCGTTATGAAACTGATCGTCCCGACGTACCCGCTGATATTAAGTGTGCCGCCTGTTCCGTCATTAGCTGAACCACAAGCCGCCAGTATATAACTGAACCCACCCGTGCTGGTTGTTGCTGTATCCCCCAGCTTTACGTAAACCGGAACGACCCCCAAATTCTGCACTGTCAAATGATGCGGTGAAGTGGTGACCACGTCCGCTTTCGTTCCGCTACACGCTTTGATCTGCTGCGTGACACTACTAAAACTTCTGAATCTTTCGTTTTGATAACTCATAATTTAAATTCCCCAAGCTGATTTAATTGATTTCACCGAATGCTTGCTGCGCCAGCGGCTTCCCAGTTTCTGTTCTTGTTCGTGGTAACCACGGCGAATTGTCTCTTTATTCATTCCCTTTTCATCGTATGCACCGTTTGGAACGCTTATTCGCGTTGGGTAAATCAATCGTTTAAACCCGTCTGGTGCGTCATCTCGTTCCGTGATCGGGCGCTCTAGCTCAATCACTTCACCCGTGTCTGACTTGTACTCGTATGTTGGCATTAAAATAAATAAAAGGGATGGGGCAGCACAAAAGCCACCCCACCCCCATGAATCAATTACAGACCAGTGTAACCGACGTTACTAAAGTACCGAATGTAGTAATTCGGAGTCAGCACCTTGGCGGTGTACATGGTCTTGAAACCAACCGTGACCACTTGGTTCAACGGATCTTTTTTGTCCGGAGTATCCACAATCTGAATGGACGGACTCATTGGACTGTCACCGCTCAACGCTGGAACACCAAACGCTTCCCCACCTAAAAACAAGGTGCAAAAAGCATCACCCGCTGCGTTATATGTGTCGTGATTTGCATCAGCGGCATCTAGCACGCGGTACGGGTTAGTGTCTTCCACAAAGCGGACGCCATACAGCGAACCAACTTCACCGTTGTACAATGCGCCTACGTTGGAACGTGTGGCAGCATTCAACCAATCATCGTCACGCATTAAATCGCGAAGCACTTGTGGTGCAGCGACAGAAACGTAACCACCGCCGATCTCTGGAGCGCGGTTAATCCGCATCTGGGTAACAACGTCCAACACGTCTGAAGCTGAACACTTCACTGCGCTACTAGACAAATCTGTCAGTTTAGTAGCAGCCCCAGCAAATATTGTGTTAGCTCCTGCGGTTTCAGCGTGACTTGTCAAGTTGGTAGCACCACCACTACCGGCAACCGTGCGGCACAACTGCTGACGAACGATGTTGTCGCATTTCAGCGCAGCATCTTCGCCATTCGCTTTAGTCGCTTGCGAAAGACTGTTGAGGAATTCCGTATTATTCAACACGTCCGATATGACCACAACTTGGCCAATCTGCTGAAGTGTTGCCGTCACCTTGGAAAGTGACAATTGACGAACACCGTCACCGGCTCCGGCGCTAGTGTTGAACACGTCAACTGGCACGTAAGCCGTGCTGCTCAACGTCTCGTCACCGCTGGCGTCAGTCAGATCAGCGATCTTCGTGTCGTCCGGTGCGCCGTACTTGAAGAAGCTAATTTGCTTCGATCCCACCCCTTTGGGAAGAGGTGCTTTTTGGCCAAACTCCGCTTTGCGGGTGGCTTGAACTGCGTATGTGAGCAGTTGTGATTCAAAGTGTTCCCTATACTGGGTAGAGAGATCACTTGATAGCGTCATTAAATCTGCCATAACTTAATATCTTTCTTTTAAATAGTTTACTGTACTGTACTAATCATCCCCCCGATTGCTTGTCCATCTGTGCAGCTTGTTCTGTCAGCATCTTAAATCGTGCATCCGTATCCATGTCCATAAACTCTTTTGTCGCCGGACGTGGCGCTGGTTGTGAACCACCAATCGATAGCTTTGACTTGTACTCTTCTAACTCATTAGTGAGTCGTTGGTTCTCATCTCGAAAAGACTCTGCTTGTGTCGCCAGTATGTCGCGTGACGCAACCCACGCCGCTTTACGCGGCCCGTCTGCATCCCCTAACAATTCCGGATAATGCAAAAACACTTGCTCGGTGCGCTTGAACAGTTCGCTTTCGTGGTTCCCAAGATCGGGATAGTTCGCTCTGGCTGACGCGTAATTATCACTAAACGTCTTGCTGAAATCTTTTTGGTTAAGCTTCTGTGCGGTTACCCGCTCGCTCTCCCGCAATGATGCAGCATTCGCTTTTGCTTCGTCAGCCAACTTATCTTCCCCGTCTTCACGGAACTCCGCTTCAACTTTGTCGTAATCTTTGGCGCTGTAGCCTTCTTCGTCACGAAGTTCATTCGTAGACTCCATTTGCTGCAACTTCCACTTCTCTTGACGCTGTTCAAACTCATCGACCCGTTTTTGATGCTTCTCCTTCTCGGCGTTTAACGAACTCCACGAACGCATTTTGCGCTCCATTTCCTTCGCTTCACGCGGGACATCCGGCTCTTTCGGCTCGGTCTTTTCTGTCAAAGAACTTTCCCCGCCACTCGACGGGTTCAACTCACCATTACTTTCCGGCTGTCCTGGTTCCGGCGGTGGATCAGCTTGGGTTTCCGACTCCGGTTTATCCGGTTCCGTTTCCGGCGGTGCAATTGTTGACCGCGCTTCTTCCAAACTCTTCCCGCTATCCATCGCTTTTGCGATTGCGGAAAGCTCTTCCATCGTCGTCTCTACTCCAGCCATTTTGTTGTATGCTTAAAATCAGCCATGCCCCACATACGTGGCACGCTGTAATGTGCTAGTTTCAGCCACAAGTCGCACGATCTCGTAGCTGTAAGTTATGGACGCAACCAGTCGAACTCTTCTTCCGCGTCCGTGGACGAAGTTTCGGGTGGAACCATTAACGCATCGATTGATGCAATAGCGCCACGGAATCCATTAGCATATCCGGCTTTCCACGCAAGCTCACCCCCGCACTCGGTGGCTGTTGCGTTGTGTTGAAGCGCTGCATTTAACAACCACGCTTTTAGTTTCTTACCGCTTTTTGTTGAGTAAAAAGCCCGTAATGCTCGTTCATCATCCGTCTCCCATTTGGGTTGGTTGACCCATCGGAGCGGCTTGAGCATTGTTGACAACACCCGCTTGTGCATCTCTGTTAACCGTATCATTTAGTTCTTTCCGTACTTGTCTGGCTGCATTCATGTCCACTTGCTCAAGTTGTTCAAGCAACGTGCTAATGCGTGCCATAAATGCCTGTTTCCCCTCCGGCTCAAGCTCTTCGCCTTGCTGGCTCATCTTGTTGATGTAACCCAGAAGCACCGGCAATCTTGGTCTTGGATCGTCAGCTTGGTTTGGAACCGGCGTGTAACCGCGTTCCATGATGGGGATATTATGAGCTTCGTCTTCCGATTCGTCCGCTGACTTGAACTGCGGATCGCGTACCAGCCGCTTGACCAGACTTGGGTCGTCCAGTTCCAGTATGGACTTGTCCAGTTCGATCTGGTCTATCCACGGCGACTGCGCCATTAGCTGTTTCCGCATGATGGCACGTTGCATCAACATCGAACGATCTACCCCGTCTACACCGCCTTTCGGCTCAATCGTGTATTCGCCGTGAAGCGCATCGGCTTGCAAACTCGTCGCGTCTTCCAGATACCGGAACATCAAGTCTTTCGGCGCGTACTGCAAATAAAGCTGATACGCTTGTCGATAGACGCGAGCCAGCGCCAACCGGAATATCCGCGCACGCAGATCGACGGAGCGTTCCATCATCCCGCCAATAGCGTTTACTTCCGTGGCTGTGCGCCGTTCTTTCGTGTTGATCATCTGGCCAACACCAAAATCCGGTAGCGACAATCGTTGCTCGGCGATCATTCGCGTCTGCACAATCTCCTGTTCCCAGCTTATCGGCGGTTGCGGCATCATTATCGGCTGCAACGCGTATGGCAGTATCTGTCCTGGTCTAAACCGGATGTTGCTACTGTTGGGTATGTCGCGCTCACTGCGGAACATTGGCGTGTTGTAGAACGTAATTGCGTCTGATTTGCCGTTCATCAGCTTGTTCAGATACGACTCTTCCGGCGCAACTTGCTCCGGCACTCCGCGTCCGGCGTACCACCCCTTGTCCTTAACTTCGTACGTCGTGTCCACGAATGGCGCTTTGCCGTGCCGATATGGCAGCTTCATGGGTGGTCGAAGATCGTGATCCGGAGCAAGAGGCGAGTACGTGCATACAATCCAGTTCCCGTTTTCGTCCCGCTTATAGTGTTCCCAGACAATAACCATGTTCTCGTTATCGCTGTATGTCAGCCCCTCGCGCCGAAACTTTTCGTTGTCCCGCTGCGTAGTGTTCACGCTCTCGTCACGACCATCACCGCGTATCTTGTCCAGAAATGAATGGTCATATCGATCATCCCGTAGAAACGCGCTTACGCTCATGGGCATAATCTGAACCATCCAGTCTGCGTCGTGCAGATCAGTCGTGTGTTCTGGAACAATCCAGTAAAGTGGATCTACAGCTTCAAACTTACACGACTTGTTTTTGTCATCCCAAAATACTTTCAGCACGGAATGACCCGACATCAACATGTGATCAATCCACGTCAACGACTCTTTCTGGAAGTTCGTTTTCTCTTTGATGTGGTAATCGAACCAGCGCTCAACCGCCGTCGTCAACGGAGCTAACTGCTGTCGCATTGGGACGAACGAGCAAATCGTGTCGCGCCCCGTGATTTGCTGGTAATAGAACGGCTTGAGCTTACTGACCGCCGTGTCTATTAGCGGGAAATGTAAATCACTTGCCCCAGCCCACGGCTTGTTCTTTCGCCGTAAACCGTCATGCCGCATTTCATAGTAAAGCGCCTGTCTGCGCTCCCACTTCGCTCGGTCGTGGATCGACTCCAGAACCGCCTCATACATCTCACTTCTGTTCTCTTGCATATCGCAATTGATATTCCAAGTCGTTGACGGTATGCAGCGCCTCACTCGCCCAGCGTGTTACCGGCTGGGTAGACTTCTGCACATTGCCAAACTCCGGCAGCGCCATTAACCGTTTGACGTTTCCGTCAGTCAGCCGCGTTACCGGATGATCCACCGTCCGACACCCCGCCGCCCAAAGCAGCATCAATGGCATCAGCATTATCCCCGTGGATTTCAGCCGCCCGATCAATCTTCTTGTCTTCACGTCTCTGTTTTCTATCCCCCAGCCAAACTGTGGATAGTTCCATAAATTTCTGTATTAAAGCAAATAACCAGACCACGACAAATGACGGACGCAATTACTGATTCATGCGATCCAACCAAGCGTACAGAGACGTAAACGCTCCTAAACCGTTGCGGCGATCTCCACCGCCAACACAACATCACGCCGCCACCAGCTTTAATACCCCGCGTTAAAGCCCGTGTCTAACTCACCGCCAATATGGACGTTCGCCAATTCGGCCATAAAGCTTGGTCGCGGCTCCAGATTCAGCGAACTCCCCTGACCCCCACACGAAATCGCCCCCAGCACCGCATCCGCACGGTCAGGCGATGGCAACCCACGGCTCCGCATATCGTCTTTGGACTCCAGTTGCAGCTTCCCCTTGCTGTTTGTCTTGCACTTGCGCGTGGTCATTTGCGCGAATAACAACTCGTCATCCGGCAATATCACTTCGTTTAACTCAACTGATCTCGCAGCCGTAAACCATATCTCCGCACCACGATTCAAGTAGTGTTTGTCGTCATACGCACGTTCGCCGTTGTTTACTCGATGCACTGTCCACCCAGCTTCAGCCAAAGCGTCGCACATCGGGATACCCAGACCCCCAGCATCAGCGAATATCTCCTGTTCTTTCAGCCCGTTACGCTGGAACTCCATGATGAAACGCCCAACAGCCGACATCGTGTTCCGCTCTTTCCAGAATATCAGCTTATCAATCTTGTTACCCACACGGATCGCCAGCACGTTCTCGTCTCCCCCAGCCGCAAAATCACAAAACGCCGTCTTGTCTTTGCCAATATGGCTGGGTGGGTTCTGCATACATTGCTGTAACGAGTTGTACGGGATGACCATCGTGTCTTCCCCCACGTCCATGAACTCGCCAAATACCATCGAACGCACCAGCGGATGGTCTTTCCCGTACTTAACAAACTGCTCTTCGCACCACGATTCGGGGATGTGCGGACAGTCGTATGCCGTGACCGTGAAGCTCTCCCACAAACTCGCTTCTTTTGTAAACGCCCGATAGAAAAAGCCGCTAGTAGAACCAGGAGATGACATGATAAGTAGCCGACTGCTCTGGCAACGGCTGATTGCTTCAGCGATACCATCGGGAACTGTCTTTGCTTCGTCCACGATCATCAAAAGATTCGATGTCGGCCCCGTTCTGTGCCACCCCTCAAAGCGACCCCCCTCGCTCGTACTGAAGCCGATCGCTTTACTGCCGTTCTGAAAGCGCACGTCCGTCGCGTTGACTGTCCACCCCTCGCCACCGTTCAAGCCGCCCACATATTTGCGGATGTACGGGAACAACTGATCCTTCACTTGCCGGAACACCCCAGCCGTGGTCACGCATGTGCTTTCCGGAAACCGCATACAATGCCACAACACAGCACACGCAGCCACCAGACTGGTCTTGCCGGAACCGTTCGCAGCTTTCAGCGCCACTTTGCTTTCTTTGTAGTTCAGCGCTTTTAGCACGTCGTACTGCCAGTCGTACGGTTTTATGCCCAAGAACATTTCCGGAAAATTCTGTAATTGCGCGGCTTTTTCTATGAGTTCCGGCGACGGTTTGTCGGAGTTTGCATTTAGTGTTTCAGATTTAGTCTCTGAAGCCGTTTTGGTCTTGCGCGGTCTACCGACGCGCTTCCCGCTTGAAAACGTCGTGGAGCCGTCTTTACGCGCCAGCACGCGCTTCTTGCGTAACCCGACTTTAGTACGCTGTACTGTATCGCCGTCAGACTCGATCTCGTCGGCGGTTCTGTTGCTTATCCGGATACCGGCTTTTGGCGCTTCTGGTTGTGGTTCTGTCATACTCTCTCTCTTCTATTGGGGGTTATAGCTTAGTATATACTTATTAGTGTTCGATTTTCTTACACTGGGATGTTCGATTATCGAACACTGGGATGTTTGATTATCGAACACTGGGAATCTGGCAATCTGGGTTCAACAAAAATCGTGGGTGTTTTTTGCGATTCGCGGTGTTGACAAGCGCTTGCGGTCGTAGCTGCCAGCACCTCGCTTGGGGCGGTGTACGCGTTGGCCCGTGTTGAGCGCAGCTAAAAAGCGTGGTTTGGCGGGGGTTTGCTGCTGGGGGGTCTTATTCATGGAATTAATGCCCCTTGACAAAATATGGGGCGTGTTGGATGGGGGGTATATATTATAAACACTACCCCGTCGTGGGGGTGGGCCACCCCCCGTGTCGTGGGGCCAGGAAAACGCGCGTCATGTGCGCGATCGCACGCGATCACCATAGCTGCACGCTGTCCGGTCAAGACAACGCTTGTCATTGTACGTCAATCACTTGCGTCGCTGGCGTTCGCTTGGCGTTTGTTTCTGGCGCGTTCATTAGCGCAATGACCAGCGCGGGAGCAATGGAGTTTCGCCCGTTGGTTGCAAGTTGGCCGGATTGTGCGTCTTTATTCCACGCGCTACGCCGTCTTTCGAGCAAATCTACAGCCAGCTTGGGTTGCTTTTGGATGCCGTTGGTCGCCGCCTCTACCATCCGCAATTCCCAAGCGCTCTCAATTTCAGCCAATTTCGCCCCGAAAGTAGCATCTCGCTTCGCCCATTGCGCCAGCGTTTCACGCCCAATTCCGGCGAATTTGCTGGCCGAATCCCGCGAAAGCCCGTTGCCCAGCGCACGTTCAAGCTTCGCTTCAATCTCCGGTGTTCTTTTACTTGGTCGCCCCGTTTTCGCCATGACGGCTACTTTTACCGGATAGTTTCGGCTTGTATAGCTCTTTGCAGTAAGATTTAGCCCCGCCACACGTATAACACCACGACGAGAGAGAAAAACCAAAATGCAAAAAATAAAAGTATACTGGAACATTAACCAAGCCAAGCAAGGCAATTACGTTTTTAGCGTAGTGCAAAACGGCAAGGTGATTGGCTACACAAGTAACATCCACTTAGTCAACGCACGCTTCCACGTGAATGACAAAGCACGCCAGAAGATAGCGGACGGCGGCAAGAAGTCGGTTCACGCTTGGGTTATTGGTGAAATTGACAAGTTCTCGCTGGCGCAAGCACTCAGCCCGTCAAGCGTCACTTTCACGTATCCGGCTATGGGCAAATGCACTTACAACCCGCGTCGCGACAAGTGCTTTACCGACGTTGAGACGGGCGCAAGCATCGACTCCAAAACCACTTTTCAAGACGTAGTGCTTCGCGCCGAAAACAAGCGAGGAGTGGTCTACTACGGCTAAAAAACAAAACACAAAAACAATGATTAACATCGACCAAAAAAACTACGAGTACACGTCAATCGACCGCGACGCGTGGATCAAGTCCATACTGGGGGAACCAGTCCAGAATGATGGCGTTGACCGATTGCTTGACGGCATAAACACGCCTAACAACGGTATTGACGGCTGGATGATGCCGAATATAGCGCGGATCAAAGCCGAAATTGAAACCATGACGGGCCGCGAATACACCGCGTCGGAGTGTGAGAACACGTACAACCACGAAAACAACTTCTCTGGCGACTTTCAATACGTTGTTTTTTCACCGACTGACGATACGTCTTGCGGTGAGTGGTATTACAGCGACGACGTATACGTTGCAATCGAGCGCCACTTGGGCGGCGATCCACGCGGCAACTACGGCAACGTGGAATTATTCGGCCCCGTTGACAGCTTGGCCGATAGCTACTTTCTCGACTGGACGCTTGGTTGGTACGTCGCCGACTTGAACGGCGAGCCATTGGAAAACGAGAATGAACGGGCCAGCATTGGCTACGCCCAAAACCCCACTTGCGAACTAGCAGAGCTTTTTGTCGCGCGGAAGTGGGAAGTCATCACACGCTATTCCGAAAAGCTGGGCGGCTTTATGGCACGCACTCTCACCGGCAAAACAGCCGTACTCACGCCATACACCAACGCCGAGTATTGATAATGCCCCGCGCTCTGCGCTCTTCGGAGTGTAGACCGCGACGCATTGCGATCGCTTAAAAGTAAGAAACACAACCCCGAAACGTAAATACAAACGGCGAGAGCCACAAAAACCATGAAACCAATACACAAACAAACAGCCCGAATTGGGCAAAACAAGCAAAAGAAGCGAGTCTGCTTGTGGAATCCCAAACTCGTTGACGCCGGATTTGACTACGGCGTAGCGATCGCAACCAAACAGCGCGGCAACGTGCTGACAATCACGCCCAGCGCTGAACCAACCAAGCGCAAAGTCTCCCGCGTGATGAATCACGGCAAAGCACTTCCCGTGTTGGATTTGCGCGGCGAGCTTGTCGAGAATTTGGGAAACGTCGGCGACAGCGTCAGCGTTGTAGTCGTTAAAAGCAAAATCACCATCACGGGAGCAAAAGCATGAACAAAAAACAAATACACAGAACCTACAGGAAGATGTGGGAGCGCATGACAGCAACTCATGGCTACCAACCGTGGGGGTATGATGAACGCACGTTAAACTTAACTGAACCAGCATTCATGGCAGCGCGGAAGCGTTTGCAAGCACTATACTTGGAGGCAAAAGCATGATCAAAACACTTACTCAACACGACTTCCGGCGCGGCTTTGAGCAGCTACGCCCCGACAACTTCAGCTACGACGGGCTGCGAGTGCTTTTCGAGCATTTCGAGCAACTGGAAGACGATTGCGGGACGACGATCGAGTACGACGTGATCGCGATCTGCTGCGACTTCAGCGAGATGACACTCGACGAGATCATTGACAACTACAGCATCGAGATGCCCAACAGCACGCCGTTTGGCGACGACGACGGCGAAGCTGACGAGCTAGACGACGACGAGCGCGAAGAAGTCGTTTTGGAATATTTAAACGATAACGGCTACGGCTACGCTGGCGTCACGTCGGACAAGACAGTCGTATTTCAAGTCTTTTGAAGCACCATGAAAATCACATACGAAATAGACTCAATGGACTGGAGTGACCAGTCTGCACATTCGGATCGCGACAAGTGCGTTCAAGCGCTGGGCGAATGGTTCGACGGGCTGTCTGACAAAGCCAAGCTGGCGATATTCTACGCGCAGCATTACGGCGAATTGACGAGCTACGTGCAATTTGACCCAGTCAATGACGGATGCCCGTGGATTCAGATGGTAGCTGACGCGCAAACGCGGGTGCTGAAGCGGCACGCGCCTTGGGTGCTTGGCGAACATGGCCCTACGTGCGGCTATAATTTGGAATTATCTACTAAACCAGAAATACCAGGAACATGAAATACAAAGCGACATACCGAAACTCAAGCGAAGCATACCAAACTAATTGGTACAACACAGCAGAAGAAGCCCAAGACAAGCTGATGAAGCGGATCGGCGGCTTTCATTATCTCGGAGCAGTTAACGGCGACGGTATTTGGGACGGCGACGACCGCTGCTATGCCGCACCGCGTAACGGCGGCTTGGTTGGGATCGACGAAAAAACAGCGTAAGATTTAGCACATTACAGCGTAATACACTTGGCGGCTCCGGCCATAGATGGGGCAACAAAAAAACTGATATGAAAAACCAAAACGAATATCCGATTCATGTTTATTACAAGCATGACGGATGCAAATACAACTTGGGCGGTAGCTCAACGATCACCGGCAAAAGCGATGAATGCTTGAAGTGGTTTATCGAATCACAAACCCACGCCCACGGAAAACGGAAAGTCAGAGGCTATTTGAATTTCCAAATGTTTAACAAGACGTCCGTGGGTTATGTCGCGAGCGGAACGCGGATCAATTTGCACGGTAAGCTGCAATATTGGGGGAGTGGTCGCGGGACGCTGGCAATGGTATGGGGTGAAAACACTATCGAAGCGAAGATTGAAGACGTGGAAAGCGTCCACGCAATTTACGAGCCGCATAGCGATGGGCTGGATGGTTTTTGTCACTACAGCAGTATGTTGAGAAGCTTCCAAATCGAAATGAAACACTATCCCAAAAACTGATATGAAACTAGAAACCAAACTCAAACACACTCCGGCCCCGTGGCAACTGTTGCAACGAATCACGATTGACGGTGAAGACTGTTTAATGGTCGGCGGCGGTGATGATGGCAGCATGATTGTTGCCGACATACGCACACGCTTTTCTGATGTCTATTCGGAGTCAGAATCAGCCAACGCACGGCTAATCGCAGCCGCGCCGGAGTTGCTGGACGCTTTGTCGGCGATGGTCGCTGTCATGCACGCCACGTATGACAAGCTCGACGAGTATGTCGCGGCTGGCGATGACATGTTGCGTAATCCATTAGCCAACAAACAAGTGCAAGACATCGCCGACATGGCAACGGATGCACTCACCAAAGCAATCGGAGAAAACCAGGAATGACAAAAACACAATCACTACTAAACGCGGCCACGCTGGCTGACGCATGGGCAAGAAATGTGGAATTATTTTACACGGATGGCATTTGCGTTGTTGAGTTTGATGCGCTGGAAACTATCGCGGACAAGCTGACGCGCAACTACGCACGCGCTGACGTGTCAACGTGGAGCGACGGCGCTGGCTCACATATAAGCGCACGCGTTGGTGACTATCACGTCGTCAGCTTTTGGGATGGCGAAGACATGTTATTCATCTACCAATGCGAGCCGGATGACGAAGTATCTGAAGTGATCGGGCATGACCCACTATTCTCTCAAGCATTATGACACTAAATAACCCACGACAATTCCGGCTTGAACTGCGCCGGATACAAGACGACATCTTGATGCACCGCCGCTGGCTCCGTGACAACGGATTCGGCGGCGTGCTGAAAGCCAAGCATGTGAACAAGTTCATCAAGCTGGCGACATGGAAAAACCAGGAACAGATGGAGACGTTCAAGCGCAAACCACGCTGGAACCAGCACTGGATGATCCGCAACTGCAACGAATTAGTACAGTACAGCGCATGAAAACAATAATACTCACCATCGTAACCGGCGCGTGCATATTCGCATGGATCGTGACGCGCCCCTATGCCGCCCCGCCGACTGCCACTGTTACCGCTAGTTGGTACGGCGACGAGTGCGCGGGGAATCTAACAGCATCCGGCGAAGTGTTTGAGCCACGCGACATGACGTGCGCCATGTGGGATGTCCCATTCGGCACGCGGGTACGCGTCCAGCTTGGGCCACGCTTTGTGATTGTGCGCGTGAATGATCGCGGCCCAGCCAAGCGGCTGAATCGTGGCATCGATTTGTCCCGCGCAGCGTTCGCAAAATTAGCCGACACGGACGCTGGGTTGATCAAAGTGAAGCTGACCATACTTCCATGATCTACGTGTACACTATCCACGGCGCGTCGATGGTCGCGTGGCTGCAATACTCCGATCCGTCACTGGTACGCCAAGACGAGATCAAGTCGTGGGAATTCGACTCAGAAGAAGAAGCGAGTGCATTCGGGCTGGCGCTGAATTATGCAAATCAAGTGGCTGACGCGCATATTTACATACTTGACGATGCTGACTGCAATGTACTAAATTGTACTCACGGCGCGGTTTGATTGGTTTTCCGCGTTACTTGTTATATGTGTTCCCCCCGTCGAGCTTGAAGGACTCGGCGGGGGTTTTTTGTACCCCATGTTGGACGCTCACAGCCAGTTCGGTACTATCTGGGGGTATGGAGCCGCCGAAACAAATCAAGATTCTAAACTTGATATACCAGATTCGCTGGGTTGATCGGCAAATCGAAGCGGCGACTGACAGCCACGGGTTTTGCGACATATCGGAACAGCTAATCGTGGTGAACGGCGATCAAAAACCGGAAGCCGTTGCAGATACTTTGCTTCACGAAATTATGCACGCGCTGTTTGACGCGCTGGCTCTGGCTGGAGAGCAGACTGAAGAGCGCTTGGTGCGGCTGCTGTCAACAGGACTTTGCACCGTGCTGCAAGACAACCCAAACTTCACAAAGTGGTGGATGAAGAAACTCTAACTGAGCGAAACAAAAAGTTGTTTGAGCAAATGGCATTCCAAGCGTCTCGCGCCATCGACTATCGCGACACAGTGATCGAGACGGACGAGCTACTGACGGACGTGCTTAACATGGGCGGTGAGTACTATTCAGCGCAATCGTTAGAGATCATTCGCCAGCGCTTGCGGGGCCGACTCGCTGCTGCTGGGTTGATGATTGAGTAGCGTCTTGATCAGCACGTAAGCCAGTTGCGGCACGATCGCGTTGCCGAGTGCAGTTAAGCGCTCCATTCGATTGGGAACCCCATAAGCCACTCGACCCAATTCGGGTTCAACGCTCCACACTTATCCGACGCTACCATCCCCAAGTTTAACTGCTTCCCCTTCTTGATGCGTCGCTGAATGGATGGCATCCCCAAGTGGCCCCGATCCCGATTGTCGTTCGCCGATGGAGTCGGCCAATACCCAGCACCTATCTCGACGGTGCTGCGCCCCGATGGCACAAGCCGGAATAATAGCCGACCCCGTGGCGTACCCGCTGGCTTCCAGATCAGATAGAACATCGTCGAGTCCCATGTTTCGGACACCAGCAACATTCTCAAACAAGACGAAACGCGGTCTTGCTTCCGTAATAACGCGATACATCTCCGGCCAGAGCCAGCGGTCGTCTGCTTCCCCACGACGCTCTCCGGCGACGGACACGGGCTGGCACGGTGGCCCACCCGTGAGAATAGTGACATCTGTGTATCGTGTTCCGTCAAACTCACGTATGTCGCTGACGATTGGCACGTCTGGCCAATGCTTTGCTAGTATCTTCTGGCAGTACGGGTCTTGTTCGCAAAAGCAAAT
>Ga0208545_1000066_pt1 | contig 42789 bp, 61 predicted proteins | sample DEB08_DNA_12_FD_185498 | JGI IMG/M metagenome (GOLD analysis project Ga0208545, IMG submission 185498) | Aqueous microbial communities from the Delaware River and Bay under freshwater to marine salinity gradient to study organic matter... | ecosystem: Environmental > Aquatic > Marine > Coastal ... | reverse complement strand
AATTGTTCGGTGCCCTATTATATATTTTTACGCGCACTTTAAGAATAGAGTCGTTTACATCATAAATGAAATTAATAGAATTAGCTTCGGCAGTTACATCACTTTTTCCATTTATGATTTTAGAGAATCTTGGTAGTATATCGAGTGTATTTTACCATTTACACAGAAATGAATCTATGTATAAACTTGTTTATATATCGAGACATTTGGATCTTTTAATGATAGGATATATGTTAAAAGGTGGTTTCGAATATATGGAACTTGTATTTAATTTTTTATCAATGATTATCATTTATAATTCGAGTATTCACGATAAAAAGTATATGGACGTAAACTTAATAATAGGTATAATTAAAAGTACATTTGGTATGCCTAAATTACACTACCTTGTCTCACTTTACTTCTGGTTTGTAGCATTTATTGTTCATTATGATACTATATTTGGAAGATATACAGATATAATAGTAAACTTATTACTGTGTCCACCCCAATATTTATTGAAGAATAATATTCTTAATGTATAGTAGAAAATGAATAGAATTATATTATTTACATCATTTTTACTGATTATATGGTTTTTCATACCCATATACGAAAAACCCAGAGTATTAAAAAATGTATTAAGTGAAGATGAATGTGAACATATAAAACAATTAGCGTCTAAAAAGTTAGAGACATCTACAATATCTAAAAATCGTGATATAGATGAAAATATACGTAAAAGTGAAACGGCGTGGCTAAAAGCATCCGAAGATCCAGTTGTTGATAAACTTATACGTAAATGCGTTTCTATGACGGATCGACCTTTTCATAATTGTGAAGATTTACAGGTTCTTAAATATAAACCCGGTGGGTTTTATAAACCTCATCAAGACACGTTAATAGGGGATAAAAATAAACGTATGTACACATTCATAATTGCCTTGAATGACGAGTATGAAGGTGGTGAAACGGAGTTTCCAAATATAAAGAGAAGATACCGTTTGGTTAAGGGTGACGCATTGTTCTTTAATACATTAAACAATTACGAATGCGCTACCAAAAAGGCGTTACATGGTGGTACACCTGTAAAATCAGGTGAAAAGTGGGTCTGTAATTTATGGGTTAGAAAATATCATTACTAATTTTTTTATTGGTTTAAGTTAATATGGCAGGTGGTTCACAAAAAATATTAATGCTTATTTTTATGTTCGCGTGTTGTGTATCCGTAATTATAGGATCACTCAGTGGAATATTTATTTATGACAGTGGTGGTACTACCACAACTACAGACGAGTCTGGAAATAGTGTAACCAAAATAGATGTCGACGTTTCAGTATCAGGTACAATTTTACCTAATGGTATTAAGTGTTGGTATACGGGTAATTCTTTAGATGAAAATGGTCTAAAATGGAATGATGCTTCTGGTAATGGTAATGACATAAAAGATGATAATTTAAAGGGTATGTTAAAAATGACAGTGGACCCGGTATCAGGAAAGTACGTTTATGGAACTGTAGAAGATGGTATAATAATACCATTCGATTTTACTGGTTCAAATTGGACACTTTTTACGGTCGCCCGATATAATGATAAAAAAAAGGGTCGTATATTTGATGGTAAAGGTGACGTAAACTGGTTAGGTGGGTGGCACGGTGGTCGCACGGGACTCGCGTATTATGGTAATAAAGAATGGGTAACACCACAAGTGAATGTACACGGTTCTGGAAGAACATGGATTCAAACTACGGCGTATAAAACACAGTTTTTTTCTAATGGTGATAAACGTAGTACAAAATTTAATGGTGAGGCACCAGGTAAAATAGCTATAAATATGGGTAATCATGCTGCTACTGAATCAAGTGATTGGGCCGTTCACGAAATTATTGTGTACGGACGAGCTTTATCTCAAAAGGATAGGGTAAAAGTTGAAAAGTATCTTTTGGATAGGTATATTTCACCAGAAATACAAAGTGGTATAGATTATACAAAAGGGTGGGATTCTAGTGTATCTCATATTAATAGAAATGGACTAGGTGGAACTCTCGAAAAGTGTAGATTATACGCAGTTAAAATGGGGTATAAAATGTGGGGTCATAGAACGGAAAAACACGATGATAATCTAAAAAATATATGTTTCTTTTACCCTAATACGATTGGTGTATCCTATGAAGGCGATACCACTGATGAAAAAAATATTGTTGGGTGTGCGGAAAAAGGTGCAAAACTTAAAGACGGGTGTGAAACACCAAGTGAAACACCAAGTGAGACAGTCTGATATCGTTATAACTATTTAATTATATAGAACATGTATTGTTATGTGAAATATAATTAATTTATTTATATCAACTGACTGATATAATAATCGCGTCGATCTAATGATAGATGTACAGCTGTACACATATTTAAAATACTGTATACGAAATAATACCCAATATATTCGAAATACAAATTATATGACGCCAAGGTAAAACACGCCGAAAGATAAAATGTATGTATTTTTAAAATATCAATCTTATTTTCTAAGACTGAAACGTATGATATTGCAGACATAAACGTATCCATGAGTGACTGATAATTATCCGATACCATAATAGTATACATTATTGTCGTAAAAAGCATAATAAAGTGTATACATTTATACACACTACGTATTTGAACACTTCTTATATCTATATTTCTCCTATGAATTTGTTCCAGTTCGTGTTCCGGTAGTGGTAATGGTGGAGGTCGTTCAACCGCCTCGTTTATACCTAATACGGGTGTATCATCTGGGTTTATAACGACGTTATAATATTCATTCGTCGTCATTTCCTCTTCTTTTATTGAATAGTATTTCTAAACCAATTTTTGTAATGATGGTACACTTCACTAATTTAATAATCGTACGAAAACACTTTTCACTCCGTTCACGCGCATTAATTTTTCTTATTTTATGTAAATTATTGCACATCTCGATATAATCACCATCCCGCATTTTATGTTTATTATCATCAATTATATTTAAAATGCGTCTCAGATACTTTTCCATATAGTATACTATATATATTAAAATATCACTATATATAAATGATAAATAATAATACATATAAAAATCGTAAAAATTTAAAAGACTATATAAACTCTAAAAATAAAATATGTAACGGTTTAGATAAAAAATCATTTCTGGACCAACTTGGTAAAAAGTCAGTAAGTGAAATAAGAGAGAATATTGATAAGGAATTTCGAAAACAACAACTCCGTTTTTTGGGTCGAGGGTGTGGTAATGGTATAAATCTTCGAAAGTCCCAAAGTGGGAAAAAAAGTTTTTTTAGTAAATTTAAACGGGTAAAGGCTTAATTAATTTAAGACGACAAAAACTTCCCAGTTTCATCAATGACAAGTTCACCCCTATCCGCTAACAAGCGTCTATTCACCATGTGTTGTTCCTTAACATCATCCTTATTTTGTCCGACGTAAGGAACCGCATACCCATTATCACACATCCATTTATTCACGTTCGTCCAGATACCATCTTCAAATACCCACAATTCACCAAGTGCGCGCCCGTATTTACCTACCGAGTCGCGTTCTTGGCACCGCAATTCAATTTCACAATCGTCCTTATCGGATTCAACCGCTTTCGTCACCCAGTTCAAAATCTGCTTCTTGGCGTGTTTCCCATAAATCTTTTCGACCGTATCACGCGTTCTCGATTCTTCGGTATCGATGCCGAGTAATCGTACGCGTTGGCGAATGAGTACGTCGAACCCCAAATCAATAAGAACGTCGACGGTATCACCGTCAACGACTTTCGAACACGAGTCGATTTTGTATTTGAATTCACAGGGTTTTTGGTTATAAGTAGTCATTATATTATATACCTAAGTCACGTTTCTTTTCTTTAATAGTTCATTCTATTTTTAATTAAATCACAATACTCGCTATTAATTTCTACGCCTACGTATTTCAAACCTAATTCCTTCGCCGCGACACACTCACTCCCCGAACCCGCGAAAGGAACGAACACGTACCCTTCCTCGGGATCTTGCATGCATGATTTAATAAGTTTATCACACAGTTTCAAAGGTTTTTGTGTCGGGTGATTCACGCGTTCGTTTTTTCCGGCACCTCCCGCTAATGCCGGTATCTTGATAACGTCTCGGGGTAAAGCCCCGTCCGGGTGTGCCTTATATACGGTCGTCTTATCACCTTTAGAGAATCGTCCTACAGTTGCTTTACGTTCCTTACCCGCGGCATTGTTTATAAACGTGTCCGTATACGGTTCGCGAACTGCGTCTCTGTGAAAAACTTTATCGGTTTTCCATAACACAAGAACACTTTCGTGTGTTCTTTGCCAAAAATTTAGAGAAGGCGTTGTTTTATTCGTATAATGCCACACTATCCATCTTCTATTTACCTCGTAAGGAACGCGACTTAGTATGAGCGCGAGATTTTCACTAAACCCGTATATGAACATGGTACCGTTTGGTTTTAAAACACGTAAACACCCGTTTATCCATTCATCGCACCATTTCAGATACTCATCCATGGGTTGTTTATCACTCTTATTCCCAAAATCTTTACCGATATTATACGGTGGATCTGCTATAACTATTTGCGCTTCGTTATCATTTAGTGTTGGTAAAACATTCAACAAATCGTCGTTAATAATTTCCGATTCTCTCATTTCTTAATATTCGTATTTTGTTTTTAAGTTGTATTTTACAATTTTATGTTTAATTGCATACACGAAAACATATATAAAGCATAGAGGATACTATAGTATATAACAACTACCATGCAAACAACTATTGACGAACATACCATTTTTAACTCACAGGAATACACCGACATGAAAAATAAACGATCTGCGCGTGATCACTATATTCAGTTAGGCGCGAGTGATGATATCCTAAAGCTGGTCGGTACTAATAATAAAACGTTTGGTACCTTTGGTGAGAGACTTGTGCGGAATATCTTCGATCTCGATATGCCAGTGAATAGCCAACATGATGGGTTGTGTCTCGGACGGAAAATTGAGGTCAAGTCTCCAAGATATGGTCGAGACGGCAAGTATTTTGTGGAACACTTGAAAAAAGAACACGACTTCGAGTTTATTCTGATTAACTTATTGACAGAAAATGGTTTCAGTACCATGATAATGTCTAAAAGAGATGCATTACCAAAATTTAGATTGCAAAAAGGAGAAGGATATATGCTATATCAAAAGGATATCGAAAATTTATCTACGGTCATCAGAAGTCCAATTGACGTTAAAAATTTCATCAAAAAGCACCGTACCAGATCTTGGGTCTTAAACGATTAACTTTTACTTTTAATAAAAAATACTATTTACAAATCAAATTCCTTTTTAGTCCCACCATCGTACGCGTTCACAAACCCTGAATCTATCATTTTTTTGTTAATCGAAACCATATCCCTTTTATTTTTGTATACGAAAACGAGCGTTCGACCGTACTTATCGTTTTTCTTACACGAAACCCATACCCACCCGTTTACCTTAAATTTACACGCGAATGGGTTCCATAACACATGTTTTGCGCGATCATCGAACCCTAAAAAACTTGCGAATGTATACTTCGCGCGTTTTGCCATAGAAATGTGTTTATCCCTATTTTTCATATCTTTCGGGGGTTTCATTTCGGGTGCGTCGTATCCGACAGTTCGAAAATTAAATTTTAAAATGCGATTGTGAAGTACGATACACGCTTTAAACGTATCACCGTCGTAGACATCAGTTACCTTGGCGTACCCTTCATACTTATCGAGACTAAAAACGGGTATGGAAACATCGGTTTTTGATAATTTACGTTTTGTAAAACAGTACATTACATTATATTACAATTTTCTAATTCTTTTAAGTTCTATTTTATATAAGGCGCATTATTCTAGCCAAGAGTGTGATGACACTCCCAACACAGTGTTGCCACGGGGTATTGTTTATGTAATTCTATAAACTTCCTCAGTATTACGTGCGTTTGATACCCTTCTTCAGTTCGTGATTCTGATACAGCCATTTTTAAAATTTCGGGTCGAGATTTGATTGTATGTGCATGTGTTAAGACACACTGTCTGCTTTTCTTCGCACCACACCCCAAACACGAGGGTCCACTTCTAAAAAAGTTTTTTACCAAATTGGCGGCATTCGCTTTTGAGTAGTGTATTATATTCTCTTCCGGTGTATCCTTTGGAATTGTAATACTATATTTTTCACTCATAATTTGAATTCTTGTTTTTTGTAATTTACTATCTATAAAGTTGACGGAATCCTTTTTCAATTTCCGAAACATACCCGAATTTGTGTCGTGTAAATTTTTAATGTTATCATTTATGTACATATCGGATACAAGTTCACATAAATCATCCATTATTTCATCGTTATTTTCTTTATTAATTTTCAAACATTTTGTTTTTTCGTCACGCTCAAATTTATCACCCGTCGTTAGAAATCTATAGACTTCGATCATGGACCGGAATCGTTTACCTTCCGGTGAAAAGTAATAGTTATCGGTCATACCCATGGATTTACCTGATTTTCGAGTTTCTATTTTGACATACCATTCATCGTTTATTTCCTGCCCTTTACCTTTTAGATATTTCTTAAGACTATTGAGAGCCGACATACCACACTAGTCTATAAATCACGTATCCTTTTAAGTTCATCGCACATTTTCAAATAATCACCTTCGGGTAAATTTTCCGAGTTTTTATCTATAAGTTCCATAACAATTCTTGAAACATTTCGTAATGTTACATCTCTATCATACGTAGGTTCTGGTAATAACGGTGGTCGACATAACCAATCCGTTCCCGTAATCGCCCCGTCGTAATTGTATATTTCGCGAATGTGTGTTAGGAAATCCCGTAATCGTGTATAATAAGTGGTGGGTGAGCAGACAGAGTCGTGTCTAAAAATATAATCTTTAATGACGAGTACGTTTTGAGTATCACTCCATAACCCTTGATTGTAATTAAACATGGATATTGGTCGGATACTACCATCCTCGGGTGTCGGTAACGTATCGTTACGGTTAAGGTACGATGCATTATAATTAAACGAAAATATAGGGGACGCGTATGCTTCTATACTTTGTACCGGACCTCGCCCACGATCGTTTTCGTATATTACCTTGATAAGTATTTGTTGAATACCTTCACACGGGTTAGGTATAGTTGACCGTATACTACTATTAACGAAAGGTGTTGACGGCATTTATATATACTTACATTTATTCCTTATCCGGTTTTATAAGAATTTCGGGTGCGTCATCGACTATATCAATGACGTATCTACTTTCATTATCTGTAGGAGATACCGTTACTATTCGACATTTATCGGTACTGATCATGGTTTGATCTGAAACTTTAGTTACTGGTATTGTAATGGGTCGACACAAGAGCATCCACATTTATATAGGTAAATGTTTTATGTATATTATTTACACATTCTTTTTGAATAACCAATAACTGCACATGTTATTCTCTTACCGGCATGACCAGTTATTAAACTATCATTATGAATACCTAAACCTAAATCATCCGTATCTTCGTGTATAACTAAAGACCTTCCTATAACATTGGCTTTAGTTCCCCTTAATTTTATTAAATTATCTACCATTCTAAAATTGGCACTACCATTTGCGTCAAAACGAATATTACCTAAATCTCCTACGTGTCGTTCCTTAGATTTAGGACCTCCATGTTTTTTATTGTAAGGATTAAAGTGCCCACATGCACCCATACATTTATCAGTTAAGTCACCCGCTTCGTGTATATGAAACCCATGTGAACTATTTTTGTACTTATTTGATTTTAATTTCCCCCTGATTATAACTTTACCATCCTTTTCTTCAAATTCGACTGTACCCTTGATATTAGGATGATTAAAAAAAGTCGTTGCTATAATCATTTATTACTATACGACATTTAAAAATAATAGTATAATAATATAAAAAATGGGTGAAGATGTAAAAAAGTATATACAGGAAGGTATATACTTTTCAAACGATATCATGGATGCTATTGAAGATGTTTCCCAAAGGTACCAAGAACATATTTCCGTATCAATAGAAATTGGTCATTTTGATGAAATTAATAAATATATGATGAAATTATCTAGAGCTCTTATAAGATATAATAAACAGTATAGTGGACTTATAAGAGATTTTCAAGAGGAAGGAGTAGTAGAGAGTGAAAAAAAGGGGTTAGAAACAATAACCGAAGAATAATTAAATGATACAACAATATGCCAGACACGTATATAAAGTACTTGGTCCCGGTTATAGTGAGCGGGTGTATCACAATGCGATGGAAGTTGTCTTGCGGAAAAATGGGGTACATTACGAAACGGAGAGAATAGTTCCTATTGTGTTTGAAGGACACACAATAGGGAATCTTCGCGCCGATTTAATTTTAAATAACAAAACCGTGGTCGAACTGAAATCGGTTAAAACCATGAATGACGTCATGGTCACACAAGCACAAAACTATCTACGCTTGACGGGGTTTACGGAAGGGTACCTTATTAATTTCCCTACATCACTTAACACTGATTTAGAGATTAGGTATATAACTTTGGATTAATTCAATTGAATACTTCCATCGTCGTTTATTACTTATTGGGATGGAGGTGGCGGAGGAGGTGGTGCACACAAGGTTGTTCTAAGCGTAGTATGTGTTTTTATATTTTCTTCTGTTTCACCTAATGCGTTTTGTGCATACCTATATGAAGGTAAAACTTTATCCTTTTCACTATCCCATATCAATGCTGAACTCCAATCTTTTCTTATAAGCTGAGAAGAATCATAATCATCGTATAAATCACATCCCTGTATGTCTTGGTTTTTAAGAAGGGTCACTCTCTCATCTATTTTATTTTTTAAATCCGAAATACAAACTCCATCTGGAAAGTTTCTTCGTTCTTGTACATTTATTAATGAACGTATAACTCTCTCATGTTTTGAATAAAGGTAAGCGATTTCAGGATCTGTTATACTCTGACTGGAACCCTCTCCAACGAAAATCTCATTTAATGGTCTTCCATCGATTAGTTTTTTCCAATTTGTAGAGAATTTTAAACATTTTTCTTCACTAAATCCTTTACTGTATATTTCTTTAATAATATCATCTATTGTATCCCTAGTCTTTTTTGACTCATTCTTTTTTGTCCCCGGTATAAAACCACCAAAGAATGCACCGGTCACTGATGATGAACTACAACAGCATAATACGGCTGCACCAAGTAATGCAGCTGACATTTATAGTAACCAACTATTTTTTTCCATCTTCGATCTGATTCATCATGTACATAACTGGAATCATTTGGTAGATCTTTTTCCATTCACTTTTGGATTCTTCGTAATACTTTTTAGGGTCTTTAAGCCCCTCTTTTATAATTTCATTTATCTTTTCTGTGTAGAACCTGATTTCTTCTAAACAGAAATTGTAATATGGATCGTTGTTCATTACCTATATTAAAGCTTTATCTTTTAAGCTTGTCGTTAATGTTTTGGAAAACTTCGGGTGTATTTCGCTTTTTGTTCGCGAAGTTTTTGAGCATGTTACTCAAACTCGTGTATACAACACCTCTTCTCAAAGGGTTCATTTTCGCCTTAGATTTTGTTTTCGATTTTGGTTTTGGGGAATCTGGGAACTTATTGTTCGTTTCCTTTTGTAACTTTTTGGATTTGCTATTACGCACTGGGAAGTTCATTTAGTATATATTTAGATTTTAAATCGTGGGTATATATTCCCATTGCAGAACCCCGCATATCTTTTTCCATATAACGTCCTGTTGGTATAACTTTTCTTTGGATTTCAAAAGTGGGAAATATTTAAGATATTTATCTTCACTCAAAAGTTCACAAAATTTATAAAGTACGTATGAATAACTCAAAAAGTTTTTACGTTCACTCGGACAATTATCATCGAATGGTTTTTGTATATCCTTGAACATTATACGCAGTCTCTCTTCAAGTTCCTGAGGCATAGACGGTGGTTTTACACCACTTATGATATTGGTTATATATGGAACGTGTTCGTAATATTTATTGAGTTTCAGTTTTTTGAGAAGGGTACGAACACGGGCGTGTGTAATTTCATCTAAAACTTTTACTTTTATTTTTTTGAGTTCGTTTCGTAGTTGTTCTATTACCTCGGGTGGTATAGTTGTCGTCTCTTGTGCCTGAAACTGTGATAACCATTCATTAAAATGATTTTCACGTTTATACGAATAATTGACTATCTTTTCAGACGTTTCCTGTTCTTCTCTATATGTTAACTCTTCACTTATGAGTGTTGCTAAAATCATACCACAATTATCACATACGAGATCACTTGTATCTGCAAAATGAAATACGTTACTCTCGGGACACACGGGGCATACTTCACGCTTCTTTTCTATGGGTCTATCTATATTTAACTTTTCTACATCTATTAAATAATCATTAAATATGTCTTTTCTCTGTAACCCAACTGTTTCTTTACAATTGAAAACGTTATCGGTATTTACTTCTTTTTTAAGGTCATCGGTATACATTTCTAAATACGGCATACACTGAATTATATATTCAGACATTTCAGATTCATACTTTGATTTATTGATAGGGTCTTCTCGAATAGACTTATCCCATGTTTCAATTTTATTATTGTACCTACTTAAAAAATTACCTTCCATATTAATTAAATAGAATGCTCGGTAATCTTTTAACTAACGTTATTATTTGGGTTTACTCAACACTACAATCAGTATTTTCCACTCCAGACTATAGAATTGCGGATTCGTCTATGGAATATTTTTTAGATTACACAAAAACACCTTTACCAGAAGATCTCGATGAATTTTGGTACGAAGAGCGTAATGAATGGGATGATGAGACCGAAAGTGTTTTCAAAACATTAAACTTTTCAAATTATAAAGATACAACAATTCCAGAAAATGTTACGAAAACTGTCGTTCGTGTTAAATATTGGTACAATAACACGATGTACAGATATTTGACGTATGATATGGATCACCAATGGCCACCACCACGTAAAAGTGGGGTTGTATTTAACATACCAATCGTTTCAGCTGTTTTGCTCGATTCGGATGATAAACCGGTTAAGGACATTTTAAACAAAATTAAACGATACGCGGGTCCACGTAAAGATTTTCATAACGAAAAAGTTAAAATTAGAGATATGTTATATTATGACATGGAGACACTTGAAAATGATTTTCCAAAGATAAAATTACAAAGTGCAATTGGTATGACTAAAGTTGTAAGTACCGTAGATGGCTGTATTACTGATCTTCAGGTACCTTAGTTGCTAAGTAAAATTTCAACTCTCCCAAATTAGCAACGTTATATTTTAATATCAAAAACCTATTTTGTTCTTCCTGCATAATTTGTACTGTAGAACACATACTCGTCGCTTTTGTAAATATATTCATGTACCGAAGGGAATATTCACCTGAAATTTTAGGACTTTCTTCCGTACATTCAATATTCGTTTCCTGATTTGCAAAATCACCCATACATTGTAGTTTGAGGTGTGTACCTTCCCTGGTTATTTCTATGATATTACCGATATTGTGCATATCTCTACATATTCTTTGAAAATCAACAGAGGCCATCGGTGTAATCGTGGTCATGGTCATATCTGGTACTTCAATTTGGTTTTCATTTATATCAAGTAGTTTTAGAGCAAATTTAGTACATGTTTTCTTTGATTCATTATGAATTTCTATATTCATAAACTCTTTACAATTTATGCTCATTACAAGAACATCGTTATTTGTAATAGATTTAAGAAGTTTGAATGTGTTTGCGACATTTATACCCGCAATTATATCGTTTTCACATGTATATTCTTCGAAATTATCTGATGAGAGATACATATCAACCAGGGATGTACGAGCTGTATCTAGAGTTACGATGTATATACCATCAGGTTTAAAGTATATATTTACGTCATTGAGTATATCTTTGAGTACTTCAAAGGTTGATTTTATGGCACTCGCCTGAATTGTTGCCAATTTCATATCTAAAAGATACGAGTTTTAATTCTTTATATTCTTATTATATGCATCTGATACACTCTGATTAATTTTATCTTCAAGTTCTGATGTCATGGCGGGTTGTAAAGTTCTACCATAATCATCTAAACCAAATAAGTCTCCTGAACCTTCTCCATCTCCTTCTAAAGTTGTTGTTGAACAACCGCCAAAGTTACACGTCTCTAATTCCTGTACGGGTAAAAGTGATTCTAACCAGTTTCGTATTTCGTTACCAACTAAAAGTTTACCATTCCTGGTCAACATTGTTGGAACGCGTGTAATTTTATTTCTATATTGTGGTGGTATACCCAATTTATTAATATTATGATATTTAACAATTTGCTTGAGTTGTGAATGTTTATTAATATAGTCAACTATATCCAAACTATGGTTACACTGTGGACTATAAATTAGAAGGGACATATCTTAAAATAGAGTTTACTTTTTTTTATTGAAAAAAACACATTTTTGTTAATTTTTTTATACACATATGAAACTGTAAAATAAATATGTAAATTGTCCAACAAAAAAGTGATTACCCCCTAGAAAAAAGAAATTATTTTTAAACAAAGTCCTTGCTATGACTTACTTTATTTTCAAAAATAAATTCTTTTCTTACTCATCACTTTTTTATTGGATAATTTAAATAAAATAAAAATAATTATTAATATTAAATAATGAATACTATAGTATTGATATTGTTAATACTTATTATACTCATGACCATGTCCAGGACAGAAATGTTTACGGAACAATTTGGCTTCTCTGGGTATACTAAACCAATAGAACCAGTATTATTGAATGATAACGAAATAGATTTATCTAAATACATGGAATCTGGAGGAGATGTCGAAGTATCTAATGATATCATGCAAGAAATGGTACTTGCAACAAATAAAGAAGTTTCTAAAAAAACTGGTCTTTGTACTTATATTATTGAAACAACTTCCGTGAAGAAATATACACATACCGTTTCGAAACAGGAAATATACAGGTGTATGTTTATGTCAGTGAAACACAAAGGATTTGCACTCGGATTTGCAGTAACATCTGATATGAGAATTATTGATGGTAAGGCTACCGTTATAAGTCTTCGTACTCAACCCATTGATTACAGACCACCATCCGATCCAAGTATTTATCAAAAATCTATAATTGGTAAAGAGTTTGAAGATTATACAGAAGTTAGACAGAGTGAAATTGACCTTGTTAAAAATGGTAAAATCATCGATAAAGTCGTATCAGATCCACAAACCATGTATGGTAAAATTCAAATTTAAAAGTTCTCTACAAATTGTAATGATCAGTATTGATGAAATAACACATATAGCTGAAAAAAGAAATCAATTGAAAAAGGAAACGTATACCAAAATTTACGAACAGATTTCAAAGAAGATACGCCAATCAGTAGATTTGGGCCATAAATATTTGTTTTGTCAAATACCTTCTTTTGTTATGGGGTATCCCCATTTTAACAGAGCAAAAGCACTACAGTATATAAAACGACAATTTGAAATAGGTGGATTTACAGTTCAGATTATAGGCGAATACGAATTATGTATTTCATGGAAACCGAAAAAAAAATCACGAAAAAATGAACAACACGAAGATTCAGAAGATACAGAGAGTTTTCCCACCCTCGTAAACCTTAAAAAAGCAGCAAATAAATACAGGAGAAATGCGTGAGACTTAAAGTTTAAATATGTAAATATACTACAAATATGAGTGACCCTTTAAATATACTCGTCGAGGCAAAACGTGAATATATAGGTCAATTATGTTTACTTATGTGCCCAGTTATGATTGAAACATACGAAACCATGTATGAAGAAGCATACAAACTCACAAAAGGTAGAAAGGTTCTTGTAATGTACCAAAAACTTTTAAAAGAAGTTCCAAATTGGAGTGATGCCATGTCTAAACAACACACTGATAATATAACAAATAGATGTGCGTGGTTTAACGATCTATTAGCTGCAGTTTTTGTAAGTTGTGTTAAAATTTTATCCGCAGTTCGATTGAATAAAGATAATAAGAAAATTTCACTGAAACTTCCAACAAATGAAGTTTTTGTTCAAACGTGTTATAATAACGTAGCCAAAGATTTATACAGAGACCCATACATTTATCACGAAACACAAAACGAACATGCTAGAAACGACAAATTATATGAACGTTTTTGTGTGTGTATAGAAACCACTGTAAAAGAACTCATACCAGTGCAACAGATTTTACAAACGTATATGTCTCAAACACAAGAGGGACAGGATTTGGACCTCGATGAAGCTGAAGTTGGTGATTCTGAAGACCCCGACCTGATTGATGGATACGAAGAGGAAACGTCAGAAGAGCCATTTGATACCGAACCATCTATGGAAGCTCCAATTGAGGCTCCAATGGAAGCTCCAATGGAAGCTCCAATGGAAGCTCCAATGGAAGCTCCAATGGAACCTTCAACACCAGAACAAATGATGGAACCAGAACAAGAGCGTACATCTCCATTCGATAACGAATTTCGAACTATTACCACAAAACCACAACCACAACAGGAAGAAGAAGGGGTTTTATTTCCAGATGCATCAGAGACCCGTGCAAAAAAAGTTGGGTATTATTAAATGGAGTTTGAAGACTATTTACGAGACCCCGCGTGGGCCGGAATAATCGCCGGGGTTATAACCACAGGATACATACACTTTAAAGCAAAGATCAACAACGAAGGTAAGCTTCCAGTGAGTGCATACACGAAACCAGCTACACTCATAGCAATTTTAGTATTTTTTATTGTTACTAACGGACTAGGTAAGAAAGAGACCATATCAACGGAACCATTTTAATTTTCTGACTTAAAGATAATATACATATTTACAGTATAATATGACTTCCGTGACCGCATTCAATGATATGATGGGTCAATTTCTTGTGGAATTACACAAGACATTTCCAGAAGAAAAAGGCTTGAAAAAGTGTTTATCGGCTTTCGATTTAATGAAAGCTTCGAACCCACGTCTAGTTGTAGACGGTTTTATGCAGGGTGTTACACCATACGCAGATAAGATTTCTTCAAAAGATGAATCATTTTTTATTGAAGAATCTAAGAATTTAGATTTCATGAAAGGTGTAAACCTCGAAAAACATTGGGGATCCGCCTCTGAAAATACAAAAAATGCGATTTGGCAATATGTTCAGACGTTATACATGCTTGGTACAACCATTAGTTCTATCCCAGAAGATACACTTTCCATGATTGAAACAGTTGCAAAGCAGTGTGCAGATAAAATGGGTGAAGATGGAAGTGAACTTGACGAAGCTGCGTTGATGAAAACGATGCAGGGTATGTTGGGTGGTATGATGAAAAAATAAACTCACTATATATAAATGACATCTTGGTTTGAGGATCCAAAACAATTGGTTCGTGTAGACAAAGTTCATGAATTTTGGCCGTCAAAGACACAATCTTCAGCAGACCGTGTTAATGCATCAGCTCGATTTATTATTTATGCATCTTGTATAATTTATCTTATAAGACGCGATCCACGTATTTTCGTTTTAGGTGGAACCGCACTCGGTGTTCTTTATATAATGGAGAAATCAAACATGGTTAAGAATACAACCACTGTACCAGAACCTGAATATAACAATATAGGTAAAGAATGCTCTATGCCAACAAAAGATAATCCTATGGGAAATGTTCTCATGTCCGATTACATAGATAGACCAGACAGACCACAATCATGTCATTACCCAACTGTAAAAACAAATGTAAATAATTACATTACGAGTGATATTAAATACGGCCCAGCCCGTTCGCGTTCGTCAATGCCAGAATATCAAAGAAATGCATTATCAAGACAATTTGTAAGTATGCCAGATACATCTTTAGGTAATACACCATATTATGAATTTATACATGGTAAAAGAGGTGATACGTGTCGTCAAAATCCCACCATGTGCAACCCAAATGCAAGAGGTGCACAACTTGAAGCGTTTGCAGGACTCTCACCTAATGGAGATGCGAGAATCACCGCAAGTAGACCATCTGTAACTTAAATTTTTACATTCAAAACATTAGTAGATACTCGATTTCCATAAACAAAATATTTTGTAATAATAAATGGCGTATCAACTCCAACCAGGAATGAAAGTGGTTCAAGATCACGCAGTTCCATCTGTATGCGCAACCGAAGAAGTTTTTGTATATCCTCAGCCCAGTACTCTTAATTATGGCTCAAGTAGACCAAATACTATGTTGTATGGTACGGCCCCATATATGGCAGGTAAAGGTTCACCAGCACAGTATATAGAGACATCTGATAGACTTAGACCACAAAGCACATCTCGTTTTAACAAAGTTTTAGCGAAAACGTACGAAAGAAATTTTCACCCACTCCAAAACGTCGAGTGTAAAGTACCCCTCAGAACACAAACATACGAACCAATGAGTACCCGTGCCGAAACACAGAATGGTATGTTCCAGCAAAGATATCTCAATAAAAATCTCGCTAAGAAATAAGAATGGCTGATCCTATATCTATAATCGCTATAGCCGGTTTAGTTTATGCCGGTAGAAAATTGAGTCGTCCAGACGAAAAATACACAGTAGAAGGTAATACTATAGAAGAAGCGGAAGTTGTATCGGACTTTTCCAACATGGAAATTGCTTCACAAACGGAATATTCGGGTCCAATATCACCACTTGTAGAACCAAATTATATATCTAAACAAGAAATGAGTTCATTTGCTGAAATTGCACCACAACAACGTTCTTCGGGGGGTGAAATTTTATCTATGAGAAATCGCATGTATGACGCAGGGCGAATGAATAACTTATCACCAGTTGAAAAACAACTTGTTGGTCCAGGTTTAGGTGTTGGTCCAGAAGTTCCTGCATTTGGAGGGAACCAACAATTGTTTCGTGTAAACCCCGAAAATGTCGGTGCATATCGTTTAACAACTTTACCTGGTAGGTCAGGTCCAGCGTTCGATGTAAAGGGTGGTCGTCGTGGTATTGTCGGGGAAGTTGCAAACAATAGACCAGAAAAGACCGCATTTTTACACGGACGTCTACCTCCAGCACCAGGTAGAGCACAAGGTATGGGTGGACGAACTCCCCGACCAGAGCATGAACGTACAAAAAGAACAACGAATCGATCTGAAACGGGATTGAGAACAGATACATTAAATTATGCATCCGCGAAGAGAACTGTTTCTGCACTTACTCGGGCTCAGGAACCAACTCGTAACAAAATGGATGGTACTATTGAACAATATCAATACAATAACCAACCCGCCCCAGGTATAAGTAATTTTATGGGTGGTTACTTAAATACTCCAGCTACCAAAATTGGTGAAAAGAGAACGTTTGGTTCTGCATATACGGCCGAAGATCTCATGAAATATGGTTTTAGACCAGACGATAGGCGTGGTAAACCAAACAGAGCCGCTGGTCCAGGTCGCATGAATGTTCGTGCTGACGCACTTAACCAGGGTGGTATGGTCACAAGCGTTCGTTCGGATACAACCAGAATTGATGGTAGAGTAAATGCAGCAAGTGGTGGTTGGACACAACAATATAAAAATAATGATTATCATAAACTTAATGCTTATAAGGGTCACGAGAATCCATATGCATCCAGTACAAGTTTGGATACTGCGAGAAGACAACTTTCAAATAACCCATTAGTACATAGTCTTTCTTAATTTAAAATAAAAACGTGATATACACTCATTAAAATATTGTTCATATATTTTAATGAAGGTACATACTTTAGATATAGACAGTGGTGAACGAGATCCCATTCTATACTCAAATCCAAGTGATTATGTCGTCCACCTAAAAAATTCAATTTATGACGTGACTAAAATTTCACTTATATCAGCACGTATACATAATAGTCAATATCTTATACACGATAGAAATAAAACATTTGATGTTTTGACAAACGGGGGGAGTACCCAAACTGTAACCTTAGACGCTGGAAATTATAGTGGTGAAGAATTGGCTGCACATATTAATACAAAATGTACTATAATTACGGATGCAACTTTTGATAAAGATACGAATGCTATAACTTTTACGGGTTCGGGTGATTTTACATTTTTGTTTTATGGTGGTACAAATGGTTATGCGTCTTCTACGAGTGGTGGGTATACAACCCCTCATGATATTTTAGGTTTACCAGCTTCAAATGTATCATCATCAACGAATTCACTGGAAACTGGGAGTATTAACTTACAAGGTCCCGATGCAATTATTGTTAAAATGAGTAGTGGTTCTGATGAATTTAACAAAACTGTCTTTTCAGAAACACCCTTTTATACAGGCCGCATACTCTTATGTGGTGATGTGATTAACTTTTCGGGTGTTGACGATACTGTTGAACATAACTTTGATTCTGGGTCACAAAAAACGATATCAAGTTTACGTGTTCAGTTTTATTACAGTAGTAATAATCGATTAATACCATACGATTTTAGAAATGCTAATCATATACTTAAGCTTGCAGTCACGTGTTCTACTGATAAACTTGAGAATGTATCTAAAATAGAAGAAGACTATATTTCTCCTCTTCCACCACCTATGAGTATCCCCGAAATAGAGGATCCGCGTAAATGGGATGCTTTTATATCTATATTTATGGTAGTTGCAACCGGTTTATTTTTATTATTGGTTATGCGTAAGCCTAAACTTATCGAGTAACCGCGAAGATTGGTTGAGTTGGCTTTTGCACACGTGTAGAGACACGAGAGATACCAACGTAGACCAAGATAGACAAGAGCGTTGTGAACAAGGCAGTAAGAGTGTAGTTCATACCACCGTTCTTGTTAACCTTAACAACTTGGTTAACAGTCCACCTGACCAAGTCCATCCACGAGAGGGCGGCGGCGAAGGAGAAGCCGGCAACAACGGCATTGAGGGATTGGGACTCGAGTTCACGAGCGACGAGCGTAACAGTTTCAGCAGCAGTAGACATTTTTATATATAGTATCCTGAGATTTTAATCGGGGAGTAAATCTTCTTCTATTAAAATTTTTTTATAGTGTTTTGGTTTCATATATCCTTTTAACATACGGACATTTATACGTTCTATTCCCGAATCGGAACCCGAATCTGTTTCCGTATCAGAATCACTTTCAGTATCAGAACTATCATCGTCATCATATAATTTAAAATGTTTAGACGTTCCTTCGTACCCTTCAGGTTCCGATGTGTTCATTACTATCTATAGCATTTTTTAACATTAATTCTGACGGATTTTTTGGTTCCCACGCATCCCAAGTATCATACGCCATATTCATTTTGACAAACTTATATTCGCGTCCTGTGTACCGCGTAAAAGGAATTTCTTCATCTTCAAATTCAATGTCGTCTTCTTCATCTTCTTCATCTTCTTCATATATTTCTGGGAAATGTGTTCCCATTTTCTTACCAACTTCGTTCATGGCACAATATTTCATAGCGTATTCCAAATCTTCACCAAGTACCATATCTCTACCAGAAGCCTTGGCGTATTCGGCTGCGAGAACCATCGTTCTTTCGAGTACGGGTTGAATAATGTTAATAGCAGAGTCCTGGACCTGTTCAATTAAGTTTTCGGTTGCGTCTTTTTCTTGTTGATTCATTATAAATTAAACAGTGTTTTAGCAATTCCGTTTTCTACACGGAGTATGTTATAACTTAGGCCTAAAACTCTAAGTTCTCTTTTACGATCTTCCTGTCCATTTAGATTCAATGTTAATATTTGTTCTTTAATTAAACTAAAATTTCTTTGGCCTGTTGGATACCATCGTTCTGGTTCGAGTGCAAAACTATATGAATAGAATCGTTTGAATAATTGTGTTCTTGAATGATGTATACCACTTTGTATTGCGCGTAAATTTATAACGTTACCTGTAACTTTATCTAAAATAACCGAATCATCTAATTTAATTTCGAGGCTTCGTAAATGTTCGTAAGATATATATTCGCTATCTAATATCTGGGAATCGTGATCGTAATTAAGATGAGTTACGAAGTGTAAACTAACTGCACTATTTCTAATTTCCTGTATTATAAAGTAAAGTTCCTTAATTGGGTTTTTAAAATTAAGTTTATGTTTTACAACAACTGGATCGATACTAGGACTTTGTGAAATTTGTTCTGTACTTTCCTGAACTTGTGTGATGATATAATCTATTTTTTTACTCAATAACATTTGTTTTTCTTCTTCGTCTAAGGAAACCATTTCAACGTTTATTTTTAAACTTTTTATTAAGTTTTTAGGTTTTAAACCGGTATAGTGTATATAATCTGTATAAACCGATGCACCACTTCTTGTTGCATGAATACATTGATCAACGTCACGAAGTTTTACAACAATTTCAACTTCCTGTTCTGTTATAGCACAGAGTGGTATGGCAAGTTCAGGGTTATTATAAAAATAAAAGGGTATATCGATGAAATACTTTGTATCGGATGTAGCATTACCAAGATAATGTCCCAAAGTAGTTGACATGGCCTCAGATCCAGAAAGTTCTAAAGGTGGTTTACCAATAAGTTTATCTAGGTTGTGTTGCTTTGTTTGTGTTATGTATTGTTCAGAATAAATATGTATAAAATCACTCGTAAGTCTTTGAATAACTTTACCACCTATTAGCAGTTCCACGTGTTCAATCATATGGTGACCTATTGATTCATTATACCCTATACCAGTTCCATCTGTTATAGAGCTCTTAAGACTTTGATCTATAGCGCTCAACTCAACTTTCATACTTATAGTCTTAAGAAGATCGCCTTGGTTTTGGGGGATGGTACATTTCACAATATTACCAAACTCTACATCACCATCAACGTCTAAATCAACAAAGAATGGTGCAAAATTACTATGTTTTTGGAAATTCTTTATGAAATATGTATATTCGGGGTCGTCTGTAAAAAAGGCGTCCTGTGGACCGGATGTTTGTATTTGAACACGACCAGCCATTACTAGTATAACTGACTAAAATTTTAAACCTCCAAGTCCGCTATGTATTCGTAAGACGTTATAGTTTACAGCATATACGTAAACTTTGTGTCCGAAACTAGCGTCTGGTGAATCGAGTTCAACTTCTATCAAATTATGGGCTATTCTACTCATATTAACTTGCCCAGTCGGATAATATGTTTCTGGTTTCATTGAGAAACTATAGACACCAAAATTATTACCCGTTATCCCCGTGTAATACTTTAATGGTTGTTCATAACTTAACATTAAATTATCGGCATCTATAATTGTGTTATTATTAAACTTCATGGTAACTTGTTTTAATGGTTCGTATTTATACACGTCATCACTAACAGCCACAAAAAACATTTCTTTGACCGGGTTTTTAAAGTTAAGCATACCAGATTTTTTTGATATACCAGCATTAAACTTGAATTGAGACAGTTGTACTTGAGTTATAACGTATTCTATAGGACGTGTAAATAGAAAACTCTTTTCATCATCGGTAATGAAGAAGAAATCTGTCACGAGAGAAACCGTTTTGATAGATGAAGAGACAACTGAAGGTGGATCTGATAGTGCACCACCTGTTCTTGTATACGATACGGTTACATCCTCGAGTTTTTTAAATTTTATACGTACTTCTACTTGTTGTTTTGTTAGAGCACACACGGGTATAGCTAAACTTGGGTTTCTAAAGAAATAAAAGGGTAAAAATACATTATAATCCCAATCGTATGTAACGTCTATATAATTACCGTGTCCCGTTAAGAAGTAGAGTGTTTGATCAATATCATCTTTGTTACTGTGTATTTGATCATACATGTAAATGTAATCACCCGTTATTCTTTCTATAGTTTGTCCACCAATAACAAGATCAGCGTAATCTATTACCTGTGCACCTATAGATTCACGGTACCGAAGCGTTTTCACGTTTATTTGTCCACCCATATTTGAATGTGCAGAACAGTAATAGTATAACGTGGAAGGTGCGTTTCTTGGTACAACGAATGTAACAGTACCAACTTGTGCACCACCACCAGTCACACCAGTTTCATACGCAGAACCACCATTACGGGTTCCATTAATAGTTTCAGATAGATAAAACGGGTGACTAGATGCGTTCACATTAAAAGTATAAGTTGCACCTTCGTATAAAGTCAATGTTGCCTGTTGAACACCGTCTATAAAGTATTTACCATCAGCAGCAGTCACTGCAAACGTTTGATTACTTGTCGTTGGTTTAGGTAAAGTAAATTTAAGCATTGTACTTCGAATAAGATCTCCTTTGTTTTTGGGTATACGGCATTCTACCGATGCATCATAATCAATATCACCATCAAAAGGTGTTTCTATAGCTTCAATTGAAAACTTAGTATGTCTCCTAAAATTCATCAGGAAATACGAAAACTCGGGTTCCCCAGTAAGCCATTGGTCCTGGATACCCGTGATAGCAAGGTTTAATCGACCAGCCATTCTTACTTTACGTGAGTAAAATTTTATGAAATAAAACGACACGATATTATAGATGAATCTTCAGTTGAGAAAATTTAAACCTGAAAGAATGGCAGACGATAAAGTATGTGTTTTTATAGGTAAACGTAATACGGGTAAATCAACCCTCGTTACTGATATTCTGTATCATAAAAAACATTTACCAGCGGGTATCGTTTTATCAGCAACAGAAGAAGGTAATCATTATTATCAACAGTATATACCAGATTTATTCATATACGGTGATTACGATAGAGAAGCTATTGAACGTGTAATGGATAGACAAAAAAGATTAGTTGGTGCAGGTAAAAAAAATTGTGGGGCCTTTCTTCTTTTAGATGACTGTATGTATGATTCTAAGTTTATGAAAGATACATGTATTCGTCAATGCTTTATGAATGGACGACATTGGAAGATATTTTTCATGTTAACCATGCAGTACTGTATGGATCTACCACCTGCACTCAGGGCAAATATAGATTACATTTTCATTTTACGTGAAAATATTATTCAAAATAGGGAAAAATTATTTAAAAACTTTTTTGGTATTTTTCCATCTTTTGAGATGTTTAACAAAGTTATGGATTCATGTACAGAAAATTACGAATGTTTGGTATTGGATAATACTTCTAAAAGTAATAAAATAGAAGATTGTGTCTTTTGGTATAAAGCAACACTTCGTAAAAATTTCAGGGTAGGTGCACCAGAGTACTGGCAAACACATAAAAAGATGTTTAACCCGAAACACGGTAACATGAAAGTAGGAGACCCAAATTCAGTTAAAAAGAATACACCATTTAAAGTTACGAAAAGAAAATGATAAGATCAATTGCTAAACGAATGTATACACCTATAAAAAATGCTAACACTGTAGTGTATCCAGCTTATAATGAATTTAAACCAGATGGTAGTGATGATGGATATAGAATATTAGTAGATGTATGTCATCATACAAAAACCGTTTATGTAGATAACGATATGTGTGATTACGATAAATTAAACGATTTACCCAGAATCATAAAAACATTCGGGTGTTTGTATCCAAACTATACTCTTCAGGACAATAATGCGTAATCATTTAAAACCAAAAAACTATGTACATATAAATGGCGACAGACCTTAGAACAATGAATCTTTCAGATAATGGTGATGGTATGGTTTCCCTAAATGACAATCAAGGGACATCTTTCGTGCCGAATATCCCCCCTGAAAAAAATGTGAGTGAAAATAAACAGACGATGGACTCTACTTCAATTTCCGATATTATGGGTCAAGCCGAGGAACCACTCGAACCACCAATGATGGGCGCCGATCCAAGAATGGCACAAATGCATATGCAAACTCCAATGATGATGGCGCAACAACAACAACCAGTAGGACAACAAACGACTGAAAAAAAATCTGAATCTAAAAATCCGTTCAACCTTACTGATGACCAGTTCGAAGCACTCATTGTAGCTGTGTGTGCTGCGGCGGCAATTAGTAAGCCAGTTCAAGAAAAACTTGCGAACTTCGTCCCATCGTTTTTGAACGACCAGGGACACCGAAGTGCGATCGGCTTAGCGTCGACCGGTATGGTCGCGGCGATAGCCTTTTACCTTGCGAGAAAGTACGCTTAAATAGCATTATAATGTTTATACATTCTCTTTCCAAAAATAAAATAGGAAATGAGAAATCCGAACAGTAAACCAACTGCGCGAAGTCCTAGAACAGTACCAGTACTCTTCGTAGTTTTACCATAATCTCTAAAATCTTTTTCAAAGCGTTTGTTTATTTGAGAAACACCCGCAACCATACCCATACCTAACAAGGTTGCTAACATTAAAAATGGTGCATCTATAGCTAAACGACCAATGAAATTACCACCACGTGGTAATATAGTAATGACTAATGGTGTGACGATCATAAGTATAAACATATTTAACCATTTATCGTTTAAAAGTAGAGGTGCACTCGAAGATGCGAGTAAAGTATTCAGTAACAAATACGCTTTCATTAAATCGCCGAACGATTGCATTTTATTAATACCAAACATTATTTATCCTGGATGTGTTTACCACAAAATTCGGTTCTTTGTGGTATTTCCCGGTATATCCCTAAAGAAACGCATATTGTTCTAAGTTTATCGAAATTTTTCCAGAACTCTTTACTATGTGAATATTCGTCGACGGTACAATGTGCGAGTTCGTGTAATAAAACATGGAATATTTCATTGGGTTCACCATCGATACATAAACCTATATCACTACCTTTACTCACATTGTAGCCGATAGACCCATTCATACGTTTATGTGCGGTAATTGGAATTTCCTTGTGTAACATTTTGAATTCCTGATTATTTGTTTCCTTAAGATGTTCCCTGAATGTCCTGTATTTTTCACGAACATCTGTTAATTCCTGTGGTTCCCTCGTGTTTATAAATAATAACACGTTTATGATAAGTAAAAGTATAGTGAGTATCATCTTATCATAAACATACATAAAAATTGAACATTAAAAAATAGTAGAAATGATACGTAAATTTATCGATTTTTTAACGAAACCCGAACCACGACCCGTTCTGGGACGATGGGCGGTAAAATCGTGTAGTGAGCTACTCACATCTATAAACTCTGTGTATCAGAACCGCGACCACTGTGGAGACGTAATATGTCATCAACCTAAAAAAGCAGACGAATATATTAAAACTGATAAAAAGTAAATCACTTCTTATACACAAACCTAAATTTACTATACAAATCCGAAACCGGGTTCCCTTTAAGATCTTCCCACAGTGTTAAAGTAAACCCCAAATCCTCCATTCGTGTAAAAAACATGTCTTTATGCGCTATAGGTTCGACTTTTGGACCATCGGCATAATACGGTGTATCAGCTAAATGGACGTATAACTTTTCCCCAAAGTTTCCCGAACTCGTATGTTTCATTAGAAAATAGTTCCCTAAATCGTCTTTCACGGGTGTGTTCATGATAATCTTATCTGAATTCGGTATAATTCCTATGAATTGACCACCAGGTTTTATTCTATTTTTAATTGCTAACAAAGACGTCTCGAATAACTTATTCGTTTCGAATATATAGTGTAACGCAAAATTGTAACATATGACATCATATTTCCTTTGTGGGCACGCAAATATATCACCTTCGTAAAAATTGACACGTATTTTCATGTTCTTTGCACGAGACTTAGCCTCCTTAAGTGAGTCTGGGTTCGGTTCACACATACTTATATTTGCACCGGCGTGTCGCCACTTTTGGAGATCACCACCGAATCCACATCCTACATCCAAAATACTGTCGCCTTCGCGGGTAGCCGATTGGATGAGGAGACGCTTAGACTCGTTATGGTACTTACGTATCTCCTCCATTTATTTATAATGGTTTTTCTTTTTTAAATAGAGTTAAATAATTACAAACCCGATATCATTAGGTTTAATTTCTTCGTTAATTTTCCAGTTCCATAGGTAATAGTGGTTATGACCTGTACCTTCCATGAACTTATGTTCGCGAAGTTCATCTTCATCTACTCCAACATTTACACAATTATATACATCGAAACCACGGTTACGCGCCATTATTATAGCATCTTTTAAACAGTGTCCTACATTATAAAAATTGTATGCCTGTTTTATCGTTTCACCACTCGGTTTATGTACATAATCCAAACTATAAAATGTGGCGAATTGATCTTTTTCATCGCTCAGGTATGTATATACGGTATCTTTACGTGGTAAAATCCAATGTTTGACATACGATTCGTCTATGTCGAGTGAAAGCTTAAACCGTCTCAAATGGGCTTGTAACATTTTCGTAACGCGTGGTATATCATCTTTAGTCATTTCCCTAAACTGAGAGGTACCTAAAATACGGTACGCCTGTTCTCTCGCATTAGAAAACCCTACCCGGTTTAACTTTTTGACATTTATGAGTCTATGCCAATACTTGACTTTAGCAATGGGTGTGGGTATTCGTTTAACTATGGTAGATATACCGGACCATATATTGTTTAGATTCATACGCCTAACCTGTTCGGAAATAATAGTAGGTGTAAATTTTACATCTCTTATATTTTTTGATACACATAAAAAGTTTGCTTGTAACATTTTAATATTTTTTTCATTTATACGAACGTTTACATGTATTCCTGAATTGTAAACGACAATTTCTTTTGTATCCGATTTACGTATAGCTATATTACACTCTTCTAAGTACCCCGGTGGTTGTGTTGCCCACATTATAAGTTCTTTAGAATAACGAAACTCAAAAAAATCGTCTTGTATATAATTCTCTTTTAGAAATTCGTAGAGTTCATCGACAGTACACGAACTCCATTCGTATCCTTCAGGTAATGGGTTTTTTTCATACCTAAGTTCTCTCGATGGATTTATTTCACCATCATTTTTAAAAACAACTTTATCTTGAGGAACAGGTTGTTTATTCCAGAATTCGTGCATTATATTACATAGAATATACTTAAAGTTTTTAAGCTTTGTTAGTATATAAAACAATGTCAACTCTTGAACAAGATTACACGACCGTTCCCGGTCAATTATACGCGTGTCTTTCCGTCGTAGGCCCAGAAGCACCTCAAAAGAACGATAAGTTCGGGATTAAGATCAGAGGTGCATTTAATTCCAGGGATGAAGCCGCATCGCATGCGAAACGACTTCAAAAAGAGGATGGGACGTTTGATATTTACGTTGTTGATATGTATAAATGGTTGTTAATCCCACCCGACCCATCTAAAATCGAAGACGCACACTACTCGAATGAAAAACTCGAGGAACTCATGTCTGGCTATAGAGAAAATCAAGCTCAAGCTGCACAAATGTTTGCTGAACGTAAACGTGATATGGTTGAGAGTGCATCCACGTTTATGAAACCAGGTGATGAAAACTCCAAGTATTATACGAAACCTGATGAACCACCAATCAGTCACCCAGCTGAAGTTCTTGAACGTCTTCAAAAGGAAAAACCGGATACACCAATGGAAGAACTTGTTAAGGAAGCGGATGCCACTGTTGCTAAGGAAATTGAAGAAAGAAAGGAAAAACGTGAAGCTGAGGCGAAGGCGGATCTCGAAAAAGAGGCGTCTGAGAAGGGGTTCAATTCAGTTGAAGCAATGCAGAAGTTTGAAAAGGAGAAGTCTGAATCTTCCACAGAAGCCCAGGATACTAAAGGTGAAGGCGAAGTCGAGGAAGGTGAAGAGGTGGAATCTAAATAAATTTGTTATATAAATGTAAGAATGTTGAGTATTATACTAAATATAATCACCATAATTATTGTATTAGCTATGATTGTTTTATTTTTACGATTGTATGAAGATCGAAAAAGTAAAACGGGTACTGAAAATGTGAGTGCATCTGATGTTGCACAAGATATACTGAAAGACCCACTTGTTGTGAGTCGCGCGTATTTTACCGAACCAAAACTTGGATCTATTGGTGATTTTGAAGGACAACAAACGTCTTCACAATATTTGTGGGTTAGAGGCAAACCTATCCAGGTCTAAGAATAACTGGTTGCATAGTTTTTCCCATAAAAAAACCCAAAATAAAGGATACAAATATAATAATGTACGCCGTTTTATCGAGATTTGAAAATATATCTTCTTTGTGAAGGGGTTGTTGTTGGTGTGGTTCATAGTAGTGTTGAGGAGGCGGAAAATAATATTGTTCGTTATTTTCCGGTTCTTGATCTGTATGATCATCCATCTCTTTATTTGTAAAATCGTCTGGATTGTATTCTATCGGAGTTCCAACCTCGGCTTCCATTTATAAAAGATGTGTCTATTTTTTTAAGCTTATTATTCCTCATCCTCTTCTTCCTCTTCTTCATCAACGACAAACCCTTTTAAATTACCATTTTCATCCACATCACTATCATCATCTTCAAAATCATCCTCATCATCTGTCTGAAGAAGATCAATATCACTTTCTATTTCCGATTCGGTTTCAGTTTCATAATCATCGTCAGAAAAATCATCTTCTGGGAGATCTTCGAGTGGATCTAAACGTTCTGGAACCTTTGAGACTCTCCCTGAACGTGTACGCGTAGGAACGACTATTTTTACCATTTATACATTAAACTGCGTTTATTCTTTTAACTACATTACGCAAGCGTATTTACAATTTTATCCGTGAGATTATGTGCGCGACACTTACATTTACACACCTGTTGTATATGACTTTTAAGTATACTGAATGAAATCGTTTCTTTACACGTGTCACACATTTCCTTTGTGGTTACAGTATATTTCTTAACACCTTCACGTTTGAGTGATTCTATGACGAACGTTTCCTTTTTAATGATATACTTTTTTATGAATTTTTCGAGTAAGTTCTGTTCTGGTTCTACAACAACTTTCTTTTTCGGTGTATACGTTTCAACTTTACCATCTTCGTAAAGAATATCCGTTATTTTTTTAGAGAGTTGATGTCGTCTTCCCGAAAAATCTTTACAAAACCCATACTGTCTTAGTACGTTAGTAGTTGAAAAACACTTTTGGGCTATAGTATCACCTATTATATGAAACCATACGTGATTGGAATTATGATTACACCTTTTATTTTCACAATATTTAGAATTTGTTGAGACGAGAAACTGTTTGTTATATTTAAACATTTTAGTGATTGATGCGGTAGTTTGTCCTTCTACATTTTTACGAACAAATGCTTCGACGAGTAAAAGAGCCTCTTGGTCCTTGAACTCATTTTTAGTTTGTAATGTTGTAAATGTAGCTTCTTCGCGAGTTCCTTCTATGATAACTGGTTCCATACCTTGTGTACGTAACGTTGCCATGTGTAATATATCGACGGATGGTTTTTGTTCAGTCTTTTCCAACGTGGATGAAGGACCATGTTTGTATATAAATATGGGTAAATATTCACTTTGTGTTTCTTTACCGGTGTTATTACATAACTCACACCCCTGACCGGCACACGCTTCGTGTTTTCCCTTTTTATGTGACCACGGCATACGGAACCCACTTCCTTTCGTATTACGTGAATTATTACCATATACTGAAATATCAACAATATCTTTCCAATCACGTGATCCATATGCTAAGTTTAACGTATTTATAACATGATCTCTAATACCCAATGCAGATGATCTATTTACAACAAACCCTGGCCAGTTTATATGTATACCCGTTTTTATGAGTGTGTCTATGGGTTTAGGTTGGGCGACAGATATCAAAGCGTCTTTACCACCAAACTTTGAGACTTTGTCACATATGACTTTACATACGCTCTTAACCTGTTCAAATGACATTTCTTCATCATCTTTATAATCAAGATCCATGAAAAAATTGTAATTTTCTGTTTTCTGTTCAACGACGAAAATCTTTTCACCGGAGTTATATACTTCTACACATTTTTCGTAAAAGTCATTCAATTTATCAAATGGCACGGAGAGGACGCCACCGTCCATGAGCACATGTGATAAATCGGAGTTATTAGCAAAACCCTGGTCTTTACACCAACGTTTAAACATACTTACCTATTAATCTATTTATCTTTTTATACTGTTTATTCATCTTCATACTCGTGACGCCAAATGGAGCGTCTATACGAGACTTCCGGATAATTTTCTTCTTCTGATAAACTTTTCTTTAAAACGAGGAGTTCATAGACTTTATCCTCTTTATGTAATTCAACGTACCTTTCCGCTCTTTCTAATGTATATGCATGCCTTTCAATGAGAAGCTCTTGTATCTGAGATAAAATGTAGTTCTTAGACTTCATTATTTAATAGAGAAGGTTTTTCTATCGAGAGAAGTTACACACGCGTAAAATTCTGGGTTGTTAAGTACATTCTTAACAATACGATCCCATTGTTTTTTAGTACTGAACTCTGAGAGTGTTTCAAAATTCATGAAATCATTTTCATCATGTGTTCTCTTGATGGGCTGTTTCTGAATCTTACGAAGATTCATTTTCTGTTTTTCATCGTTAAACTTTCTTATAAGTTCAGCCTGTTCCTGTATGGTATAGTTTACGAAAAACACGTAAACGTTATATTCAAGTTCCACTCCTGGACTTTCCGTTACTACAAACTTAAATTCTGTATATTCACCTTTTTTCAAACAAACAACTCCTCTGGTTTCTTCTTCAAGTTCTCTCAAAGCACATCTAATGGGATTTGGAATTTCCCTTCGCCTACACCCTCCGGTGACGAAAATCCAATCTTTGAATCTTCGATCCCGGACAGTGAGAAATCGTGGTTTATCACCTATAAAAGTGACGGGGACTGCAATTGCTTTATATTTTTTCATTGCTTATTTGCAAGTTATAATTGAATAAGATGATTATTCTGAAGATTCTTCTTCATCATCATCAACTTGGGTGTCTAAAACATCCTCTTTTTTGGTCTCAATTTCAGATACCGTTTTTGGTTGCGGTGGTCTGGATAAATGAGTCATGAGATTTCCATAAAATCCCTTGACATTATCCATTTCCGTTTTCGTTTTGTTAAGTTCTCTGTACATGTACACTGTGGCTACAATACACATGAGCACGGCAACTATAGTCGCAGTATCGCGATCGAATGTAAACATTATATATAAAAATACGAGCTAAATTTTTAAGTTCTTATAATCGCACCCATGTGCGTTTTCTGCTGTTGTGGACACGAATATCCCATTTTTGCAAACTGAATTTCCTGGTAATGACCTTCTTTACACTCTGCATTTTGTGGAGGTGGTTTCTGTTCCTTTACTAAATGATCTAAAGTACCGGATTTTGGGTCATACGTTAAAACAAAGACAAATCCTATGAGAAAAATTAATTGCCAAAGCATTTATAATAAGTGGCTAAATTAAATTAGTTGGAATACATCAAACCACCCATACCATTTTCGATACGGAGGATGTTGTAGTTAACACCGTAGACGTCTTTAGCCCACGTCGTATCGTCAGAAACGAGTCTCGCGGAATCGAGTCTACTAAAGTTGAGAGAACCAGTTGGTTGGAGCTTGGCCGTGTCGATGCAGAATGGTTGCAAGAACGTTGTAGTCGCAGTTGTATCTGCGGCTTGTGTGTGGTAGTAGACTGGTGTCGATGTAAAGTGTGGTCTTGCCGCCTTAGAGTCGGTGACATCTGTACCGTTAATTTGGAGTTTGACCTTAGCGGTGGTCATTTCATTAACAGCGACCAAGTATTTTACTGGGTGATTAAAGTTGATTTCTTGAGTCTTGGCGGCGGATGCAACAGACTTTTGTGTTTGCGTAATAAGCATATTTTGTGGTTGAGACGATAAGACCGTTCGTTCGTCTGTATCGAGGTGGTAGAATTGGGCATATACTTCCGCATCAGTTGGACACGACGAACCCCATGTGATTCTTAATTCCACATCGTGGTATTGGAGAGCAATCAATGGGATCGCGGACTGAGCATTTTCACAGAACGAAAATTTAAGTGGGTAAAAGTATTGATTATTAAACTTGTATTTAGAGTATGTTTGACTCATAGTAACTGGTGCGAGCGTTCTAATAAACTCGTCAGTTTGATCGTCAATGACCTGACCACCGACTAAAAGTTCAACCTTAGAAACTTTATTGACCCAGTTGGTAATATTCACAGCTCTATTCGAGATGTAGACATACCCGAGCATATCACCTTTGCGCTCGAATCTAACAGTGGACATACCATCATTAGTTGGGTTGCCCTGGATAACTTGTCTTTCGACAGTTTGGGCGAAATTTGTGTGGCGTTTATAGTTGGACCTGAAAAATGAAACTTCAGGTTGGCCGACGAGATGCGCATCTTGGGCACCTACGGCAACGAGTTGAGCAATACCTCCAGACATGTTTTATATTATAGTAAGGTTTTATTTTTTTAAACTTATGAAAATGCAATAGTGTTCATATAAACATTTCCTGCGATATTTGATAAAGTCATGAGACCATGTTTATCTTGATCGATGGTTACATCTTCTGTTAGAACAGTAAAGTTTACATTTGTAAGATCTTTGGAAACTGCTCGGTCTCCCCCACTTGCAAGAATGGATACAACAACTTGAGCTCCATCTATTAAATTATCGAGATTGAGTTTATCTATATCACCTGTAGCAACTACAAGTGGTGCTGTACCATATGTCCTGTTTTCTGCATTTATTGTTATAGTATCTGTACTGAATGATCCTGTTATTCCTGGATCTGTAAGTTTTATACTGGCTGAAATTACATTACCTGCATTCACATTTGCATTCACGGTAACAAACGATGGTTGATCCTCTGCTCCGACACCAAGAGCAGATGCCGCTGCTGATGCAGTTGTTTGACCCGTCCCACCTTTTCCAATTGGTACCGTTCCCGTTCGTACTTCTGAACCTTCAATCGTTACAACACCTGCACTCGAACGAGCTAAGGTTGTATCCGAAGCGTGTCCCAATTCTATAGTTGTTGTGACTACATTACCTGCATTAACATTTGCATTTACAGTAACAAATGATGGTTGATCTTCTGCACCAACACCAAGTGCCGAAGCTGCCGCTGATGCAGTTGTTTGACCCGTCCCACCTTTTCCAATTGGTACCGTTCCCGTTCGTATTTCTACACCTTCAATCGTTACAACACCTGCACTCGAACGGGCTAAGGTTGTATCCGAAGCGTGTCCCAATTCTATAGTTGTTGTGACTACATTACCTGCATCAACATTTGCATTTACAGTAACAAATGAAGGTTGATCTTCCGCTCCAAGACCAAGGGCCGAAGCCGCCGCGGAAGCAGTATCTGCTCCAGTACCACCTCTTCCAATAGCGAGTGTTCCCGAACCCGCGTTATCCATATTTAATGCAGTTATAGCAGAACCAGCTCCTTTCAAGGTCCCACCGTGTATGAGACCAGTTGAAGTAACATTACCCGATAGAACGTTACCCCAAACATTCGCTGTAATATAACCATCACTTGTTGCCATCGTCGGAACTATATGTGCACCATCTGGATCACTTAGTGTAAACGCAATTGTATATTCTTTTTCATCCCCTCTGAAACCTGCTGCAACATTTGCAGTTGGTCTTGTCATGATTATACCCATATCTATTGTGTCTATGGCATTCGCATTACCTATTTCAATTATTGGATCGGAAACACTGTGTATATTGGAGTGTTGAAATGTTGTAGAACCCTGAACATGTAAATTACCAGTAACAACAAGGTTTGATGCTAAAGATGTAACATAAGTTACGTCATTATAGGATAGTTTACTATCGCGAAGTTGTTTTGTTGAATGTACGTATGGTAGTATACCAGTTGTAAGTGATGTACTCGCTACATTATGCGCAATAACATTTGAAATTACGGTAACAAACGAAGGTTGATCTTCCGCTCCAAGACCAAGGGCCGAAGCAGCTGCCGAAGCAGTATCTGCTCCAGTACCACCTCTTGCAATAGCGAGTGTTCCGATACTAACATTACTCGCGTTTAATTGATTAATACCTCTACCGTCACCGGATACAATATTGCTCGCATTAACATTTGCACTCACGGTAACAAATGATGGAGAATCTTCCGCTCCAAGACCAAGGGCTGAAGCCGCCGCCGAAGCAGTATCTGCTCCAGTACCACCTCTTCCAATAGCGAGTGTCCCAATACTAACATTACTCGCGTTTAATTGATTAATACCACGACCATCTGCAGATACAATATTACTTGCATTAACATTTGAACTCACGGTAACAAATGAAGGTTGATCTTCCACTCCAAGACCAAGTGCCGAAGCTGCTGCCGAAGCAGATGTTGCACCAGTACCACCCTTTGCAATTGCAACTGTACCTGTTCGTATTTCTTCACCTTCAATCGTTACAACACCTGCACTCGAACGGGCCAATGTTGTATCCGAAGCGTGTCCTAATTCAATACCTGTAAACTGGGGTGAATCTTCTGTACCAACACCAAGAGCAGATGCCGCTGCTGAGGCAGTTGTTTGACCCGTCCCACCTTTTGATATTGGGAGTGTTCCAGTATGGATTACATTTGACAATAACCCTGCATCCCCCTTATAAAATGCGGCAGATACGTTACCCGACGTTGATATGGCATTTTCCGTCACCGATGGTGTGTTAATGAATGTATGTGTTCCCACAGATACGAGTTTCGTTACGGTTTGATTATTACTTATGGCTATATGATCACTGGTCTCAATTGACGACGTTTTTATTTTACCCGAAACCTGAATTTTGTTCGTTGCACTACCACTAATTGTAACAGCCGTACCACCAAAAAATCGATTAGCGCGTACATTACCTTCAACTTTTATGGCTTCTGCGCCCGTATTTGACATGAAAATCTTATCACCGACCGATAACATGTGTGTAGGTGCAGTATTCGAAATACCAACGTTTGAAAGATGACCGGTTGTAAACGCAGTTGTTATATTCGCAAAATGTGGTATACTATTTGAAACAACATTACCCTGTTTCCCCGCGGAATCTAACGTGACACCACCTAAAAGGGATGTTGCAACGCCTGTATCAACAACTTCTTTTGTCGTTGAGCTATATCCAATAAAAGTAGCACCCGCTAATTCTGCTTCACGTAGAGGTGACATGTACATTGAGCCTGCAGTACTTGCATTTATAGCAGTATCCGAAGCATTGAACACGATCGTGTTTTCAGCCTGGTCATCCGTAGCATGTTTACCAAACCGGATTTTGGTAGACCGCTCGATGGTCGGTATGTTTTTAACCATTTTAATATAAGTATGTATTTTAATTTGCGTAAATAAGACCAGCCATACCATTTTCAATACGAAGTATGTTATAGTTCACCGCGTATATAGGATCACTAATAACTGTGGTTTGACTGACTATCTTTGCAGAATCTAATCGACTAAAATTGAGTGTTCCTGTCGGCTGGAGTGAACTCGTCGATAAACAAAAACAATATAAGAAGAAATCAGGGGACGTAACAAAGTTTGTATGGTAATAATTCATAACGTCTATGAAGTGTGGTTTTGCCCACTTAAAATTACCAATATCTAAACCGTTTATTTCAATTTTGATTTTATTGGTAGTTGATGTTAATGCACCTTCGGTGGTTGTATCGGAAGATGCGAGATACTTGACTGGGTGATTAAACGTGAGTTCTTGTGAAAGTTCATTCGATGGAATACTCTTTTGAACCTGTGTAATAATTAAATTATGGTTACGTGATACAAGGTTACCACGTTCTTCGTTATCGAGGTAATAATAGTTTGAGTAACACTCAAAATTATAGTTTCCCGCATCTGTACCCCAATGTATACGTAATTCAACGTTATGGTAGTGTAACGCGACTATAGGTAAAGCACACTGTGCACCTTCACAAAAGAAGAACCTGAATGGGTAAAAGTAAGAACGAGCACTTATACCTGGGTGTGTACCATTTGCACTCTTCGAAACGTTTGTTGCAAACGTATCGATCGCTATTTTTTCTGTGAAAACGGCATCTTGTGTGTCAATAACTTGACCACCAATGAGAAGTTCAACTTTATCTATAAGTGTATCCCACCTTTGAATATCAAGTGCCTGTGTATTATTATCAATTGTTAGGTACGTGTACCCTAACATATCACCTGTTCTATCAAAACGAATAGATGACATAGAATTCGCTTTCACACCCCCCTGAATAGTCTGTTTTTCAACGGCTTGTGAAAAGTTAGAATGTCGTTTAAACGTTGACGTAAAAAAAGATATTTCTGGCTCGCCCATAATGTGTTCGTCTTGAGCACCAATTGCTATGAGTTGAACAATACCAGATGACATTTATAATAAGAAAAGGTTAAAAATATAAGTACACGACGCCCTGAAATAATTAATAAGTTAAATTTCTTTTCTTGCACATGAATCTAAAAACAAAAACGACGTCTGTGACTGCGGCTGTAGTGCCATTTTGTTTATCTAAATTAAAAGTTAATCTATCAAGTTTACGAATTGGATTGTAATATTGTTGGATAATTGGGTATTCGTTTCTGAAGAATACCGTTTTTTGGGTACCTACTTTGTCTCCAGTATCTGCTGCATCTGGGCCGTGCATTACATGTTCACAAAGAATGGTACCGAAAATACCATTAAGATGGTTATCGGCGTCATCGAGATCATCTTTCCCGCGCTGTGAAAAATAACTTTTAAGTTCCTCTATACCGATGTGGATACACCTTTGAGCATCTCCATTTGAGTTAATAGATGCGGCAATTAATTGTGCTTGAACGACATTTTCGAGTGGTGTTGGTAAATGAAGTGTAAAATCGGTCTTACTTGTTGAGTCTAAATTATCGAGAACGACTGTATGGTGTTCGTATTCAAAATCAGGTAAAGTGGATTGACTCGTCACTAAAGCCATTTATATATACTGGAGATTTTACTTCATCTTATAACTCGCTTGTTCGCGAACAAGTTTTTGACCGTCACATACACCACCTTTACTGTCGGAGTAGTAGGCACTACTCAAACATTCTTCGGTCGATGGAACATCGAAGAGCGAACCAGTATTGACGGTTTCGATTTCGACATCTTTGCCCTGGTACCCACTGGTTCGGAACATTGTGAGAACACACAATACTGCGATGATAATGACGATAGCTTTGATCGTGTTTTTGTTGGTAGCGTTAAGTTTCATTTATATTGAAACAACATTTTTTATAAAGTGCGTTAAAGAGATTAGAATAGTTTCAACATAAAGAGTAATGGACGGTGAAATTATTCTTGATCGTAAAAATACAAATGTCATGAAACTTGATGACGGTGAACAGGCCCTGATGAACGAAATTGAGATTGATATTCCTCGACCCCGACCTCAGCCTGTGAAAAAACAAATATCACAAATGAAAACCCAATTTGTACCACCACAACCACAGGTTTTCCAGGAAGATATTGACTCGTTTGCGAATCCAAATAAACAAACACAACCATCCATACCTCCACAAGAAGCACCCGTTGATTATCACGAATACGACGACGAACCCGATATGGACTATGGGGGTGGAGGAGGTGGATACATGATGGAAGAAGAGGAAGAAAAACCATCACCAGGGTTTAAGACGGTCGACGAAGAGAAAGCGGATCTCGTGAACAAACTTGGACGTTTGGAAAAAAAAGGGTTTACTGTCAACAAGCGTTTGAATGCCTATTCCCCCGTAGATGAACTTAGAAATGAAGTAAAACGAATTACATATAGCATAGATGTAGATAAATCTATTAAGTTTTCAAGACGTATGCTTATTGCGTGTACGACAGGCCTTGAGTTTATGAATAAGAAGTATAACCCATTTGAAATTCAACTCGATGGATGGTCTGAAAACGTCATGGAAAACGTCGACGATTACGATGAAGTCTTCGAAGAATTATACGTGAAGTATAGATCTAAAATGCACGTCGCCCCAGAAGTCAAACTTATTATGATGCTTGGGGGATCGGCGATGATGTTCCATTTGACGAATAGTATGTTCAAATCGGTCATGCCAAATATGAACGATGTGATTAAACAGAATCCGGGACTTGTTCAGAATATGATGTCCGCGGTCCAAAATACAGTACCAAAATCACAACAAGATTCCGAACCTTCGAGTACAGGTAAACACGAAATGCAAGGTCCCGGGTTCGATATTTCGAGTCTTATGGGTAACATTATGATGCCACCAACACCACCAATGAACACAACAAGTATTCCAGCTCAGGAACCAGTTATTGTAGACGATGACGAAGATGATGATGATATTTCTGATATTGCCGAGGCACCAACACCAGGTGATGTTGAAGGAGGTGAAGGTGAATTGCGTGAAGTTAAAGTTACTCAGACCAAGGCTAAACGGGGACGAAAGAAAAAATCGGTCGAAATTAATTTATAATTTATAGTATAAATGATAGGTTACTGTCCGTTAGATGAAGATCCTATTGAAAGACCGAGACCTTCACGAGAAGTATCAGTCCCAGTCCAGGAGAAACCTAAAATTTCTACTGGTAGAGGAGAAGATACGGAGTGTAATTATGTTGTTTTGTTCTTTATTGCGGGTGTTATCGCCTTAGCAATCATGGACACACTCCCATCACGAAAGTAAATAAACTTTCTACCATTCTGATATTTTCCAGAATGGTAAAAAAAAATTAGTTGTTTTCGAGCGCTGTAACACGCGCTAATAGATCAGCGACTTTCGTCTTTTCGGCCTGTAATTGTCTATCTACTTCCTGTAAAGCCGCAGTTGAAACTGCCCATATAGCATCTTTATTTAAATGGTTAAAATTATTGACTTGTTCACCGTGTATATATGCACCAGTAACGTTAGTAAACTTATCGCTATTTTGTATTGTTATGACATTACTTCCCGAAAATGAGAGTACGGGTACGGTGAGGTATTGTTCGTTATCAGTCGTAATATTTATATTTGACGTATTCGATAAAGTTAAACCTTCGACCGTTGTATCTAAACGAAGTTCGAGTACGTTACTATCACTCGTAACACTTACGTTTGAGTTCGTGAGTATATTTGGGATATCACCTGTGCTTACCGTAACCACATATGGTAAAACGTTTGCGACTTCCTGGGCAATGAAACCGTACACGTTACTCGTTCCTCTCTGTTTTTCATCTATATAATTGTATATTTTGGGTTCGAGAAGACGGATTTTGTCGAGTGCAGAACTATCGTTTATATCAACCACATTCTTTTTTATTCGACTATCAGAATACGAATTAATCTCTGAGCATGCAATTCTATGAGATGTATGTATAGAATAATATTCACCGGAATACTCCGTACTACCGACTGTGTCTGTTCCCGCCGAAGAGTTTAAAAGTCCATATGAACCTATATTTGTCGAAATACCCGCTCCCAACACGACAAGTTTTGCTTGCGTTGGTGTATCTGTAGCTATACCAACATTCTCAGATGGACTTAATATGATATTATCTGTATTTGAACCTGAACCATCATTTTGTATTCCAATTATAAGTCGACCTTTTTCGTTCGAACCACTCGTCGAATCTTCATATTGTATGTACCCGTAATCCGAACCGTTATTTATTTTACTTGGAAACATAATACACGACGAACCACCCGAATCACCGTGTTCTAAAATAAGTGTACCGGTATTTACTGCGTGACTCGATCCCGTCGATTCGTAAATGTGTAAAGGACCTTTTGGAGTCTGTATACCTATTCCCATATGATTATTGACAAACACGTTTGAGGATGCTACGCCGCTCGTAGTAACAATTCCCGATAGAATTTTTAAAGTACCACCCATACCCGAGTGACTCGAACAATTATAATACATGGTATCGGGTGCATCTAAAGGTACGATGTATTGTCGATACGACCCCGAGGATCCGTTTGAACCGTTATATGATGTTCCCGGTGCATCTCCACCTTCAGCCGTGGTTGATATTCTAAACGGGTGACTTCCATTCGAACTATCAGCTTGATCGAATCTATAGGTAACACCCCTATATAGCGTTAGTGTTGGTTGTTGAGTACCGTCTATATAAAATACGCCACCACCGATAACCGTGAAATAATACGGTGTACTTTCTACGGAGGACCCCCCGGCTAATACAACGTTAGACGAAACCGTACCATCTACATCTATTTCGTAAGAGGGTGTTACCGTTCCTACACCCAATTTATTTTCGATAATTGCATCTCCACCAACACTCAAACGTTCCGAAGGTGGGCCGTTAGTATAAAGTTCAGTTGGATTCAATGCATAACTTTTATTATTATTTGTATTTCTCGCGTGAATCATACCTATATACGCATCGACTATAGAATCGTTTGTACTCCCAACATAAAAATTATCAGTTCCACTACTCGGCGCCGATGCCGAACCACCACTCGTGTTCCCAGTGAGTCCTTGAGAAGCGCCATCTATCCATAGATAATTATTACTAGTGGACGGTGTATTTTGTCTAGCATTTAAATAAAAGAATAAGTGGTACCACCTATCTTTTATAAAAGTAACACTTTTTTGAAGTTTATACCCACTATTATAAAGTATTTGAACACCACCACTATATATTTGACACTTACTATAATGACCGGAAAAATTACCCGCCGATAAAATAGTTTCACCGGACGAACTATACTGATCGTGATCTTTTGTAAGTTTTATCCAACACGAATATTTCAAACCTTCGTGGTTATGTTTATACCCACCTTTATCGTTATATATACGTGAAGCATTTGTTCCAAGTTTAAACGCAGATTCCGTATCGTTATACGTGACAGAATTCGATATTGTTCCAGGATTATTTTCCCTTTGTAATTCTGTCATAACATGGGATGTAACCGATGTACCGTCTATTATATCGCGATCTCGTGTATCGTAAAAAATTATACTCTGTTCACGATCAAAACCTTTCGTATTTGATCGATCTTTATGTCCCGCGTTAAGTTTTCCTCTACAAAACGTATCACCGTTAATATCTAAAAGAGCTTTAACATCACACGATGAGTGGGTTGAACTATCGTATTTTCCATATAGAAATTCGGGGTTTAATTTAAAATTACCTTCTTCGCTCATGGTTAATCTTGGTGATATGTCGTATTTATTATCATCCGTCGAGTGTCCTCTTGTTATGTAATTGTGTAACTGTATTTCGTTTGCCTTTAAACGTATCATATCTCTACCACCAGTTCCACCCGCACCTATACTCTTTTTAACCATTAAGAGTTCAGAGTGTCCATCGTGTGTAATATCGGTACTAAACGATCTATTTTCAATTTCAGTCGCATCATATTTATTATCTTTGTATGTACCTCCAAACGATATCCTTTTCCTAAACGAATTATCTTCTAAGTCATTATTCGGTCCTATAAAAATGGAATCTGCGGCGATGTGCCCACCTATTACTGTATTTCCTAAAATTACTTGTGATAATATCAGGTGGTAAAAACGTACTTTACCACCGGTACTAGAAGTATATTGTTTAGCACCAAACGCAACAGTTGTTCCATTTGATATAGCTATTGCCGCGTGTGAAACTTCCGAATTATCAAAATCGTTATTACCTTGATTTACTTCATAAAACGCGGTTGAAGTAAAATCAAAAACATGGACACCCCCATGGTCTTCACCTTCGTTAACACTTCCACCGGACCACCTTTTTGTGGACCCTACCGCCAAACGACCACCATCGTAATCGAGTTTTACCGCGTACCCAAATTTATCACCGAACCACGTAGCCGCACTTGAATTTATTTCCTGAAATTTATCGGATGGTCGCGTATTATCGTATAACCACGCTCTAACATTACCTCTATGTATTGAAGCCTGATTACCGGGAGGACTATAAAATGGTTCACCACCAACAAGTTTACTACCATCGACCGATATAGCTACACTAAACCCGAGTGCTGGTAAAGACCACGACTGTGACGAATTCTCACCCGTAAAATTATTTAAATTAGAAACACTACTACCGTAAACAAGTTGACCGTGTTGAGTTACTTCTTCGAGTGATGTTATACCTGTTCCACCAGTCGTATTTTGCCATGTAGATACTACATTACTTGTTGTAAAACACCGTATATACCCACGTTGGTATATATTACCGGTATTTGTCCCTGTAACGCCATAAACTATTCCTTCAATATTATAATAAATATCCCTAAACGTAGTACCACCTGTATAAGTAGAATTTGCACTTGTTATTGTTGTTAATACACCCGGAGCACCTATAGCCAAAAACCTACCGAATGGAGCTAAATCAATTGAGTACCCATACGATGCATTATTACTTGTCATACATACATCCGTCGTTGTCGTCAAAGGAACTAAGTTAGGTACATCTGTGGCTACGTTTGACCATGTTTGTGACCAAGTACTTCCTGATAATTCGTACATGTAGACTTTATTTTCACTAGGTGACCCAATTGCTAATTTTGTAGATATATCCTTGGCGAGAGACACCGAAAACCCAAAATTCGAACTGGAAGTCCCAGTTAGTGTATTCGAAACATACGTTGCCCATTCGTTCGTTGAACTAGACGTTGCGTCGTAAACGTAAACTTTATTTTCACCGGGTGCGCCTACAACTATTCTATTACCATCGTAATTCATATCCGTACTTTGACCGAAATTAGTAGAAGAAGAAGAACCGGTTATAGTTTGAGCGAGTACCCACGTATTTGCAGTACCCGTTCCACTATCGGATGGGTCGTAATTATAAATTTTTATTTGACCTGATGCATTATTTCGTCTAGTACCTACAACAACTCTATTACTTTCAAAGTTCAATGCTAAACTATCACATAGATTATCGTTCGTAGAACCTGTGATATCTTGTGTTTTGATATCACCTGATAACATTTAGTATTTATACACATTTAATTATCCAAGT
>Ga0208545_1000063_pt1 | contig 43315 bp, 54 predicted proteins | sample DEB08_DNA_12_FD_185498 | JGI IMG/M metagenome (GOLD analysis project Ga0208545, IMG submission 185498) | Aqueous microbial communities from the Delaware River and Bay under freshwater to marine salinity gradient to study organic matter... | ecosystem: Environmental > Aquatic > Marine > Coastal ... | reverse complement strand
TTCTCTAAAATCATAAATGGAAAAAGTGATGTAACTGCCGAAGCTAATTCTATTAATTTCATTTATGATGTAAACGACTCTATTCTTAAAGTGCGCGTAAAAATATATAATAGGGCACCGAACAATTATACCTATTTCGTATTTTTGTTATGACGTTATTCGAATAATCAGCTAATGCGTGAACGGTACGCATTATATCTTTAGTTTTAGTTGGATCAATTACCCACTGACGGAGTAAATCACCACACGTATCGGTAAACATTCCGTATATATTCCGTATATCCTCTAATTTACACTTATGTTTATCACGTCTCTGAAGTTCTTTTTTAAATTCATCATCAGATATAATTTTTAGTAAATAGTCTACACGTAACCGTAGATTATCGTCATCACCTATTCCATCGTACCTATATATGATATCTCTATCCAATAGATTAAGCTTATAACTCAAGTCTAATATATTTACATTCGCTTCACTTTCTTCCAGTTCTGCAAACGTGGGTCTTCCACCACATGGTATATCCCCATGTTCCCTCGAACGTTTCTTGAATTCAAAGTAATGAGGGTTATGTACACGACCGGTTTCTATACGCCCCGAACGCCAATCAAATGCGGTATGACACTCGGTACACCACATTTGTGCACATCCATCTATTTTATGTATCATTGTACCACATTTAGGACACGGTTTAGTATCTTTGTTTATAAGTTTCATAGTTTCAACCGTTTCGGGATCGCAAACATGATCTGAATCTATAATAACTTCATTACAATGTTCACAAAACTGTTGAACACATAGCCCACATTTCATATCCGTATCTAAAAAACCTCTACACTCTTCGTGTGGACACTTACGTGTAAATTTTTCATTTCCGTTTGAGGTTATATTTAGTTCAAGTGTATTTACTTGATGCACGATTGTCTCTACTTCTATACGCATATTATCTAGAGCAGTATCATAATCCACAATAGAATTACGCATATTTAGCGCTTCTCTACGCATGTCTCTCATAAGAAACATTTGATCTAAAAGTTCAAAATACCGTAATCTAAGTTCTTTCATTTTTATTCTATACTCCGCGTATGGTTGAGTTTCTGGCATTCGCGCCATTTCGCGTTCGTATAAAATTTGTTCTCTGTGTCTTCTATAATCAACGTTTCTAAATCGTTTTGTACAAAACGAATCTATAAACTCGCGGTCATGTTCATTTTTACATTTCATACAATGTGGTTCTTCGGTAGTTGATAATAAATAGGTTTGGATACACGTTTTACACGCGTCGTAATTACAGTGAGGACACGTAACTTTCACACGTTGTGTTTTATTGTACTTATCGCAACATACTGTGCACGTACTCATACTTATTATATAACGCGGTTTTTCTTTAATTATTTATTTTTAATTAAGGCGATTTATATTTAAAAATATAGCAATTACAACCGCTAATACTACGAGCGGTAAATCATACGATGCTTCAGATTTGGAAGTCTATCTTGTGGTAAAAAACACGGATAGAAAAACACCTGCTATTCGGAGAGCGGCTTCTGTGTGTTGATTCATTTTATTTATATATACTTGCATTTTTTTCTCGTGTGCAAGTAAAATAGTGACATATATAAATAATGAACCCAGAGAATGATACTCCGAAATACGAAAACTGTTCAAGAATACTAAGAGAATTTTTAAAGGATTATTCGCGTTCACCCACGCGTATTCGGTATAAATTGTTTTGTATTCCCAAATTCGTAGTTTGGAACCCTATAATTAGACTAAGTAATTGTAAAATAGTAGAACGTACACGAAAATCTAAAATAAAACATACGACACCTACAACAGTTCTTTTTTTTAATTTAACGGGATTTCCTATTACTATATCTGTTACGAGTATAGCAACCAACGTAAACGGGTGTGGAATTGGTGTAATGGGTAATACGTTAACAATGGACATGGATAAAACGGAAAATAAAATTCAAACTGTTCACGTGTACCCATATGCATTTAAAGACGTCAATACGCGTGATTATTTTAGTTCGGATAATTCAATGACAAATTCTAAAACTGAAAGAGAAAAAATACGTGAATTATTACAATATCAAAAGGATATATTTTCGACGGATGATAAAGATCTGGAAAAGTACATAATTATGAGGGGTGTTTGTGCTGAAAAATACGATAAATATGATAATAAAAAAAGCATATGGAACCCCTTTTTTCGTCATTTAATGGAAAAGCGTATGAATAAAATTGAGAATGCTATTCAGCGAAAACTAAAAAAAGGACCAATTGTCGAATCGTACCCGCAAAAACAGTTACGATTAAAAGAGTTGGTGGATGCTAAGATCAACGCGGGTCAAGACGTTGATGTGGACCTGTTAAAGTTTGTTGGTTACTGGAACGAAGAATCGGAAGCTGGATATGAGCTAGCAAAGCGTGCCATTGATTCTTCGGACGACGACAAAAGTGGTCTTGATTATATAGGCGACGCAAAACTCACATGCGATAAAATCAACTTCGACGGGAGGCCTTGCACTGGACTTGTGGATGCTGGTCCACAAAATGACGAGGAAACGAAAAAGTTTTGGGGTGATAAAAAACTCAAAATCGGTGCAATAAACCGGAATTTGAGATTATCATCGGCTATGATAGATCCATGTTCACATAGGTATTATTTATCTATAAGAATACATGATACAGATGAAGATGAAGGTAGATTAATCATGCAAGATAATATACACAGAACTAATTACGATATTATCATAAGACATGAAGATATAGAAAGGCCACCGAAAAAAACGGAGACGGCTCCTTAATCTTTAAAAAACGGGTTTTTATTGATTTTACCTTTATGAAACAAAACGGGGTTATAACTCGAACCATCCACGTAATAGACTTTCGTGTACCAAGATTTTGAATTTGTATCCCATACTTGACGTCTTTTTAACCCGCATTTATAGACGAGTTTTTCATGCATGTCATCACGACTCCCCTCAATTTTACCCGATTTGTTCCCCTTAACGATAGTTTTTGCTTTCTTTTCATCACTAATAGAACGCGCGTAGTTCATCATAACGGATGATAAACCTCTGTGCATGTTTTATTATTGATTAGATTATTTCTTTTATATACATTACTTACTTACTTACTTTTGTTGGTACCTCGTCTGTTTATTTAATTGAGCAATTCGGGTCTTGACCGTCATTTCGGATATACCTTCATCTATATTTTTCTTAAGTCTATTTACATTTTTAGCCGCGCGACCTTTCATGGTATTATTCACCAACTTCTTAAGGTTCGCCTTTTTATTTTTTTGTGGAGGAGGTGGTTTTTTTGCTTTCATATTTTCACGAATATTTCCCTTAATTCGTTCGAATGCTTGGTTTGCACCCATACCTTGACTTCCGGTAAGAAACCCCTTTTTCCATTGTGTAAGGTTCGCCCGTTGAATATATTTACCACGGTTAGCTTTCGACATATTTGGGTACGTTGTAGAAATATACGTTGCGAGTTGTTTCTTAACTTCCTGTCTTTTCTTTTTATTCGCCGCTTCGTCATAATTACCGTTCAACTTTTCAGATTCGATTGTTTTCTCAATACCTGGTGCAACATTTCGGATTTGAATACTATAATTTTTGAGTTGATTCAGTAATTTATTTTTAACTTTTTGATCCATTTGCGTCGACTTAACCTTTTTAGTAAGAGATGCACGTAATTGTTGATTTTGCGCAGCCTTCTTTTTGTTTTCGGCCTCTTTTTTCTTCTTTTCTTCGTCTTCCTTTTTCTTTTTTACAAGTGCTTTAGCTTTCATATTAGCAATTTCCTTTGCTTTGCGATTCGCTTCTTCTTTCGCCTTACGGTTTGCAATTTCCCGCGCTTCCTCTGCACGTTTCTTCGCTTCTTCTGACTTTTTCTTCTGTTCTGCGAGTTTAGCTTTAGCCTCTTCAGCTTCTTTCGCGGCTTTATTAAATTTATTTTGTTTTACTTTGATATTAAGTTCTTTCGCTTTACGTTTTAATTCTTCCGCTTGTTTCTTCGCTTCTTCTGACTTTTTCTTCTGTTCTGCGAGTTTAGCTTTAGCCTCTTCAGCTTCTTTCGCGGCTTTATTAAATTTATTTTGTTTTTCTTTGATATTATTTTGTTTTTGTAAATTATTTAAAGCTGCATTCGCGTTAAAGTTTTCACGATTTTTCGCATTCTTCACATTTCTTTTTTTACGTAATGCGGCTTGTTTTTTGCGTATACTAATAATCTTTGAATTGACGTTTGCAACTGTTTTAGGAGCCAACATCCCACCCTTTTCAAATTTATTAATTACCACTTTTGCATTTGTGTTATTACCGTATTTTTGTCTTAATGCATTAACGTTCATCTTTCTCTGTTGTTTAGCTTCTTCCGATGCATCATTCTTTTCTTTTTTGTTTGATATTTTCTTCTTGGCCTTTGTGATCTTGTTTATAGTATTTTGTTTTGTTTTAGGAGCCAACATTCCACCTTTTTCGAAACTGTTTATGATATTTTTGGCTACAGCATTGTTTGGGTAGTTTTCTCGTAACGCGTTAGCATTATTCTTTCTCTGTTGTTTAGCTTCTTCCGATGCATCATTCTTTTCTTTTTTGTTTGATATTTTCTTCTTGGCCTTTGTGATCTTGTTTATAGTATTCTGTTCTGTTTTTGGAGCAAACATTCCACCTTTTTCGAATCTGTTTATTATATTTTTTGCTATATTATTGTTTGCATTGTAACTATTTCTTAAACGTTGAATAGTTTCGTTTTTCATCCGTCTTTCTTCATTTGCCTTCAACTTTATCAATCTTTCCTTTTCATTTTGAATACTTTCATCTTTCAATTTTTTTACACGCGTGTTGATATTTATTTTTATTTTATTGAAATTGTCACCATTATTAAAACGTTTTCTAAACACATTCTTTTCAGAGTTATTAAGTAAACCGGAATTATTCATGATTTCATTCATAAGTTTTCTTTGTTGTCGTCTCTCTTCATTTTTTAACTCTGCTTCCGCTTTCATTTTTTCTTCGAGTTCACGATTTTTTCGTTTCTTTGCAAGATTAAGAGATGTTTGTGTAGCATTTTCTTTTAGGGTATTAAAATTATCACCTCTCTCGAAGCGTTGCATAAATACTTGTTTGTCGTCATTTGTAAAGTTTTCAGAATTATTAAGAATCTTTTGTAACAATTTCTTTTGATCCGCCTTTCTAATCAATATTTCACCTTGGTTACGTGCATTTTTTATCTTTTTGAATTCGTCTTCAACGTTCTTTCTCACTTTATTGAAATTACGTGTATTTTCAAAGTTTCGTAAAAATTTAGATTTCATGGAATTATTCAAATTCTTAGATGTATTAAGTAAAACATGTAATTCTTTCAACTTCAACTCGTAATTTTTACGATCCATGTTATTTTTATTAACTATACCAAGTATTTCCCTTTTCAAATTGGAAATATCTTCACCCGCATCAAGTCTATTTATGTATGTACCCTTGTTGTTCACATTTTTATTTTTCAAAAACGTTTCAAGGTTTAGTTTAAGGTTTCCAAGTTTAGCCTTTTTAATATTTCTGTTCTTTTGAACAGCGAGTGTCTTAGCGTTATTCAATTTTCCATTTGAATTGAATTTACTCAAAATTTCACTTTTGTTCGTATTCGTCAAGTTTGTAAGTTCACTTAAAATTTTCTGCAATTCATTACGATTTTGTTCCAATTTTAGTTTTTGATTTTCAATACGCTGTGCATTCGTTATTTTAGTCGATACTATACCGTTAATGTATGTCTTGACGTTGTTAAATTTTGTACCTCTTTTTATTCTATTGTACACGTTCGTTTTTTCCGAATTGTTTATGTATTTACTTACGTTTTCTCGGTTAAGATACGATTTTAATAAAAGTTCATTCTCTTTTATTTCAGTATTTCGTTGTTTAATTATATTTGGACCATCTATAGGACCACGTGGTGGTTCTTGAACAGGTCCTTCAACAACCTTATTATTTTTGTACATACCTAGACCTTTATTTCCCTTTTTAAAAACATAACCATTTTGAGGTTTAATTTTACTTGTAGCTATAAAACTTTTATTTAAAAAAGATGGTTTTTTTGGTTTTTTACTAGTAAACGCTTTTATATTCGATTTTGGTACATTGGTTGTAGACGTTTTTATATCACCCTCGTTTAAAAAACGTGGTTTTTCGTTCTTTTTTATTTTAGAACTCAAGTTATTGACACTATTATTGTTCACTCGGTTGACACTGTTATTCACTCGGTTGACGTTATTGTTCACTCGGTTGACGTTATTGTTCACTCGATTGACGTTATTGTTCAATCTGTTGATGTTGTTCACTCGATTGACGTTATTGTTCAATCTGTTGATGTTGTTCACTCGATTGACGTTATTGATATTGTTAATCTTATTCACATTCAAATTATTAACCAAATTTGAATTATTATTAAACGCATTTTTCTTAATTTGTTTCGTTTGAACGGATCTTAATTTAACTGGTTCGTGAACGTTCATAGAATGAAGACGTCTACCAATTATATCAGTGAGTTGATGCTTCGTAAGTTTCTTATCGGCGTAACGTACAACACCCACTTTCTTTGCAATTCTCCGTATTTCACTAACTTTAGATGTAGAACTGAACAATGTATCAAAATCTTTACGTGTTAATGGTGATTTAGCATCAACTAAATATGATCCATCTTTACTCAAAACCAAAGGTGGTAATGGAAGTTTACCGCCCTGGACTAATGAATATATATCACATATTTGGGTTTTGGATAATTTTAGGTCTGTACCCGTATTTTGTTTAATGAGTGTTCTAAGATTACTAATATCTAACCCTGGGTCACACGCATCCATATTGATATAACTCAACAAAAAAGTTATAGCGATATGCTTTTTGTATACATTTGAAATTTGTCTTCGTATGACATGTTAAAATTAAATACGTCGACCTGACCTATATCTATGTCAATAATTGTACTTTTTTCTATGTCATTATTTTTTCTATTATTTAAAGTTGATGAAACAAGTGCTTCAGCAAACTGTTTAGGGTTCTTTATTTCTTCTATAAATTGTGTTTCCATTTTCATTCGTACACATAAAATATTAGTCGGTTTCTTACCGAGAAATGGTGCTGTAGGTAACGTTTCTAATGTACCACCATCTACATATACCATATTATTATACCTATATGACGAAAATATGAACGGAACAGCAATACTCATGCATATAGCATCAATAACTTTCATATCTGGGTGTGTATGTTTTGAAAAATATTCTGTCCTCGATGTATTAACACAAAAAGCTGATATATAAAGTGTTTTATCTATTTCCGAAAACGTTGGATCGGATCCTAATAAATTAACTAACTGCTGACGTACAGGTTTTAAATCAACTAATCCATATGAGTTTATAAAACATTTCAAATTAAGTTTAACGAGTTTACTTGGATCGAGTTCGAGTAATTTATATAATGTTTCTTCTACTGAATATCCAAGTGCTAAGAATGTGCATATAATAGCACCCGCAGAAGCACCTGAATATCCCTTGACATCTTGTAAAGTGTTTTCAACACTTTTGAGGTACCCGAGCATAGAAAATATACCCATGGCACCTGGCCCTATAATAAGATACTTATAAGACATGTCACTTAATAAAACTGAGGAAATTGCTTTCGCAAAAGAGCGAACACGACCGCGAATACCAACGCGTGAACCAAAGCCGCTGGAACACCAGTTTGTCCCGACATAAAGACGCCTTTGGAGCCTGGTGGGAGGGTGAGGAGTATACCTGGACTGAGTGCGAGAAAGAGAGACGTGGTCACGAGAAGATCCGTCTTGGTAAGAACGAGACCCATCGCTTTCGCAATGAGTGAGAATGTGAGGAAGAACACGAGAGCGTGGAACAATACAGCTGTTCTGCCTGTAAGACCGTCTCTGAACGCGACTTTGGAACCGTCTGTTCTGAGAAGAATACCTGGACTGAGCGCTAAAAAAAGCGAAGCTGGGATGGCGACTTTTTGGGATGTGATATCTGGGAGCATGTTTGTATATATATTCATTACATATTTATCTAAGATCCGTATTCGGAGTTATAAAAGCAAAACTCGACAAATTCGTCATAGTTTGCAAACTTTAAAATGAGATGCGACATACACGCATCATATAGATACTGTTGTAGTATCCCCCACATATAACGAAGATGTTCATGGTGTACTTCTTCCCAATCGTTTATATGTAGAGGTTCATCGATATTGATTTCCTGTTCGTTATCGCTATTATAGACTTCATTGCCATGTGTGGCTTCGTAGACGTATTGACTCCAAACCATTATTCTTGTTTCTTTTCCTTGATTCCCGTGAGAGCGAGTGAAGTAGATTCTTTTACTGGTAAGTTATCGAGTATAACCTTTAATACCAATTCGGCCTGTTGTTCGTTTCCTTCGTAAAAAGAGACGAGCCCCTCTTTGACTGAGGTCTTATTTAACCCCGTTTTTCTGGAACTTTTGCGAACCGAAATTTTCCCCTTTTTAAGGTTAATTACATCAAGACCATTATCGGTCATGAGTTTTTTAACTTGTAATTTAAGAGATTTTTCGGCCTGTGTTAAGACCTTAATATCTTCGCGGGCTTCTGTAATTTGCTTGTTTAATTCAACCAACTTAGAGACGCTGTTCGAGAGTTCGTCTGTAGGTGTAACCTGAGACATTTTTATATATAAACTATACCTATATTCTTTAAATTAATTAACACAATGGTCTACGCATGGTATCGGAAGCAATAGTGGAGTTGTTCCATACGAATGGCTCCTTAGCATTTGGTGGGTCGGCGCGGATTTGTTGGTTCGCGTTTCTGAGGGCACCACTGACCGTTTCTGGGAAACCAACTTGGGCTCTTGGTTCGAGAAAGTTTTGGCCGGCGAGAACATCTTCTGGGGCAAATTCACCGAAGTCTTCTTGGGAGGCAACTTCACGTGGGAGGAGGGACGAGGCGAGACCGGTACCGGCCTTCATTTCACACGCTGTTCCTGGTTCGGATGGTCCGACATCGGCGCCGTACCCGGATGGGGCGTACATAGATTCTTCTACAGAATACATGGATTTTGTGTTGTTCGCGAACATGAAATAGATTACAGTCGCAATGGCAAGGGCAATCAAAACCTGTCTTGGAGAGACTTTGTTCATCTTCATCATCATCTTTATATACTATCAACAATTTTTTTTATTCTGAATCCTGGATCATGTACTGGTCTGGGTATGTTTCCTCTTCCTCAACTTCAACTTCAACTTCCGGTTCTGGAATTTTTTCTTCATGAATTTTCATTTGGACAATATTCCATGTCGGACCAAACGCCTTTTTCGCGAACCAAAGTCCTGAAAATTCCACGAGTACTGTACACCTCATACCAACACTTACTGAATTAAATTCAACTGGTTCCTTCTTGTGATCAAAAATACGTGTCGCAGAAATGCGATCAGTTTCGAGATTTTCACTTCTGGTGTATGCACCTGAAACTGTCTTTTCGGGGAGGTCTTTACCAAACCAGATTTTACTATTTTCCAATGCGGATTGAAGATTGGTAACATGTACAGCTTCGACCTTCGCCTGATTGTCGTCACCTGATACTTCAAATGATACTTCACCTGTTTCCTGGTCAACATCAGATACAGTCACTTCATTCAATTGAATAAAGTATCGCTTTTTTTCGTCGTTCAATGCTCGAGAGTGGTATAACCCATCTTCACCTTTTGAGAGAGTATCGTAAATCATTTTGTATATTGTATTGGTCTCAATTCTTTAACCCAATAAATGGTATCATTGCTGATTTTTCAAGGATTGGTTTTGGTACCCATTTATCTCTATTTGGTTTAAACCCATAAAGTGTTTCTTCCATTTTTATATTTTTTGGTAAATTGAGACTCGATGTACTATTTGGCCTGAAGTTATATTCATTTTTGATGTATGATTGCGTTGTATTAGGTCTCCATGTAAGTGAGTTTGTGTTAAAACGACTTGTACCACTCGATTGTTTAAACCCTGGTATATTAAGCGTGTTTACGGATGAATCCAAACCATAAACAATCTGTTTCGTTAATTTATCCCTGGATGGTTTTGACGTATACCTAACGTATTTAGAAGGATCAACACGTTTGGCTTTTTGTATATTTACACTTTTAACGTATGTAACTTTCTTTGCTGGTGTTTTAGCTGTCTTGTGTACTAATTTTAATATATTTTCCATGGGTTCTGATGCTTTGATTGGTTTTTTAGTTATAATACGGGCTAATTTTACCATGCGTTGACGATCTTTCTCCCTTTTTTCTGGACGAAGACCAAGTTTCTGCATGAGGTATATATCATCAGTTAAAAATGTCTTACCCGCAACGTATATCTTATTATTAATAACCGTTTTGTTTGTAGTTTGATTACGGTAAGTAACACCCTTTTTACGTGTTTGAATAACTTCATACCCAAATTCATTTGGTCGCATAAACGCAATATCTAAAATACCACCAAGATTCACAGGTATAATACGCTTTTTCTCGGGTGAATACCATCTAACTTTTAAATCGAGTGTGAATAATTCAACATCGATAAACACGTTACGTTTTGTTGGTTTATTATTAATTCCACCTTTCTTTTTTTTAATTAAACTGTATCGACGCGTTACGTAAGGACCGGACTCACTAAATCGTAACCCGATAAATTTACCGATTTTACTCTTTTTTGATAAAATACGATCTCGTATGCGTATATTTATCTTCTTTGATATTTCACCGAGTCTATTCCATAGAAGAAGTTTGACGGCTTGAAGTTTACCAAAATACTTTTCATCCGGTTTCATACGAGGTGCAAATTTTGTATCTATATCACTTGTAATGACCTTATCGTTACGGTCCATATATACATTGAACGCTTCACCACCACTAATGATAATATCACCCATTGGTTTTAAAAAAACCGTAAGTTCACTTATCACTTCATATATAATATCACGTATAGAATCGGTAACAACGACATATGCCATTTTTTCAAAAGACTCTTTTGAATACATACGATTTATACGATTTCTAAATTTTTTCAGTTCATCCTGTTCATAATATTTCTTTAAAACTGGATCACCAAAAAATAAATTTTTATTCATGAATTTCGAAACCGTGGTTTCCGAGTAAATATTCTCGTCCATTATTATATTACCTATATAATAAATATGGAGTGTGAAGACACGTGTCGATGTTATGCTGATTATGATACACCATACCCACACAATGAACAAACATGTGGTACTCGTAAAAAAGGGTATATAATTCCATGTAAAACAAAATGTTGTGCTGGTGGATGTCCAGCTCCAGATAATGATTTATACCCCAGACAACCATATGGGTTTGGGTATCTGTATCCACTGCGTATAGATAATCTTTTTAAATTTATGTCATTGTCTGTAATTATTCTACTTGTTCTCAGTACATATCTATCGTTCAAAAAACGGACTTAAAGATTGATGGCATAAGTAATATATAAAATGTCTATTGAATCCGTACTCGAAGAAATCACTGCTCTCAGAAACGATATCAAAACGCTCTCTAAAATCGTCAGAAAGGTTAAGGCGAAACAAGACGACCCGAACGGGGAAAAGGCTGCGAAGCGTGCCGAAAACAACGGGTTCAACCGCAAGCAAGTCATCTCCGAAAAGCTTCGTGCATTTTTGGAATTACCAGAAGGTGAATTGGTCTCTAGAAGTACCGTCACACGCGCCATTAACAAGTACGTCAACGACAAGGGGTTGAAGCACCCGGATAACGGACGTGTTTTAGTACTCGACGACAAGTTACGTGATTTACTTGAACCACCAGCTGATACCCAAGTGACGTTTTTGAACTTGCAAAAGTACTTGAGCCCGCATTACAGTAAGCCAGAAGAAAAGGCTTAAAAAATACATACTTATTATAACTAAACCATGTTAATTGACAGGCAATCTGTAGAATTACTTGTTGGTACAAAAATAACTAAATTAGATTTGTACCAAAAAGCTTTTAGACATAAATCAATACTCAAAGAAGATGAATCTTTAGATGGATCATTTGAAACACTCGAATTTATCGGTGATTCTGTATTAGGTTTTGTTATCACAAAATTTTTATTCGATAGATATGAAAATCGGCAGGAAGGGTTCTTGACTAAAGCGCGTACAAAACTCGTACGAGGTGAAACATTAGCCGATATAGCCACTAAACTCGGTTTATATAATTGGGTTCAGATGGACGAAAAGGGTATGCGTAACGAATGGTTCAAGAACCCTAAAATTCTTGAAGACGTTTTTGAAGCACTTGTGGGTGCCATATACATGGATCTTGGTTTGTTACATGCAAAACAGTTTATCTTAAATATATACACAAACCCTGAATACGTTAATATGAATTCAATTATGGTAGACGACAATTTCAAGGATCATCTCATGCGACACTGTCAAACCAATAATCTTTCATTACCCGAATACCGTGTTTTAAACCACGAAAATGGTATTTTTTATATAGACGTCTATGTCGATAATGTATTTTTAGGTCGTGGACACGCTAAAAATAAAAAACAGGCGGAGCAACACGCCGCAAAACGGTTTTTCTACCCACCACCACCACCACCCGGTCCTCCTCCGATGAAACCATACTTAAACAATAGACCCTTTTAAAATCTATAATTATGAGAAAATATTTATACATTGCGAGTGGTGTTATTAGCACGATATTAGTGCTAAAATTATTGTTTAGAAAACCACCAACGTCACCAGATTATTCCGATTTACCACCACTCGAAGATCCAGACGAGTCTTCGTCCGGAGAATATATTACAGTTAAGAGAACATTAACTTCACGTGCTAACACATACCAAAAAGACGAGGTTCTTAAACGACCTAAGTTATCACATATGTTAAAAGATGAACTTATTGAAGAATGTACACGACGCAATATTGCAGTTATAGGAACTGTACGTGTTTTACGTGAACGTTTACGTCTCGCACGCGAAGAGGAAAAACAGGCTTAAAAGTGTTGTAGTATAAATATTTAACATGCATCCAAATGTACAAAAGTGGTTAGATTTTGAATATGCACCACAAAAATCACAAGAATGGTTAGATCTTAGAATGGGTATGCTCACTGCTTCGGATGCTGCTTCAGCTATAGGGGTAAATAAATATGAAACACCACACCAACTTCTTTTAAAAAAATGTGGTAAAGGTGAACCATTTTTTGGTAATGAGGCAACTCGACACGGGGAAAAGTACGAAGACGAGGCACGTATTTTATATGAACAACGACACGGGGAAATTGTACATGAATTAGGTTTGTGCCCACACCCAAAGTATCCGTTTTTAGGTGGATCACCCGATGGTGTTTCCGAATCAGGTAAACTTGTAGAAATCAAGTGTCCTATGATGCGCGCTATAGACGATAGTGTACCTGAACACTATATGCCACAGTTACAATTGTGTATGGATATTTTAGATTTGGAAGAAGCAGACTTTATACAGTATAAACCGGCTGAAACAAACTGGCCAAAAGCAGAAGAATTTATAGTGACAAGGGTGAAACGTGATAGAGAATGGTTTGCAACAAATTTACCAATCATGGAGGATTTTTGGCAAAAAGTATTATATCATAGGGAATATGGTATAGACGATCCACCACCAAAAAAGACACGTAAGAAAAAAGAACTCGTTAGACCAGAATGTCCAATATCTACAGATACAGATGACGATTATATAGAATATGGATAAATTATACATTTTCAAGAATATTTAATATTATACTCTTTAAAATGATATATAAAACATATAGTAAAAAATAATAATAATATTACAAATTATCCAACGAAAAAGTGATGAGTAACAGAAGAATTTATTTTTAAAAATAAAGTAAGTCATAGCAAGGACTTTGTTTAAAAATAAATTATTTTTTCTGGGGGGTAATCACTTTTTTGTTGGATAATTTATATTATTTTCTCTAACTAATTCATGAATACCATATTTATATTGGATAATGAAAAATTAGGCACATGGTATGTAGGTAAAATTAGTATGAAAATGAATGTAGATGGATACCCTATATATAGATCATGTACACAAGATAAACTAAATGATAATTTATATAAAAAATATGTTAATTATGAAAATCCATATATCAATCTTATTTTCCTTAATGAAACGTATCACATGTGTCATGGTATAGAACGTTGGTTGACTCTTTTAGATTATAAAATTAAACGTGATCCAGAAAAATACGATGAAGTTAAAAAACTTTTAACTGCTGGATGGTGTGCTAATGATACAATAGACTATTCAAGTATATATATTTTTAATGTAAGTCATTCAGATACGCACAAAGTATATATAGATCTCAAAAAGAATTGGGATAAATATAGTTCATATACTTTAAAAAAATCTTTAAATAAAATTAATAAAGATAAACAAAACCCCAAATTTTTATTCGAACAAAATCGTAAAAAAATAGTATATAAAATGAATAAAGGATATACACCTAAAAAATCAACACTTATTAAATATAACCTAAGTTAGTAAAAATCATACACAAAAATAGACTTAAAAATGGAAGAGCAATATAAACGTGCCGTGTCTCTACTCAATGGTGAACTGTACCAACACCAAAAAGAAGGTGTATCATGGTTACTTTCTATGGAAAATCTAGACAGAGGACCAAAAGGTGGTTTTCTGTGTGACGAAATGGGTCTCGGTAAATCTATACAGATTATTTCGGCAATACTCGGAAACGTAAAAAAGAATACACTTATCGTTGTACCAAAATCTATAGTCACCCAATGGAAGAATGAAATTTCTAAATTTGCACCTTCCCTAAACGTGTTTATATACGATGGTTCGGATAGAACACAAGACCCCGACGATTTACTTAAATCCGATATCGTTGTCGCACCATATTCACTACTTACAGAGAATGCCATGATGTTACATAGAATTAGATGGGGTCGTCTCGTATTAGATGAAGGTCATGAAATTCGAAACCCGAGTTCGTCTAAATTTAAGGCTGCGTGTAAACTTCACGCCGAACTTCGTTGGATTTTATCAGGCACACCCGTGTTCAATTCAATGAAAGATTTCGTGACTTTGTGTACATTCATTGGTGTTAATCGAAAGCTCGTTCAAGGCATGACGACCAAGGTCAAAAACCTATATTTATTACGCCGAACCAAGGATGATAATCCAATGCTCGAGATTCCCGAATGTAAATTCGAAAACGTTGAACTCGAAATGTACCCGGAAGAGAGGGAATTATACAAATGTGCGTTCATTGAATCACAAGAAACCATCAAGGATATTTTTCGTTCAGCGATAAACGTAAATATGTACAATATGGAAATTTTCGAGTGTTTGTTACGTGCCCGACAAAGTATGATTTACCCACAAATGTATATCAATGGTATTGCAAAGAAACGTGACGAAATACCCGAGTTCTGGGAAGGTCGTTCTAAAAAGATGGAGACATTGTTTAAACTGATTTCTGAACACCCGGATGAGAAAACACTTGTCTTTTGTCAATTCAAACAGGAAATGGACTATATACGCGAAAACCTGACGTGTCCTGTGTTTCGAATTGACGGATCGGTTTCTAAAGAGGATAGAGAAAAGCAACTGAAACTGTTCAATGAAGCACCACAAAATAGTGTATTTCTTATACAGGTAAAAGCGGGTGGACAAGGTTTGAATATTCAGTGTGCGTCACGTATATATTTTACTGCGCCGTGTTGGAATCCCGCCACAGAATTACAAGCTATTGGGCGTGCACATAGATCGGGTCAGAAACGAAGAGTACACGTAAAGAAACTTGTTTATACCGATACACCAGGGTACCCATCTGTAGAACAGGCCATGATTGCTTTACAGGGGCATAAATCTCTTTTATCAGCCGAAGTTTTGAGAGATGATCGATTAAAAAAACAGATCCCAACTGGAAACAAAACCAGTGATACTATATCAATTTCAGCAATTCGAAATATTTTCCGGGCTTAATGTATATACAAGATGCAAACATTTGGATCAAGAGCTGAAGTGTTTCACGGAACAGCAATGAAAACGACAGGCGGATTGACAAAATCTGACCTCACACAAGACAAATATGGGGCGATCATATCTAAAGCCGCGCGTAAAGCCGCGTTGGCCAGAATGAAAGCGGAAGGGAAACAACATTTGGTTAAGGTGTTCAAACCAAAAAAGAAAGGATTTGGACTTCAACCAAAGGAAGGTACAAAAAAGTACAAAACATTAGTTAAGAAAATGTTGTAATACTATATAAAACGACACCATGACTGAAAAAGATACTACGAAATCTCAACCCAGAGGTGGTAAATACACCGTCCCTATATTCACTGCGCTTTTTTTCTCATTGGCATTATTTATGTATATAGTTATGAAATTCGAACTTTGGCAGATGTTTATATAATTTTTTAAAAATATATTATAATAGTAACAATGACGTTGTCTAAATGGAACGAATCCGTTCGATTAGCCAAGATTAAACATGGATTAAATCCATCCTCGTATATGGAGCTCAAAGGTAAAATATTAAAAGAAGCTCAGGCTATTTACCAAATGCTTTTATTAAACGACTCTAAACGCCGATAAACTGGAACCCCTTAAGTCTCTGTGGCTCATAAACCACGAGCGAGTTAAGTTTCCAGGTCATACCAAATTTTCTATTCAAAAAATAAACACTATTCATCTCAACAACCGCCGTTCCCGATTGTCGAGCGTATAACCCATTTCCAACATCATCGTATAACGCCGTTTTGTTCTCGTCATAGACGTGTGATTTAACTTTACCATCCATAGTTGTATCAACTTTAACACGAAATTTTGGTTCGCGATCGGGGGATTCCTTGATATTGGAGTTAAACATTGGTTTGAGTTCACCAACACTCATTTTCTTACCGAAAATCTTTTCACTTTGTTCGGAAACAGATTCAATAACTTTATTTTCGATTTCACGTAAAGTTTCGTAAAATTTCCTCACGTAATTCTCCTCTTCATCCCACCCCTTCATAGCAAAGTCGATGTTATATTTGGTCGCACCGACTTCAGGTGTAAACCCTGAAATTCCGAAAGGCATGTACATGCGTGGGATTTGAAATTTCATAAGCCCATCCTCGGTCGTACACAATGAGATTTTACGACCATCGTAGCTGGCAATTTTCAGTGATTCGATAGCATTTGTAAATTTAAGTGCCATTATATTTATAAATGTATATATATCAGAAACTTTAAGTTATGAATTTAGTTTTTATACGGTTACGTGTTTGGTACATGTTAACGAAATACAAATTGTTTAGGCGGAACTGAATTATGGTTTACAACATTTATATTCATACCGATATTTACCAGTCGTATCATTATCATCCGCATCCAATCTAAATTTAGACAAGTATTCACCTTCATTACAACTAACAGCGTGTCTATCTAAATATATAACATTCCCACCACCTTGGTCATTATAATTAGTAGTTACGTCACGACAAGTATTGGAATTAGGACCTTTAGCGCAATGATATTTATAAAATATTTTATCTTTATCACTGTTTCTATGTAATTTAAATTGTGTAATTGGTTTGGTACCACAATCAACAGTGTGCCTATCTAAATAAACGGAGTGTGGTGGATCACCGTCCACATCGGGTGTTGTATTATGTTCGCCACCATCAGTTGTATCTAAACCAGTGAGACATTTATATTCGTACTGCATAGTTGCATTATCATTATCGGTCTTAAGTTGAAATCTATTTAAACCGTCTGGTTCGTGGTCGTGACCACAATCAACATTGTGTCTATCGAGATAATAAACTTTTCCTTCCCCGTTCTCATTAGAAATAGTGTTAGCAGAACGTAAAGTATATTGTTTAGACGCACCTGTAGGAGACGCAGCGGGATCACCCTTTTTGTCAGATTTAAGAAATAAACCTCCACTGGAAATAATAGAACTCGAACAACAACAACAACAACACACACAGAATAATGCTACAAAAATTAAAACTGCTGTGTTATCATTTTTATTAAGTGTATTCATAATAACTAAATTAAACATATATTTTATTTTAAATTAGGCTGAACACATAGAACATTCTGCTTCGAGACTAAACTGGATAGGGCGTGATTTCGCTTTACTTCGAAGGTAATACATACCCGTTTTCAAACCGGTTTTCCACGCGTACATGTGCATAGACGAAAGTTTTGAAATTGTTGGACTCTCGACGAACAAGTTCATACTTTGACTTTGGTCTATATATACCCCTCTATCCGCCGCCATATCGATGATTGTTTTCTGACTCATTTCCCATACGGTTTTATACAATTCCTTAAGATCATCGGGAATATCAATAATGTTTTGAACAGACCCATTTGCCTTCACCATAAGATCTTTCATTTCCTTCGACCAGAGTCCACGTTCTTTCAAATCGTTTACCAAATGTTTGTTTACGACGACAAATTCACCCGCGAGTGTTCGTCTCAAATAGATATTGGTCGTATACGGTTCGAAACACTCGTTGTTCCCCAAAATCTGGGATGTGGATGCGGTAGGCATGGGTGCAAGAAGAAGACTATTTATAGTTCCCTTTTTAACAAGTTTACGCATGGCATTCCAATCGTATCGCCCACTAAACTTTGGGTCTCGATCCCACATATCGAATTGAAGAATACCTTTACTGAACGGTGACCCCTTAAACGTTTCATAAGGACCGTACATTTCAGCGAGTTCACACGACGATTCGAGTGATGCATGGTAAATGGTTTCGAATATATCAATGTTAAGTTTCCTCGATTCTTCTGAACCGAACGTCATTCTTAACATGATAAACACGTCGGCGAGACCCTGAACACCAATACCAATGGGTCGGTGACGCATATTTGAACGTTTTCCGTTTTCGGTTGGGTAGAAGTTTTTATCGATAACCTTGTTTAAGTTACGTGTAACCATTTTCGTAACACGGTGTAACTCTTCGTGGTTAAACTCTTTCTTCTCGACATCCACGTATTTCGGTAACGCGATTGATGCGAGATTACATACAGCTGTCTCGTCTTTGTCGGTATACTCTAAAATTTCGGTACACAAGTTTGACGATTTAATCGTACCAATATGTTTATGGTTTGACTTCTCATTACACGCGTCCTTGTAAAGCATATATGGGGTTCCCGTTTCACTTTGGGATTTAATGATTGCTTTCCAAATCTCAGATGCGGGTACAACTTTAGTTGCGATACCTTCAGATTCGTATTTCTCATAAAGTTCCTCAAACTCTTTACCATACACATCCGAAAGACCCCTTGCTTGATCAGGACAAAACAAAGACCAATTACCATCGGATTCAACACGTTTCATGAACAAATCGGGAATCCACATGGCTGAAAAGAGGTCACGACATCTCGCCTCTTCGTCACCTTGATTCAAACGAATTTCGAGAAAATCGAGAATATCGGCGTGCCATGGTTCCAAATAGACGGCAATAGACCCTTTACGACGTCCCGCCTGATTGACATACCTTGCAGTTGAATTATACACACGTAACATTGGAATAATTCCATCAGACGTACCGTTCGTACCCCGAATATGTGATTTATTTGCACGAACATCGTGAACGTGTAACCCAATACCACCAGCCCATTTACTGATTCTTGCGCATTCTTTTACAGTATCATAAATCCCATCAATACTGTCTTCCTTATTCGCAATTAGGAAACAGCTCGACATTTGTGGTCTGGGTGTACCAGCATTGAACAGGGTTGGTGTTGCATGAATGAACAAACCTTTCGATAATGCCTCGTATGTTTCCAGGACGTGATCAATATCGTGTCCGTGAATACCAATAGCGACACGCATATAGAGGTATTGTGGTGTTTCAATAATCTCACCGTCAATCTTCTGGAGATACCCCTTTTCAAGCGTTTTTAAACCAAAATACCCAAAATCAAAATCACGTTCAGGTTTAATGTCATCTTTTACTTTAGACGAAACTTCGAGAACTTCGTGGGTTACAATACCCGCCTTGTGAAGCTTACGCATGGCAATATGGAAATTGTTTGCGGCCCGTTTTTGAATATTACTTGCCGTGATTCGAGTCGCTAAAATTTCATAATCGGGATCAGACGTAATCATACCGATACATATTTCAGCTGAAAGTGTATCAATTTCTGGTGTTTTGATACCATCGTAAATAGAAGAAAAGACTTGTTGCGCAATTTTGGTAACATCGACGGTTTCAGAGAGACCTTCTGTGAGTTTTGATATCCTGTTGGTGACGTTATCAAATTTAACGTCTTCAACACGACCGGATCGTTTGGTGACTCTCATTATATAATTAGTACGAATCTATTTTTTAACTTACTTGGAGCACGAGTGTCTAAAATCAGCACTTCTAATCGTCACTGGACCAAGAGTCTCAGCTAAACGATTGGGCTGGAGAAGGGACGAATTAACGAAAAATTTACCATTCGCATCACCAACTGTGGCGACTGGTGGGTACGAGGCAACGAAACAGTCTGGCGCTTTGCAGATTGGTTTCTCATAATTACATGGTTTGGTAGAATATGCTTTATCGAAATCGGCGAGGATTAACATTTATATTTACCAATACTTTTTTTCCAGGCCTATATTAAATGTGTGACGCTCTTCACCTCAATACGCTCAAACAGTGTCCAACTCCCCTGAACACTTTGTTCTTTTCGGAGTTCAATATGAATTTACTCCAGCGCGGTATCCGTCAAAGTTTTAGAGATCAAACGGGTGTTGCCATCGATTACCAAAACCCAAGTGATTTATACAGTATCATGCGTGTTGTTTTTATTAACAACTCCGGTGACCCAAACGCGAACGTTCAGGAACAAGTCAAATACATGAACGGTATCGTGATTAAAACAGCCTCGGGCCAAATACAAACGGGTGTTTCTCAATACATGGGATACGTCCACGATATAGATACACTCGCTGTTCCAATTGATAGACCCGTAAATACAACAACGTACGGTAAAAAGTTCGGTAAAAACGAACAAATTGGGTTATAATATAATTAACACGTAATTAGCATTAATTATAATACAAATTTTTAATCATTGTTTGTATTATTAAATTCTATATCCTTCAACACTTTCAATTCCTTCACTGACTTGTCCAGATTTGCGGGCGACCATTATTGAAACATCATAATATCCACTTCCTGTATTGTTATCTTCCATCTCACCCATGAGTTCCATTCTCTCATCATTATCGACACGTCGAGCTTCGAATATTACATTTTCACCGAGTTTTAGTGATTTAACCGGGTTACTCTTTGAATTTCCAATTTTTATAACCTCATCTTCTGGTATTACTGCTCCAAATTGTTGAGCATTCCCTTTATAATCTGGTTCCTCATAAATATCAAATGCAACCTTTACAAGTTTTCTACTTACTCTGTCTTTATTACGATCTATTAAATATTTAACCTTATCCTCCTCTTCGCCCGTCAATTCTGATATGTTAACAGATTCACCCAATTCCCTTTTCAAATCGTAACCTAAATACTTATAATGTGCCAGTGCAATAGTTTCGAGTTCACTCTGTTCAGGGAAATTATCCGCTCGGGATTTAATATCTTCATCAGACATACCTCTAGATATACCATATTGCGTCATGTTATCAATAGAAACATTCTTCAATATTCTATACATTTTATCCCTTTCTTCAGCCTTTTCAACAACCGAAAGAACTTTATTATATAAGTTTGCCGCTGCACGTCTGCTACCCTCTCGTATTTTCATATGATTCACTTCGTATGCGTCACAATTCGAAGTTGGAACGTCACCTTCAGCTTCTTTCCAACCACATACTTTTGAGTTCCCTTGCCCAGTACATTCCAATGTTCTCGCTTTCCTACACTTTAAAAGTGGGGTTTGTTCAACTTCTTTAACAACTTCCTGTCCTAACATTTCAATATATTCCGCAATTTCGTCTGCGTCCTGTTTATTAACGATACGTTTAGATACCGCTTCGGCAACGAGTGGTTGTTTCAAAACCGCGACCATAACGTCAATCATTTGTTCCATTAACGTACCAACAACCGTAAGACCATTATTCGTTTCGGACCTATACTTTTCGCGGTGGTCGTATTCTTCGACGTTTTTGATTCGGTCTTTAATTGTTTCAAGATCCTCGACCGCCTTGACTAATTCTTTTTTAGTGGCCACATCTTGTGGCTTAGTGACTTGTTTTTTTATTGGAACTGGTTCCTGAGAACTACTCGATTTTACAGAAGCTATTATAGATGATATTGAGCATAAAACGACAACCATCATTATTAATGCTACTGTCATCTGGTAACTATTCTGTACTTCACTAAAGTTGGATTTTCCAAAACTTATGGATACCATATCTTTTATAGTATACAATTATTTTTTTAACATGTAGCCCTCAACTGTAACATCTTCGTTTACAGTTTCGTCTTCGACTTCACCGTCGGCTGGTGCAGTTTCGAGTGAAGTTTCATCTTCGTCTGGTACTGGTTCATCATCACCACCGGTCATGACATCATCGATAGTATCAGGGGATGGTTCGGTTGCTTCTTCTTCGAGTTCTTCGAGTTCTTCTTCGATAACAATTTCGGGTTCTTCTGATTTTTTAAAAACGGTATAATATAAAATTGTACTCAACACGATGACGATCACAAGTGCTGCGAGTATAACTTTTGGTTCCATGGTTTCTTATAGTATACTGGTATAAAAAATTTATCTCGTCATACTATAAAACATGAGTGAATTAATGCTCGATGATAAAAATACGATGGATGACATGAATCCATTTGTCAATTTCATGCCCGGTTCGAGTCGACAACCACACGCGTTCGGTGAATATACAGGACCAGTTGATGAACCAGAAGAAGAAATATATAAAAGTCCAGCATGTGACGTCGTTTCCAAAAACGTCGGCCGTCCTGGATACAGTTCGGAAAAGTGTGATTTATCTAGACCACTTCTTCCAGGAAGAAATATAGATAAAGGGTTTACGAATTTCGAGAGTCGTTTTGATATTGAAAAAGTAAAAAAAGCTGTAAAAGCAGGTACAAATAATAACTTTATTATGAATTTAATTAGTTTATTGTGTCTGATTCTATTAATTGTAAAGTTCTAAATAATCTATCAAGTGTTACCTGATTTGTCGACGTTTCTATAACGTCTGGGAGTATATCCTTACATATTTCCTTTACAAGCTTTTTCTGCCACGAACACGTCTTATTTATAATTGGAGGTAAGAATGTCGGATCCAAAATTTTTATAGAATTCATAATTCGTATAAGTGAATGTATATTTCTATTTTCACACAATGCATTATCTAACGCAATCAAAACCATTTTACGCACAGTTTCGATTGTTTTAACAACCATTGTATCGAGAAACCTCTCGTATCGAGTGGAACCCATACCATAATTGAATTCACAATTTGTTCTTGTCGTGAATGTATCAATTTTATCCTCGTACCCGATACCATCCGTATATTTAGAGTAGTGAATTTCCGTAATTGTACACTTTTCATCTACATGATAAAGTTGGTGACACTGTTTTACGAATGCTGTCATGTACAAATATATAAACACACATCTTTAAACCATTCCAAATTTTTTGTCCGGTTTAAACTCAAGTCGTTTATCGAGTTCTTTTAATTCAATATCTTTCTTCACGTCCATACCTTTACACTCGTGAATTTCAAGAACTATACACCGGGAACAAAACCCTAAGTTACAATATTTACACTCTATTGGTATTCCTTTCTTTTTACACTTAAAACACGGCATATATAGACAACCTAAGTTACCTTTAACCAATATTTTTTAAGTTAAAATGTATTCAACAATTGCAAATAATACATTTTCGTATTTTCTTACTCTCAATGAGTTTAGAGAACGTTTAAAACGAGAACACCCTGAAATTGAACCATCATGGATTAAACTCACAACAATAACCATGATTTCACAATTCAAACGGGGTATAAATATACAATTTCTGAAAGATTTTTTTGAAGAATATGAATTAAAACTCGCAAGAAAAGGAAAAGAAAACCGTAAATTTATTTGGAGAATGAAGAATACTACGTTTTATAATCAGATATCACTCGTTTATGAAGATTACCATAGTACTAAATCTATAAAAGTCTTTCCGAACGGGAGTATTCAAGTCGCTGGGTGTGCCGATTTATTCGATTGTAAACGTGTTATTAAACAACTCTCGTGTATGTTCAGTCGAATTCTTGGTAAAGAGTATATTATTCCAGAAGACACGTTCCGTGTTGTTATGATAAATTCAAATTTCAGTCTGAATAAAAATTTAAACCTTCTTCAAACGGCACAAAAATTTGAATCTGTTTTTAAAACATCATTTGAACCAGATCGATATTCAGCTGTTAAAGTAAAATTTCGACCATCAGAAGATATGAAAGAAATTACAACGAGTATATTCAGTACGGGTAAGATTATCATTACGGGTGCAGAAACACTCAAAGAGATTGCGTTTGCGTATAACATTATTATATCACACATTCTCGAACACAAAAAGAGTATACTTACAACAGATGTCGATCCTCTTAAAAAAGAAGTTTTCGATATAGCATCAGGGTACAGTATAAATGAAATTATAGAATCAGCCAATGGTTTAGGTCATAAATCATGGGTCGACACGATCAAAAATAAACAAATTAATTTCTAATGTAATATTAATATATAAGATGTCTCAAAGACTTGGTATGGCCGACGGTCGATGCTTCACTGTAAACACTTCGAACCAATTACTCAACAACTATCTCATGAAACAAAATGGTGTCACATTTGAGGATAACTATTCGTTTCGCAAAATGCTTCAGCAAAAGGGTCCAGAACTTTTGAAACCTGTACAAGATTTACAGGGTACTGACAAATGTGGGGCGTGTGATAAAGCGCTTCTCAAAGTACCAAACATTTACTAAATGGGTACGATAAATCACAACTTTTAACTTCTTTAAGTTTTATAGAGAATGACACAGTGTGCCATATGTCTCAATGAGGTAAGGCAAACCAGAAAAAATGTACCCTTGCGATGTGGTCATTTATTCCATTCACATTGTCTACAAAACTGGAAAGATAAGGGAAAAATAACATGTCCCGTATGTCGTAAAATATTCGACGGTAAAAATTTCAGGGTACAAATTACCGTAGAAAATTTATTTGAAAATACATCAAATACGGTAACAGTGGAAAATGATTTCATTTTTGACGCACTCGATGTTTTTTTCGATATAGAAGACGAAACCGATTTATCGAGTCTTCTTGACGACTTTGGGGTGAGTGTGTCCGACTTTGATCCCTCTGTTTTTAACACAGAATGAACTACAATACTTTTGATAGTTTAAACCAGGGTAATCACGAGACGCGGTTCTCGGATCCTGAATACTCTTACCTTTAGCATCCACTAATAATGGACCCGTTGCCCACCCCCTTTTATGACTAAATACGTTTGCCTTGAACTTTAAAAGTCTACCAGGAACGAGTTTACCCGACCTTTTTACACGAGTTACGGGAACTTTAAAGAATTTTGCTATACTTTCGTACGTATTCCCTTTTTTAACCTTATATTCGATCGCACCATGTTGTTTATAGAAGTGAAAATCACCTTGTCTAAAGTAGTTTCTTTTATTACCAGGTGCTACAAACATCATAACTTTAAAATGATTTGGTTTGCATTTTTCAGTCGCTTTTGCTGTGTACACTTTTTTAGGGTTATCTGCGATAACTCTTTTTGGTAACCCTTTACAGTTTGTATAGGTATGTGAAAGATTACGAATACCAGCCCGTTCACCTGGTATGCTTTTTTGTAAACGCATTTTTTCATAATCACCTACGGCATATGCGTAACAATTATTGTTACCTACACCTACGGTACGTCCCCATAATCTCTGTGTATATTTTGGTTCAGAACCACTCAGAGGAAGTCGTTTACTCATTACTAATATCATAGAAAAAAAATATTGGTAATTAATAAAATGCTCAGAGATCTCGCTAACGCCAAAAAAATGAACGAAGTTATAACTGAAATTCTTCTCTTTATTCTTTCCATCCTTATCAGTACATTCGTACTCCGATTTGCGTGGAACCAATCGCTCGTCAAACACATATCGACTCTTAAACCAATTAAGACATTTCAAGACGCGTTTATTCTTTCCCTCGCTCTCTCCATTGTTAGAGGTATCTAATTAAACTTCTTTGTACCCAGTGATTCTTTCACCATTTGGTGATTCTATAACTGGAAACGCATCAATTCCGTCGCATTTGCCTTTTTCGCAATCGACGAATTTGTGATCAATACCCTTCTTTTTCAGGTATTCTAACTGTTTCGTGGTCCACCCGCACCATGTTGTACCATAAACGGTCCACGTCCCGGTAGCTTTATCGGTTTTCATTGTTTTTCCCGTATTTAAAAATATATAGGTATTTACTGCTCCAAGAATAACAAATGGTAACATGTTTTTATATCTATTTAACATATTTTAATTTTAGGTCCTGACATATCTTGGAAATGGTTTTATTTTTTGTGGGGACGTTTAGAATATTCGCAATTTTAACAAGTTCATCTTTTTTATAAGAATCACACTTACGTGTTCCTATTTTAACGTATCCCTTTTTAGATACGGAAACTTTGGGAGGTGCAGGGTTACCACCGTGTTTTACAATGATTGATTTTGGTTTCATAGGAGCGGCACGACCTATAATATCGAGAACTTTAGATAATTCCTGTGTTTTCTCTCTGTATGGTGAAAAGTATCGATCTTTAAATATTCGACTAAACGTTGGTAATTTCTCGTGACCAACTGGTGATGTACGTAATCTAAAATCAGATACTTTATACGTAACCATACCCAAATAATCAGATGGTAAAATGCGTTCAATAAACTGAATAGTTTCTTGACCACTGAGTATTTTCTCACCCTTTAAGAAATGTCTTAATGAATTGAGAAAATAGTGGGCGTCATACATATAATGTGATTCCCTGTATATACCGTGTTTACGTTTGTAATCTCCTGAATCTATTTCCGGGTTAGGTATACCGTTAATAGACGAAAAACCAAAGTCGTTTAACGATGCTTCTATACCGATATCATGAACCTTTAGAACTGTATCTTCAACTTTAAAACGTCTTATACCCGTCGATTTAACATTTGTACTTACCAAAACGTTTTCTGTGTGTAAATCGTGATGTCTAAATGATGGATACTTTCTATGAATTCTATATAAATTAAATAATACGTGTGTTACTATAGTTCTTAAATGTATTGGACGGAGTGTATTTATATTATCTTTTATAAAACTAGATAAAGTGCCACTATTTGCAAATTCCGTATAAATTATAGAGTATTTATTCTTTTTTTCATTAACACACTCCTGATACGCGTACATTCGCATACCACTCAATTTTTCTATACGTTTACCTATTTTATATTCGTACCTATTTGAACCATTAGATACTTTTATTGCGACGGGTTTTTTACACTCTTTATCTACACACCCCAAAAACACTTCACCCATTTCACCCTTACCAATTTTACGTAAGCCCTTTTTATTACTTAAAGACCCATTTACACTAAAATTGGTACTTGGTTTATAAAAGACCTTATCTGGTCTACATCCAATACCCTTAATAGCAGTTATTACATTTTTACCTAAAAGGTTTCTTTGTTTTTGTGTTTTAACATTTTTCTTATTTTTCGAGAGAGATGCTATTTTTTTCAAATCTTCGATGTGTCTTTCACGTTCCATACTGGTATATTATAATATTTTATTCATCGACTTCTTCCTCTTCTTCGATATACTCTTCCTCTACGGTGTCATCACCATCAAGACCCTGGAATGCAAAGGATGGAAGTTTAGCAGATTGTTGACAAAGAACTTGTGAAAGACGAACACTTACTCCAAACTTGTTATCAATAAACCAGATTTGGTTTACGTCGACGATGCATGCACACCGTTGTCCCTTTTCGATTTGATCAACCGAAATTAACTCACGTGACGAATTATACGCCTCGGCTAAGAAATCTCCGGACGGTTTGGTCATGATCTTGAGTTTCATTGTATCTGGATACTCATCTTTACCCTGACGAACGAGTGGTTTATACAGAGCTTCGCGAATGACGTTAATGTCATACGCTTTACCAAGCCATTCCTTGGAGTTGTCAGCGACCGTCTTAATGATAATTTCATCAAGTTCTTTCAATTTAGTCGAAAGTGCCATGGCGTCTTCGTTATCAGTATCAAAAGATAAGTCGAGAGAATACGAAGTTTTATTAGTAGCTTCATCAGTAAAGGCGCTCATACCAAACGGCGAACGCATAAAAGGGAGTTGTAAGTAGAGTTTCTTTTTACCATCTTGTGCATTGATATACACGGTTTTTCCACCGTTCTTGTTCTTCTTCATTTTTGTGAAGACAACAGACGATGGTTCAAATTGTTCGGAAACTTGGATAATGTTAGACATTGTATTTTATATATCATATATATGAAGCCAAACTTTAAGTCGGTTTTTTTTCTTGATACAATATATATATAAAATATACCAATGGGTCTTTTTAAAGATTGTGGTTGTGGATGTAATGGTAAGAAACAAGAACAAAAGTTTTTGATTTCTATTATGTCTGCGTTAGTTTTCTTTGTTGTCGCAAACCCCGAAACATTTCGAGTCATGCGTAAAGTATTTGGTTCATGGGTTTCCAGCCCAACTGGTTGTCCATCGACTGGTGGTCTCGCACTTCACACGGTTGTTTTCATGCTCGTCACATGGGGTATGATGAACATAAAGCGTGAAGAATATGCGATATTCGAACCTATGACTGAGGAAGTCGTTGGACCAACACCAGGACCAGCACCAGGACCCACCCCACCACCAAAAATGGTCGAAATGCCTTCGCCATTACCAGGTATGACCGAAGAACAGTTTTCCATGTTTGATTCCGGTATGAAACTTGAATCAATGGATTTGACCACCGACGGTGAAGCCGTGACGTGTTCGTGTTCTGACGGTAGAAGTGCTGTTATTACCCCTTAATTAGAATTCTTCATCGAATTCTATGGATGTTGTATCTTCATCCATTTTACCATAATCACCGACACGCTTTTCAAAAAAGTTCGTTTTACCGTCGAGTGATATATTCTCCATAAAATCAAAGGGATTTTTCGTGTTCCAGATTTTATTGTGACCCACTTGTTTTGATAATCGATCCGCAACATATTCGATATACTCCGACATTTTACCGGAATTCATACCTATGAGACTACACGGGAGTGCGTCTGTAATGAATTCTTTTTCGATCGAAACGGCGTCTCTTATAATTTCTTCAATCGTATTTTGAGATGGTTTGGTTTTTAACATGTTGAATAATTCAACCGCAAATTCTTGGTGCATACCTTCATCTCGACTTATGAGTTCATTACTAAAACATAAACCTGGAAGTAATCCTCTCTTTTTTAACCAAAAAATAGCACAAAAACTACCCGAAAAGAATATACCTTCAACACACGCAAAGGCTAATAAACGTTCAGCAAATGGTCGTTTCTTATCAAACCATTTCATAGCCCATTTCGCCTTTCTTTCGATACACGGAATTGTTTGAATTGCTTCGAATAATTGTTTCTTTTCACTAGAATTTTTTATATACTTGTCTATGAGTTTACTGTAGGTTTCACCGTGTACCATTTCATTATGCGATTGATAGGCATAAAATGATCGAGCCTCCGTAAGTTGTATTTCATCTGCAAAATTATTATTTATATTTTCAAAAACTATACCATCTGAACCAGCAAAAAAAGCTAAAATATATTTTATAAAATGTTTTTCATTATCACTTAATTCATTCCAATCATCCATATCTTTGGAAAAGTCAATCTCTTCGGCAGTCCAATTTGACATTTGGGCCTTTTTATACAAAGTCCATAAATTTTCATGTTCGATTGGAAATACAGTAAACCTACTGAGTGTTGGTAAAAGCATTGGTTCTGATTCTTCCAGGTACTCCTGGAATTCAAAGAAGTCTCCCACCAGGGTATCATTTACCAGTATTTGTGGGTATGTAGAAGCTTGTGTACCACATCTAGTTTTTAGTTCGGTTTTATCAACCATTGTTTTTATGTATTCGAGGTTATAGTCCTTACAAAGGTTTACTGCGTGTTCGCAATACGTACATCCATCTTTGGATAAAATTTCAACTCCCATCTGTGCTAATACTTGTAAATATTTTTGTCGTAAAACTTTAGATATGATTAATTTTTATGAAATACAGCCTGGAGATTTAGTCCGGGTTCTTGTGAATATAGAGGATGACATAGAAGATGAACTGTACGCCACAGTAAAAGAAAACAATGAAGACTACCTTGTTGTTTCGTATTATTCTGAAACGTCGTTAACGTACAAATGTGCACGTTTATATGAATTAGATGAAACTAAAGATGAACTTGTTCAGGAAACGAATCTTTCTGAACATCATCAGTCTCCAGAGTATTTCACAAACATTAAAGATAACTTATATGCAATGATAGATGATATAGATTCAGATGAAGACAGTGAAATAGTAGATGATTCCGATGACGACGGAAGTGATCTTGAGGACTTTATTGTCCCAGACAGCGAAGTTGATGGTATGGTTATACCACCACTAAACAATGCTATGATTGATAAAGAATGGAACGAATGGGAACCTAGAAGCCCAGGTTCTATGCGTTTCAAGGAAATAGTAAATGTTATAGAAACACAAGCAAAAATACAAGCGGATGAATTGAATTTTTAAACCTAAGTGCGATTTATCATTTTCATAAATATACCAATTTAGTATAAAAATGGAAGAACTCACTACTACTATATGGTCCCACGTGGACAAACTTTTAAAAAAACCATTACTAAAAAAGCCAAATAATACTTACACGTGTAAAGAATGTAAAGGGACAAAAGTGTTTTCAAAAGAAGGTATGCCAACGTGTTCAGAATGTGGTCTCGTTGATTCTATGTTCATAGACGAAAGTCCCGAATGGACAAGTGGTATATCTGACGATGGTAAAATAAATGACCCTTCGAGATGTGGTGGGCCGAACGCAAACCCAGAACTCTTTTCTCAAGCGTGGGGTAAAGGAACAATTATCGCAACGCAACATACATCCACGTATGAAAATAAACGCATGGCTAAGATTAATTTTCATCAATCAATGAACCATAAAGATCGTGCATTATTTCATGCCTATAAAAGTATAGATGAAGCGTGTCCAAACTTACCTGAATCCGTTCTAAAAGACGCTAAAATGATGTATAGAAAATTTAATTTAGAAAAATTGACGAGAGGTGCGGTTCGTTCGGGTATTAAAGGTAACTGCGTTTTATACGCGTGTCGTTTATCTAAAATTCCAAGAACAACAAAAGAAATTGCAGATATGTTTAGAATAAATAGTAAAGATATTAGTCGGACGACACAAATGTTTACAGAAACACTTCTCGGTAAAACGGAAAAAAACTACGTTACTCGACCATTCGATGTCATGCAGAGGTTACTCAACGAATTTACGGTTACAAGAGAAGAGAGACTTAACTGTAATAAAATGTGCTCCAAACTTGAAAACTGTTCAGAGCTTATGAGTAAAACACCAAATAGTGTAGCGTCAACTATTATTTATTACATTCTCAAAAATAACTTTACAAAAACAGAAATATGTGAAAAGTGTGGTATATCTATACCAACACTAAATAAAATCGAAACTATAATTAAAAAATACTTAGAGGAATAAAACATTAAATTTGTAATATGGTAAAACTATTTTTAAGCACCCCGTGTTACGGTGGTCTTTGTTTAGAAAAATATATGATAGGTGTTATAAAACTTCAACTTCTTCTTATTCGTGAAGGTATTCAACTTATGATTGATACGACAGAAAATGAGAGTCTCGTACACCGTGCACGTAATGTTGCAATTGGACGATTCATGCAGAAAACAGACGCGGAATATTTTATGTTTATAGATGCTGATGTTGATTTTGATCCTGGGTCAGTTGTTCGTCTTATAAAATCCGGTCACGATGTATCGGTTGCCATTTATCCTAAAAAGGTTGTTATGTGGGATCAAGCCAAGAAAGCTGTTGAAGACGGTGACGAACGTGATATGGCGATGCTTTCATCAAGTTTAGTTGCAAATATAGGGGCAATACATAGAACAGTTGAAAATGGGTTTGTTGAAGTTTTAGATGGTCCAACTGGATTTATGGTTATTACTCGTACAGCACTTGATAAAATGCATGAACATTATAAAGAAGAATTGAATTGTGTGAATGATCATCAAAATAGAGATTTTGATGAATATTGTGCTTTGTTTGATTGTATGATTGATCCAGATAATAGACGATACCTTTCCGAAGATTATGCTTTTTGTAGACGCTGGCAACAAATGGGGGGTAAAATATTTGCGGACTGTGGAACGACTTTAGGTCATGTTGGTAATTTACCATTCACTGGGTGTCTTAATGACAGGCTTAAGGTTTAGAACCCATATGTACTAAACATGAAAATAGCAACAATTATTGTAACGCGCGGTAAATCATGTCACGTTAAAACACTCCACACTGTTCTTAGATTTAATATAAAGTGTATGCAACGAGGTAACACAGAAAATGAAGTTGTTTTTGTAGATGATGAACCATTTGACAAAGCTGAAATGATTTATACGTATTTAAAAACACACGAACGAATATTTTTTATTGATTTTGGCATCAGTGTCGATGATAATTCACTTGATAGAGTTTTTGATAAACACGACGGTATTGGTTGTTTTGTTTTTCCGGGTGTTACCGAGGGTATTGATTGGGATATGTTTAAAAAAGGTGTTAAATCGGGTTCAAAAGAACCGGTAGAACAATTGGGATTACATTTTGATACAGTAGTTGCAAATAAAATTACAGATGATGTATATAATGTAACTGAAACATCTGCAAAGGCGTGGGTTATGATGAATAAAAATGTTATTAAAAATCTCAAGGATAAGAAAAATGGTGCATTTAAGATACATCCAAGGATGAAAGTTATGTTTACAAAATTTAAAGATGCTGGTATTAAAATTCATGCATATACAGCAGCTAAGTTGATTATGACCTATAGTCATGAATGTGTAAGTAATCTTCTAAACGCCGCCGGTGTTAAAACAAATTAAAGAATAGAGTAATTATATAGAACAGAATGACACGTGTGTCTGTAAAGTTGGATGATCCACTTTACAAATATGCGATTTCCTTTATGGAATCTAAATGGGGTACCAAAAAAGGTATATTTCCGGGGTGTCAACCAATTTCAATAGAAAGGGAACACTTTCGTATACTCTCAAATAACGAGTATGTTGTATGCGAAAAAACGGATGGTACGAGATACATGATGTTGGCATTTATGTATGAAAATCGAAAAGTATGTATATTCTTAAATCGCGCTCTTGAAATGTTTGTATGTCCACTCAATTTTAGACGACCAATATATGAAGGTACTATACTTGAAGGTGAATTATACGAGAATATATTTATGATATATGATTGTTTAATGACGTGTGGCGAAGTTATTGGTCAACAAAATTTTTTAGAACGTCTCGAACATTGTGAAAAAACAATTAAAAAGATGATGGTTTTAAAAACGGATCCAATATTTTTAAAGGTTAAAACATTTCATCTTCATACCGAGTTTAACAAGTTTATGGATGTATATCTTCCGACCGTCAAACAGGAAATGGATGGACTTGTTTTTACACCTATAAACGAACCTGTACGTACGGGTACACACGAAACTATGTTCAAATGGAAACCAAGAAACAAAAACACAATTGATTTCAAAGTGAAGAAAGCACCAACGGTCGAAACACCGGGATGTGCACCTGGACCACTTGTATGGCGTTTGTATATACAAGATAAGGGTAAACTTATACACGAGTCTCAAATACCAATCGACCGTATGTCGGAATATAAATGGTTGAGAGAAAATGATATCGTTGAGTGCATGTACGTGACGTGGGAAAAGGGCCCTCTTTGGTGGAAACCCATCAAAAAACGTACCGATAAAACGTTTCCGAATAGTCGCCGAACATTTTATAGAACGCTCGTGAATATCAAGGAGGACATTCAGATGAAGGAGTTTTTAGACTGTAGACCAAAATGTAATGACTATCTTCTTTAGGTAATTCACTCAGTTTACCTAAACTATCATCATCTTGTATAATCCAATCTTCACCAAATTTAGCCATAGACATGTAATGACCACCCCATTGAATACCTTTATGAATTATAGAACCACGTAAATCGTATCCCATTTTTAAAGATGTATCAACTTTTACATTACTTTTTTTATCGAACGATACAAGTAGAATTTTTGGTTTTTTAGATATAAAACAACGTGTTGTTGCGACGTGGTGTCTCACATTATCGTTGTCGATATATCCTTCAATTATATTCCAGTTGTATCCTTCCTCTATCATTTCATTTATATTTTTTGTTTCGTTTTTCATATTTAAAATATGGATACAAAACGGTGTTTTTATAACATTTTTACTTACGGGTGATATTGTTACTTGCGTTGTTTCGCCGTAAAGGAGCTCTTTAATTATAGGATACTCTTTTTCGAGTATGTCTATAATACACAGTAAAGCGTCCTGAGCATCATGAGGTTCTCCAATTTTAAATCTCGGGAATATTTTAACAAATTCATGTAAAAGTGGTTCGAGTGTAAAAACCTTGACTTCATGTGTTGAAAAATAAATGTATACAACGTGTTCGTATATTTTTGTAAATAAACAATCACCTTTGTATTTATTTCGTACTATATGAGATGATATGTCGTGTATATGTAGAAAACACTGTATAGCCGAATTAAAATAACACGTATTTCCAATGTTTGTGAAACCGTGCATCTAAAAAAGGTGTATAAAAAAGGCTTAAGAAGAAGACGCGATACATAAATGTAAGAAAACATGAACGTTCATAAAATTTGTGATACAATTCAACCCATTCTTGATAAATTTAAGAATGAAGAACACGTCGAAATGGAATTTCGTCTCGGTAAATACAATGGTACATTCTTTGATACGAATATAGGAGAAAAGATGTATATTTCTATCCTGAAAGGTCTTAGTAAATATAATGGTTGGGATCGTATTGTCCAATCGGAAACAGAAGTATTTTTTCGTGAAAAGGATAATCTTCGTATAACAATAGATGAAACTACAAATGAAGAAACTATTATAAAAAAAGAGAGGGTACACGTTGAGGATTTTAAACAAATTGAAGGAACACCTTTCGATATACGATTTTCCGTGAGTAAAGAAATACCAATGGAACACGACTACGATAGTGAAATGGATGGTAAAAAAACAAAGACACGCACATCATATATTCGCAAGAATGTATCCATTGATGTGACATCAATTTCCGGTAATACACAAGATATGGATTCAGAAGATCCGTTCACGTACCAAATTGAATTTGAAATTATGAAACCTCAAAATGTAGAAGATAAGGATACATTATTTAATATTATTCATAAAATAAAAGATTTATTTAATATACTATGATGTTAATCTGGATACTTGTACTCATAATTATATTATTTTTAATGCGTGATGTTGATTCAACAGGTGAGCGTGTCAATGTTCTTGGATTTTCTACAAAATACTTTTACATGTCAAACGAGGAATCAAAAAATATGTATGAACAAATGCGTAAGGATGGTATACCCGATGAATCACTTAAAGAATTTATCATGATGGAAGATAGATTTCTTAATATAGAACGTTTATCCGTGTGTACACAAACCTCGAGAATAATTGAGGCGTTCGCTCTTTCTAAACGAATATCAGATACTTTTATTGACTATGATTTTTCCTATCACGCGAAACACCTTAAACAAATTGCCGAACCACATAAACTTATAAATCGAAGTATAGTATGTTCGTAAGGTACAAAAGTGTACGTCGATGGGTTCCCGGTTCCATCTTATATATATTATCGAATATGAATATCATAAGATTTTGATCATCTGGGTCACGATATTTTTCTAAATAGGCTTCGGCATTTTCAGTGTTTATAAAATCATCCGTACAATGGTATTCAATTTCTAATTTACCCATAGTAGTCCCACCTTTTCTTTCAATGCTTATATAATCTGCTAAAGTATAAAATATACTATCTATAATGCTCGACAAAATATATTTATTCCAACGATCTTTATAATCTATAATAAAGTCATTTGTATTTTGTCGGACACGGTTTAATAATAGTTCTCTCGGATCGTCCATCTTTTTATTTAGTTTTGCGTTTATTCTTTAACGCTGACGGTGTATTTTGTTGAAGTTGACGTTTTATTGTAACGTAATTCTTTATTTTCTTACTATTAAGAGGGTATGTTTTTGGTAAATTCGCCGCATATTTTATAACGTTATTTACCATATTTTTACCAAACTTACCGTATAACTTTTGTGCTTCATTTCGGAGAAGTTTTTTCTTAAGTGTATTTTCTTGATTAAGTTTCATGTCTTTGACCATAGCTTTTTTGATGTCGTTCGCGACCATCTTTCTTATAACACCGTTACGTGACGTGACGTTAAGAGAATTATTCTTTTCGGCTTTATTTAATTCTCTCTTTACATCGCGTACATTTTTATTTAAATCCATAACTTTACCATACCTTGTCATCCATTTCTTACCGTACATTCTAACGAGATCGTTTCTTATACCCGTATCATTGAGTTTTCTTCTTTGATTGGTCACGTTTCTATTTCTTTTCAAAAGAGCCCTTTCCATCTCGTTTGCAAGTGAATTAGGTGTATTAGGTGTATTCGGTTTATTTTGAAGTTTTTGGCAAAGTGTTTTTACAGTATCCTTATCGTCAATCGTGATACCCTTAGATAATGCCATCGCAACGAGTTGGTCCTTTTTCATTGTTCGACACAATTTTCCATCTATTTTTAAGTTGGATGTACCTTTCTCAATCGCATCCAGTGCCGAACATATAACATTTTTAGTATTTTTTTCACGTATCCCGACAACACCCAACTTTTTAGCAACGTCGAGTAAAACGGGTTTTGTAAGTCTATCACACTTACGCCCACCTATTTTCATAGTACCTTCTTTATCATAAGAAATAGAAACGTTTTTAGGTGTACTTTTTTTCTTAGAAACACTCCGTTTCTTTGGGATTTTAAAACAGCAATCTGATCCCTGTGGATTTTTACGAACTTCAAAACCATTTTTACATGGTGGGCGACGTGGTTTAGGGCACGTAGACGCTTTTACACTTTTCATTATAGGGAGTTTTGGTGCATTTACATTACGGTTTACTAAACCCATTGTGTACCCTAAAACATGAAGTAGTTTTACCATATCAACACCTACTCTATACGCGTTTTCGAGGTCATCTGGATCACTTTCACCTTGAACTTGAACGACACCCGAACCAAGTTTTCCAGATTTAGTCGATAGAACAAAATTATGATCTTTGTACGTCATGTATAAAAAAGGTGTCAATTCAGACTCGTAACTAACACTTTGTGCTTTTACCGGATTTTGTTGTGAAATTCTTGTTAAATCAAAGTTTACGTTTGTATTAAAGAATCCCGCAATATTGTTATATTCAATTTCGTTATATAAAAAACCCTGTTTTTGTGTATACGTATCAATTAAATATTTACGCAAAGCTTCGGGTTGTTTTTTGAGATTACTGGACCCTAAAAACCCACCTGAAAAACGAATTTTACCATTACTGTAAATAACAAACGTGAATTTTTTACTTTCAGTTCCATCCATGGTGTATCCACTTAATTGTACTGAAAAGAAGTCCTTTTTTAAATCACCCTTTAAACCAAAATTAGATGTGTGTATGGCACCTGTCTGAAACCTTCCGAAATATCCTTTAATCTCGTTAAGATCTAGGGTTAAATCAGGTGCTATTTGAGCATGTCCCTTTGGTTTTTGTTTTAAAATATATTGTAAATCTACACGTTTTTCAGTTGTTGAAAACTTTTTGTTTACAAGAACATTGTACATACCCGGATGAAATTTTCCAATTTTGAGACCACCCTTTTTAGTTGGTGCTACCTTGGATTCGGTTTGAATAGATACATTCGAATTTTTTACGAATTGCCTGGGATCCATATCTTAATCTAACGTAATATTTTAATTAATATTCGTTACCAAATGTAATATCTTCGTTCACTATATCTATACCAAATATGAAAGCCTGTCTGGGGTAATTACGCCCCTTATAGGTGAGTGATACTTCGCGAACTTCTATTTCACGCTGACTAAATGGACCCACGTAAAAATCCTGAGTAAATCGAGGTTTCCCGAGATTATTTGCTTGACAATGTGAATTGAATAATGCAACAAATTCTTTTTGTGGGCAATATAATTCTTTCCCGTATTTTACACCGGTAGACTGCATGAAGTTTTCGAGTGTACTTGCGACAGTCGCGACTTGTTTTTGAATTGTCTTAAAATATTCGGGAACAACATTCCAAATATCTCGGTCCGCGTACTTTTGTGCATATTCAAGATATGCACGAATACACTTTTGAAGTATGATGGGTAATTCCGCATCGAGCTTATATTCGAGTGTTGGATCAGCATCCTTGACTTGTTTACCAAAGTTCCAAGTAAGAATACGACGCAAAACACTACCAGAATTATCTTTCCAGTTTGGAATTTCGTTACCACCAAGTACACCGGGTGTGGACCATTCGAAAGATTTAGCTTTTTCGTGTTTTACTGCAATGGAAACGTCTTCACCCGATACAATAGATTGAAATTCAGCTTGTTCGAGTTGTAAATCACCTTTTACTTCGGGGGCTATGAACATAAATGCATCATAAATAGAAGATAAACCAAATTTCTTTTCAACGTTATTTGAAAGTGTACGTACATCATCTGCGTTATAGAATTTACGGAACACTTTTGTAATGAGTGTTGATTTACCCGAACGTGCAATACCTTTTAAGAAAGGTATAACTTGCCATGTATCTATATCATTTACATTAAAACATAAACGACCACCCATAACATACATCCATTTGGATACATCCGAATCAAATTTTTGGTATTCGAGAATCGATTGGAAAAAGGGCGTTGGAATATCATACCAATTGTCGAGGTGTTCGTAATTCGTAAATTCCTTATCGAAATATTTACAACTTACAATGGTTTGATCGAGATTTTTAAATTCACGTGACTCGTACGTATAAAAGTTGGATTCATAAAGCCCAGTTTGTGCAGACCATTCTTTACCTATAAAAATACCATTTTTAAACGACCAAACGTGACGATTTTTAATAATCTCTGGAAACTGCATATCTTTACAGTGTGTTAAGTGTCGTATAACGTCATTATAGGCTGATCCGCGACTCGATAGATTTTTCCAAAGTTCATAGCGTGTTTCTTTCTGTGCAACCCCGTAAACGTATTCTTGTATTGTATCAACCTGTTTCCATGCGCGCGTATCTTTACCATCCTCGGTCTTGATTTGTGTACAACAGTATCCCTTGTATCTTTTAACATTCGTTTCGTAAAGGTTTTGTAAACATGCAAGAATTGCCTGTTGGTATGGTGCTAATTCCTCTACTTTATCCATAGTTGAACACCTAAAAATAGACGGGTCGGATTCTGGGTTTATGGGAACATATGTTGGATTATTGATACGTTCGTGTATACGCGCCGCTCTAAAAATAATTTGCCAGGCGTCGTCAACTTGATCGATAAGACGATTTATACGCATGGATATTTTCATATCTTCATCGTCTTCCGTATCCAAAAGTTTTAAAACTTCAGCCCGATGATACATTTGTCCTAACTGCATTTTCAGGCGTTTATGGTTACCAGAAACAAGTTCAACATCAAACCGAACGGGTAATCCCGTTTCGGGGTCGAGGTCCTGAGGATTTATAAAGTTTTTATATCCGAGTTGGAACGATATCATACTATTATCCGTAGTATTGATGTCCCACATATCTTCTAGTTGTGATAGAAGGTGCATAAACTCTTCAGGGTTGAGTGATTGAATCTGGTTAGACCACATAATAGCATTGGATTCGCGTTGATTTATATCCGAACTAATAAAATGGGTTTCATCCATTTCCTTTTATTACATATGGATTATTTTTCTAAGTTAATTTTTTTGCATTTGAGATAACATTTTTATAAGAATTTTGTTTTGGATTTCCATCTGTCTCGATATATTTACCAGTGCAGAACATACGGTATCACCTTCTTCGGTCGCGAGGACCGAACTTAAGAGACCACCCATATCCATCATATATGGTTCATCTTCCTCATCTTCGAATACATCATACTCATCTGGCATTTCAAGGTCAAGATCATCGACCATAGATTCTTCATCTTCAATTTCGCTATTTTCCTCAATTTCTTCGGTTGGCTCAAGAATTGTTTCTTCTTGGTCAGACATTTATATGTACCAGGAAAAATAGGGTCGGGTTTTTTCGCACATTTCACCTGAAAAAAAAATCTCAGCCTATAGTACAAAAACAAACAATATGGCCGGTGGTCTCATGCAACTCGTCGCCTACGGCGCCCAAGATGTCTACTTGACTGGTAACCCAAAAGTCACTTTCTTCCAGGCGGTTTACAAACGCCACACTAACTTTGCGATGGAAAACATCGAACAAACTGTCAACGGTACTGCCGCGGCGAACGGTCGCGTCTCCGTCACGGTCGCCAGAAATGGTGATTTGATTGCGGACATGTACGTTGAATTGAAAACCTGCTCCACGGCGAAAATCGCCACGGATGCCTGGGTCGCGGAACGTGCGATCAAGGATGTTGAATTGTCCATTGGTGGCCAAAGAATCGACAAGCACTACCAAAAGTGGTGGAGATTGTACTCTGAATTGTACTTGTCCGAAGCGGCCAAGCTCAATTACGGTAAGATGACTTCCGGTGTCGTTTCCGCGAAGGCCGTCTTTTTGCCATTGATCTTCTTCTTCAACAGAAACCCAGGATTGGCCTTGCCATTGATTGCTTTGCAATACCACGAAGTCCGATTGGACTTTGACTTGTCGGCGGAATTCGCCACCTACACGGATGGTTCTACCTTCAAGGTGTGGGGTAACTACATGTACCTCGACACTGAAGAGCGCAGACGATTCGCGCAAAAGGGTCACGAATACTTGATCGAACAAGTCCAGCACACTGGTACGGATTCGGTCACTGTCGGCTCCGAAAACCAAAAGAGATTGTCCTACAACCACCCAGTCAAGGAATTGGTATGGTGTTTGGATGAAGGGGGAACTGATTTCGCCAACACGTGGAACTTCACGAACACGAACATCACTGTCACTTCGAACATCTCCCAAGCCGTCTTCGACTCCAACTGTTTCGTCTCCCCATCCACTGCGGGTGCGCCAATGTTGTTGCAAGAAGGTACCCAATTTGATGAAGAATCTGATGGTCCACTCGACACATTCAAGTTGGTCCTCAACGGTCAAGACAGATTCAAGGAACAAGGTGGTAAGTACTTTAACCAAGTGCAACCATACATCCATCACTCCGGCTCCCCAATGCCAGGGGTCTACTCGTACTCTTTTGCCCTCAAGCCAGAAGAGCATCAACCAACGGGTACTTGCAACTTCTCCAGAATCGACAACGCGCAAGTGTCTATCAAGCCAAAGACTGGTGTCAGAAACGACACTCTTCACATGTTCGCGACGAACTACAACGTCCTCAGAATCCAATCGGGTATGGGTGGCCTCGCGTTCTCCAACTAAGCGTCTATTAAGCGTTTAAAAATTTAAAAAATAAATAAAATTTACAATTTAAAAATTAAAATTTAGACCAAATTTTAAAGTTTAACCTTAAAGTATTTTTGTATTTTTTCGAGTATGTACCAGTTTGCTTCTATTTTACCCATTTCAATTTTATTTATGGTATCTAAAGTTTCGCGAATTCTATGTGCAAGTTCAACTTGTGTATGACTTCTTTCTATACGTATACGTTGAATTCTTTTACCTAGTGTATCGTCCATATTGATAGTGATTAGAGTTTAACACCCAAAACTCGACGCAGTTTTTGCATGACGTTGTGATCCGGAATTGATTTACCTAATTCGTACGAAGAGATAATATCTGTTGATACGTTTATGAGATTTGCAAGATCTTTTTGTGTATATTGTTTTGCAACACGCGCCCTTTGGATCGTTAACCCTGTTTCTTTACTTACTTTTTTGTGTGTTCCAGCTAATTCGGCTTCATCCAGTTTCTGTTCCGGTGATTTTCCCGAATATTGACCCCGTTTCGGTAACCTGATTTCTTGTCCCATGAACTTGACGTATTTTTCTTTTTCACGCGTTTTATCAATTTTACCACGAATAACGACCGGATCCCAATCCTGATAATTATTCATTTGGGTTAATATACACTTAAAATTTTAAGTAGTGATACAAATATAATGAATTTTATAGTTGGAATATCAGTAACCTTTACCGTACTTGGTGTTATAATCTTATCACTTTTCTGCCCAAAATCGTGTTGCGATGATGATACTGAAACTGAAAGATAAAGAATTACGCGTGTACTATATAAATGGAACCAACGTACACATTTTTAATAATTTTTGGAACTGTATGCGGTTCATGTCTATTGTTTAATCCAGTGGTTAAATGTTACTATTACTGTTTCCCGTATAAAAAGGAACACGTTGTCGAAATATAAAGATTTTATCGTATATACTAGTAAGTATGATAGAAGTCTACACAGACGGAAGTTGTCTGGGAAACCCTGGTCCCGGAGGTTGGGCATATATTATAAACGACTTTATAGGTCGAGGTGGTGCTAAGGTAACCACAAACAATGTAATGGAAATGACCGCGGTCGTAAAAGCACTCGAGAAGTGTATAGAATTAGGACACGATACTGTAACTGTATATACCGATAGTAACTACGTAAAAATGGGATTACTCGAATGGTCGAAAAACTGGGAACGTAACGGTTGGAAAACGAGTAAAGGTGAACCCGTAAAGAATAAGGATTTATGGATACACATGTTATACCTATTGCGTAAAATTGATTTTGTTGATATAAAGTGGGTCAAGGCACACAATGGAAACGAAAAGAACGAGATTGTTGATACACAGGCTCGTGAGTATGCCTATTTATTTTCTAAGAAAGAGTAATGGGAGAAGACACTATACCAGAACAACATCATTGGTGTCCAAAACAAGAACAGCTCCTAATCCGATGGGCCG
>Ga0208545_1000061_pt1 | contig 43580 bp, 58 predicted proteins | sample DEB08_DNA_12_FD_185498 | JGI IMG/M metagenome (GOLD analysis project Ga0208545, IMG submission 185498) | Aqueous microbial communities from the Delaware River and Bay under freshwater to marine salinity gradient to study organic matter... | ecosystem: Environmental > Aquatic > Marine > Coastal ... | reverse complement strand
ATGTTTCCGACACCGACGGCGAGAGATTACAAGGATCGAGGACAGAACACGAATTACGAAAAAGCAAAGAAAAAAGGAAAATTGGCAGGAGCAGTTGGTGGGACTCTGAACCCAACGTGGGTCGAGTGGCTTATGGGGTACCCAATCGGGTACCTAGACTCCGTGCCTTGGGAAACACGGTCGTCCCTCAGATCATCGAAAAAATAGGTTTAGCAATTATTGAGGCAGAGAATGGATCTAAAAAAGATAGTAGAGTTTGACAAACACATAAAGTGGACAATTGATCACAAGTCAAATCCTTATGCTATGGTTTTAGATGTAGAAAACATCTGGTATTTTTCTGAAAAAGATAATCCAAAAGATTATAATTTTTTTAAACTTCTTATTCAAGATAACGCAAAACCTTTTAAGTGGGGACTAAGTAAGCAAAAAACCATTATGATATTTGAGCATAGTGGTTTTAATTATTTTATGGCGCCACCAGACATTGTATATAAAGTTCAATTAAAGATAAAAAAGAAAAAAAAGAGATAAGTTAATTTGAAGAGTTATTATCTATAAAGATGGCATCAAGCTCATAACCCATAGCCCGGAGAAGTAATTCCATTTTGTAAATAGATGGTTCTGATATTTTCATTCGCTCATAGTTTTCTATGGTGCTAACTCCGACACCTGATTCAAAAGATAATTCTTCCCGAGACATTTTAGTTTTTTTTCTTAATTCACACAAAATGTCTGCCCAATGAGATCGTAGTACCGACTTACAGTGTGTATTTACCATAAGCATTAAATACCATCTACATTATCTAATGTAAAGTTTTATTACTTTTTTCAGGAGCAAAGTCTTCTAGTATTGTATCAAAACTAGCTTTTTTACCTGCTATCATTTTTAACGTAGTGCTTCTAACTTTTGCTAAAACATCACATACTTTAAAGACACCCATTTCTCCTTGTCCTCCTTTTTCTAGAGCCACCCGAATTAAAGCTATAATCTTTTCATGCTCTAAACATTTATTGTCATCAAACATTTCAGACAACTCTAAATAAAACTCTTGCGCTTTTTGTTCACTCATTTTCTTTTACTCCAATTTAATTTTCCTAAGTTTAAATTTTTTTCTATTTCTTTTTTAGTTGCGTCATCTTTTCTTTCGTAATCATCTTTAGAATTAATAATTTCTTGTTTTATTAATTCTTTTTCTGATGGCACTACACTAGCAATCTCAACTAAAAAAGATATTTGTTTTGCAGGAGAACGATGTGTTTTTTTCTCCAACCTTTTTAATTTTTTCCATGTATCAATTGATACTGCTACACTTTTATACTTTGTTATATCTGGCATATTTTTCTCCTTTTATGTTAGCCATTGTTTTAATTCATCGCCCATAACTAAACTAGCGATCTTTCTTTTGTTTACCAATGCTTTAACAATCTTTTCATCAATTGTTTTTTCTGCAATTAAATCTACATAGGTAACTTTCTTCTTTTGACCTATACGGTGGCAACGATCTTCTGACTGCATGCGAAGAGCTAAGTCAAAACTATTCGCAAAATAAACAACGTTGTTAGCCGCCGTTAATGTTATTCCATGTCCACCTGTTTGAGGGTTTCCAATAAAAAACCTAGCATCTCCATTTTGAAAATGTTCTATTGCTTGTTTTCTATCCTCATCAGAAGTGTCACCATAGTAAGTAACCGTGGACCTGGAACCGTAAGTCTTAATAAGTGTGTCGTAAATTCTTTTTATATCATAACGAAATCTTGACCATATAATTACTTTGCCTGACATATCTTCTATACAATTAATAAGTTCTGGCAAACGGTTATCTTTAATCTCTATAGTATTTCCTTCATCAGTTTTTGTATGACCCGATAACACTTGTTGCAGGCGAACTAACTGCGTCATAATATTTGGAGCCGTCATAAACTCTTCATCATTAATTTGAGCCAAAGCAAAGTTTTTTATTTCTGAATATATTCTTTCCTGGTCCTCAGTTAACTGAACAGATCTTGTAATATAAACTTTATCAGGCAAGTCCAGGCACTCTTCTTTCATAATACGAGAAGAAAAGTTTTTAAGTAATTCATTTAATTTATCTAAGTTTTTATAACCTACTACCATATTAAATGAGTTAGCACCAACCGTTGTTTTTTTCATAATAGCAAAACGATATTGGTATTGAAAAAAGTTATCTCCCGTTTCTCCTAATAAGGTAGGACTTAAAAAATTACACTGCGCCCATAAATCTAATGGCGATTGTGTAACAGGAGAACCCGTTAAGATTCGCTTATATTTTGCTCCACGACTTATCTTTATAATCGTCTTTGTTCTTTTTGCTTTAGGGTTTTTTATAGCAGTCGATTCGTCAATTGCTAATAATGTTACCGATTTTTTTAATAAAGCGGCTAAGTACGATGTTCCCTTGGCAGTGGACAAAGCTTCTACATTCATTACAAAAATTCTTAGAACGCCCGGAACTTTTTCTTTTAGTAAAGATAATAACAATTGTTTTTCTTTTTTATTTGGCGAGGGCCGCCATACACAAATTTCTTTTTCTATATGATCTGGTAAATGCACAGGTATCTCTATATTAGACCAGTTTCTGTAAACTCCTTTTGGAGCAATAACTACAAAAGTATCTATCTCATTTTTCTCAAATAAAATACCTACATTATCAATACACACTTTAGATTTACCTGTACCCATCTCCATAAAGTATGCCCATACAGATTGGTTCCAAGATATTTTTAATACATCTTCTTGATGCTTAAAAGGTTGTGTCTTAAATTTGTACATAATATACCATCATAGTACATTATGGAATATCACAGTCAAGTGTTGACATTATTTATTTTATAGAATAGTTTTATGTATACGTAATTTTACGTGTGACTCCAATGATTGTGGTCTACTTAATTGTAGACCATAGTTTAAGAGCAGAAAGGATACATTATGTCAATAGTATACGTGGTACAAGAAAATCCAAGAGTAGATATTTTATCTGCTACTAAGTACGGTGAACTTTTACCATTAGCAAATCCATCAGAACAACTACATCTAAGTCCAGGGCGAATAATAAGTTTATTTAAAAGAAAACTTAAAAACTTTTCTGATAAAGACTTCTTATTATTAATTGGAGATCCTGCACTGATTGGAGTTGCCGTTACTGTTGCCAGTGATATCAATGACGGAAAGGTTACTGTTTTGAAGTGGGATAGAATAGAAAAAATGTACTATCCCGTCAAACTTTCCTTTCGTGGAGGCATTGGAGATTATCAACAATAAACCTGACAAGGAGGTATGTTATTATGAATAACGAAATATGGAAAGAGGTAGAAGCAGATGCAGACAAATTTAAAGACTTATCTACCGAAGGTGGTAAAGATCTAAGTGATTTGATTCGCCAAGCCACAAACCTAAACAAGCAGATAGATGTTTTAGAAGAAGAGTTAAAAACTCTTAAACAGAAAAAGCAATCTTATATGTTTGATTTAATTCCTGCAAAAATGGGAGAAATGGGTATGGATAAAGTTGAAGTAAATGGTAATGCCGTTTCACTTTCTACTTTTGTAAGTGCAACGATGCCTAAAGATCCTATTCAAAGGGAACAAGCTATGTCACATCTTCGTGATATAGGTGCTTCTGATTTCATTAAGAACCAAGTAATGGTTAATTTTGGAATTAATGAAGACAATATGGCACGATCAGTACAATCTGAACTTGATGATAAAGGTATGGATACTACTGCACGTGTGTGGGTAGAACCATCTACATTAAAGAAATTGGTTCGTGAACGTGTTGAGAATAATCAAAAAATAGATTTAGAATTATTTAAAGCACATGTTGGTCAAGTCGCTAAAATTAAAGGAGGTAAAGATGAGTAAAGCTAACAATAAAGAAGTGAGTATCCTAGAGGAAATGGCAAAAGACTCTGGGGGTGGTTTTGAAGAAGTATCGTCTTCAGATGTTCAAATACCATTTATAAGAGTAATACAAGCTATGAGTCCACAAATTAAAAAAACGGATTCTGCTTTTATAAAAGGTGCAGGACAAGGAGATATTTTTAACACTGTAACAAAAAAGTTTTGGAGTGCAGATGAAGGTATACTTGTTATACCAACATACTTTCAACAAAAACTTTTAGAGTTTGTACCTCGTACACAAGGTGGTGGTTTTGTAGGAGAATTATCTGGATCATCAGACGAAGTAAAAAAAGCTCAAAGAGATAAAGAGACGGGTATGGAACTATTAGAAAATGGTAATGAGTTAGTAAGAACTGCTCAACACTATGTAAAAATAGTACATGAAGATGGAACTCTTGAGAATGCAATTGTGGACATGAAAAAAACACAGTTAAAAAAATCAAGACAATGGATGAGTATTATGATGATGCAAAAACATAATGGTAAAACTCTTCCATCTTTTTCACAGATCTATAAATTAAAAACTATAGAAGAGGGAAATGATAAAGGGTCTTGGTATTCTTGGATTATCGAACATGAAAAAATGGTAGATAAGATAGAGTATTATAATGATGCTAAGTCGTTACATACAAGTATCAAGGATGGTGAGTTAACGGCTTTACCACCGACAGATGCCAATAAAGACGACGTACCATTTTAACTGTGAGCAATGCCCCCTTCGGGGGGCATACTTATTATGGAGTCACTTACAAAAAGATTTTACGAATTATTTAAAGGTTTTTCTAAAGCACACGGTCAGACTGAATTAATAGATTCTACTAAGCACGGCAAACAAATGTCTAAAAGTTACATTGTCCGAGAGCCGTTGTCTTTGGATTTACTACAACAACATTTAGAAGGTAAAAGAGGTATCGGCAGTATACCTATAGATGAAAACAATAAATGTGGTTTTGGTGTTTTAGATATTGATGAATACAATTTAGATTTAAAAAATTTAGCAAAGAAAATTAAAAGTTTAAAATTACCTCTTACATTATGTAGATCTAAATCTGGAGGTGCGCATTTATATATTTTTTTAAAAGAAAAAATAACTGCTACAGAAATAAGAGACAGACTTTCAGAATTTGCTTCTGCATTAGGATATGGTAACTGTGAAATATTTCCTAAACAAGAAGAAGTAATTGTAGAGAGAGGAGATGTAGGAAACTTTATTAATCTTCCTTATTTTAATTATAAATACACAATGCGTTATGCAATAAATAATAAAGGAGATGACGTATCTTTAAAAGATTTTATTACTAAAGCAGAGAAAAATAAAATTACTATTAAAGATTTAAGAGACATAGTTATAGGAACAAATAAAAATATTTTACCATCGGGACCTCCTTGTTTAAGACAATTAACAGAGTTTGGTATACCAGAAGGTGGACGTAATAATACAATGTTAAATATAGGTTTGTATTATAAAATGGCTTCTCCAGAAAATTGGAAAGACTTACTTGAAAAACATAACAACGATCATTGTACTCCACCGTTACCTGCAAAAGAAATAGTAACAATACAAAATCAATTAGAGAAAAAAGAATATTTTTATGCTTGCAAACAAGAGCCTTTAAAAAGTCATTGTAATAAATCATTATGTAAAACAATGAAGTTTGGTGTAGGTACAAATTTATCCATGCCTACTATCGGAGGATTAACTGTAGTTGAATCAGAGCCACCTGTTTGGTTTGTTGATGTAGATGGACATAGGTTAGAGTTATCTACAAAACAATTACAAATGCAGGTAGACTTTCAAAGAGCATGTATGGAACAAATGTATAAAATGCCTGCAAGATTAAAAGAGTCAGATTGGAGAGAAATGGTAGATGCTTTATTAGCAAATGCTACAAGAATATCTGTTCCAGAAGAGTTAACGCAAAAAGGACAGTTTCAAGAATTATTAGAAATGTTTTGCACGGCTAGATTACAAGCAAGAAGTCCAGAAGAATTAATGACAGGTAAACCCTGGACAGATGAAGACTGTACATATTTTAAATTAAGTTCTCTACAAGATTTTTTAAAGAGACATAATTTTAATATTTATACTAGAGGTCAAATAACAGAAAGATTGAAAGAATTAAATGGAGGATCTGAAGCAGATAAACAATATAGATTTAAAGATAATAAAAACAAATGGCAAACTGTAAGGGTTTGGTCTATACCAGAAATTAAAAGAGGAGAAGTTGATCTACCAAAAGTAGAAGTTGATAAAGATGAGGAGCCACCGTTTTGATTGAACAAACAATATTAGGACCGCCCGGATGTGGTAAAACTCAAACAAACTCTAAATTAGTAAAGAAGTTTATTGATAAGGGAATAAATCCTTCTAAGATTGCCAATGTTTCTTTTACAAAGAAAGCCGCAACTGAAAGCAAAGAAAGAGTTTGTAAAGACTATGATATGCAAGAAGATGATTTACCTTTTTTTCAAACATTACACTCAATGGCTTTTCACACTTTAGGTTGCAAAGTAGATGATGTTATAAGAGGAACTGATTTAAAAAAAATATCAGAGGCAATAGGATTAGATTTTACTACTAAGTCTAAAGATGCAGAAAATGATTTTGATATGGTAGGATTTAAAAAAGGTGATGCATATTTAAATATGTATCAATTATCAAGAAGTAAAAGAATATCTTTAGAAGATGTTTTTCAAGAGCAAGGCAATTATGATTTACACTATAACGAATTATTTAGGTTTGTAGAAACATACGAAGATTATAAAACTAGAAAAGATAAAATTGATTTTACAGATATGATTTCTAATTTTATAAATAAAGGAGAGTGTCCAGATATAGAAGCTTTATTTGTTGATGAGGCTCAAGATCTTTCTACATTACAGTGGAAGATGGTAGATGTATTAAGACAAAATCCAAACATACAAATTTTTACAGGAGATGATGATCAAGCGATTATGAGTTTTCAGGGAGCCGATGTTAATTGTTTTTTAAACGCAACTAAAGAAAAAAGAGTTTTAACTCAAAGTTATAGAGTTCCTAAAGCAGTGTGGCAAGTAGCTCAACAAATAGTAACAAGAATAGATGGTCGAGCGATAAAAAAATGGGAACCAAAAAATGAAGAGGGTTCTGTTACGTATCATTATAATTTATCTGATGCTCCTATACATGAAGGAGAATGGGTTATATTAGCTAGAACAAATAGAATATTAGATCGTTATGCCGCTCAACTAAAAGATGAAGGATGGATTTATAGTAGACATGATCACCCTAGTATTCCTAAAAAAATGTATGAAGCAATACTTACTTGGGAAGATTTATGTAAAGGTAAAGAAGCAAACTTAACAAGTTTAAGAAATTTATATTCTTATATGAATGTTGGAGAAGGTTTTAAAAGAGGTTTTGGACCTACATCAAAAGCTTTTAGACAATTTGATATTGATCAAACTATTGGATTAAAAACACTTGAAGAAAGTGTTGGATTGCAAATGGGTAAAGAATATAGATGGCACCAAGTATTAGGTAAGATAGGATTGCAAACTCAAAACTATGTTTTAAATGCATTAAAGAGAGGAGACAATGTTAAGAAACCAAGAATAAAATTAAGTACTATACATTCTATGAAAGGTGGTGAGTGTGAAAATGTCTTATTAATTCCAGATATATCTTATGCGGCAAGCAAGGAATATCAAAGAGATCCATCAACAGAGCACAGAGTGTTTTATGTTGGAGTAACAAGAGCGAAAAAGAATTTACATATTATGCAACCACAAACAGAAAGGTATTACCAATTATGATAAAAAGGAGGCCAACATGGAATTTTTAATTATGTATACAATAATCTATACTTTTATAGGTTTACAGAACGCAGGAGTGATATGACATATAAAATTAACTTAACATTAGAGTTTAAAACAAGACCAACAAAAGCTGAAGTAGAAGATAAATTATTTTGTTTAATAAGAGATGGCTTTACATTAAAAACAAAGGAAGAACATGAAAGAGAAAAACAACTTGTGGGCAAAAGGCAGTCTGCATTACCAAAACCTTAAAATACAACCTTCACAATTTATAAACAAAAATAAATTATTGTTTGCAGAAGGTAACGTAATTAAATATATTTGTCGTCATCAAGCTAAAGGTAAAGCTGAAGATATTAGAAAGGCAATACATTATTGTGAAATGATATTAGCGAGAGATTATGAGTAAAAAACAAGGTATAATTATAAGCAAAGTATTTTTACAAGCACTCAGCGGTCATTTAAACGGGTTTTTATTTCAAACACAAGCTCACAGGGGGTTTTGTGGACAAAATTAGTTTGCCCGGAGGTAAATACGATATTATTTATGCAGATCCACCTTGGCAGTATAAAACATACTCAGGAGATTTAGTTACACCGTATCCTATTATGAATGACGAAGATATTTATAGTATGCCTGTAAAAAAAATAGCTAGTGATAATTGTGTTTTATTAATATGGGTTACATTTCCTAAATTGATAGAAGGAATAGAAACAATTAAACGATGGGGATTTACATATAAGACTTGTGCTTTTGTTTGGATCAAAACAAATAAAAATTATAATACAAAACAAGTTACATTTATTCCTGAAGATAGTTTCTCTACTTTTTGGGGTATGGGTTATTGGACTAGAGCGAATGCAGAACTTTGTTTATTAGCTACTATAGGAAAACCAAAAAGAATATCTAAAGCGGTTCATCAAGTTGTTTATGAGCCAATACAAAGACACTCTAAAAAACCAGATTGTGTTAGAGATAAAATAGTTGAGTTATGTGGAGATTTGCCTAGAATAGAACTATTCGCAAGACAAAAAACTCCAGAATGGAATGTTTGGGGTAACGAGGTATAAATGTACGAACAAGATTTATTTGACGAAAAGACTTGGGTACCACCAAGCAACTTACCAGATCTTTCAAAAGAAAAAATCATATCTATTGATACAGAAACATACGATCCTAATTTACTTACTTTAGGGCCAGGGTGGGCCAGGAACGATGGTAGGTTAATAGGTATTGCAGTAGCTACTTCTAATTGGAAAGCTTACTTACCTATAGCACATGAAGGGGGAGGTAATTTATCTAAGAGTATAGTTTTACGTTGGTTAAAAGATCAACTTAAACATGGTATGTCTGTAGTGTTTCATAATGCTCAATATGATTTAGGTTGGTTATCTACAGAAGGTATAACAGTTCCAGGCAAAGTGTTAGATACAATGATAGCGGCACCTTTAGTAGATGAAAATAGATTTTCATATAGTTTAAATGCTTTAGGTTACACGTATTTAGGAGAAAGAAAAAAAGAAGACGAACTTAAAAGAGCGGCTAGTCAACATGGTTTAGATGCTAAAAAAGATATGTGGAAACTTCCTGCATCTAGAGTAGCAAGTTACGCAGAAATGGATGCTAGACTAACTTATGATTTATGGGAAGTGTTAAGACAAAAATTAGTAATTGAAAATTGTAATAAAATTTTAGATTTAGAATTATCTTTATTACCTATTATATTTAATATGAGAAAAAAAGGTGTAAGAGTTGATTTAGAAAAAGCAGAAAAAGCTAAAAAAATATTAACATTAAAAGAAAATACTTTATTACAAGAAGTAAAAAAAGAAACGGGAGTAGACATTGAACCGTGGACAGCGACTAGTTTAGCAAAAGCATTTGACGCACTAAGTTTAACCTATGAGAGAACAGAAAAATCTAACGCCCCTAGTTTTACAAAACACTTTTTAAAAAACCATAAACATCCTGTAGCAAAAAAAATATTAGAGATACGAGAGTACAATAAAGCAAATACTACTTTTATAGAAACTATTCTTAATCATCAACATAAAGGTCGAATACATTGTGAGTTTAATCAATTAAGATCTGGTGATGGAGGAACAGTTACTGGCAGGTTTTCATCTAGTCATCCTAATTTACAACAGGTGCCTGCACGACATCCTGAGATAAAGAAAATGATACGAGGACTGTTTTTACCTGAAGAGGGTTGTAAGTGGGCAAGTTTAGATTATAGTGCCCAAGAGCCAAGGTGGTTGATGCATTATGCTTCTTTAACTCCAGAAACAAAAGAGCACCCTAAAGTAAAAGAGATTGTTACAAGTTATAGTAAAGACGATATAGACTTTCATCAAATGGTTGCAGATATAGCAGACATAGATAGGAGTTTAGCTAAGACAATTAATCTTGGAATTATGTATGGTATGGGCATAGGTAAGTTAGCGCATATTTTAGGAGATATATCTTTTGATGAGGCTAAACAACTTAGAAATGAGTACGATGAAAAAGTACCTTTTATAAAAAACATGGCTTCTGCTGTTATGAGAGTAGCTACAAACAAAGGAGAGATAAGAACTCTTTTTGGTAGAAAGTGTAGATTTCCTATGCGTGAGCCTAAAGGATTTGGTGGATATAAAAAAGCTATACATATGGATAAGTTAGAAGAAGAATGGCAAAATATATTAGACACACCTTTAGAAGATAGAGATAAAGATTGGAAGAAAAAACATCCAGATAATTATCAAGTAGCTTTTACCTATAAAGCTTTAAACCGTCTTATACAGGCAAGTAGTGCTGATCAAACAAAAAGAGCAATGAAGATATGTTATGATAACGGATATTTACCTATGTTAACCGTACATGATGAACTTTGTTTTTCTATTAGCGAATCTAGTGAAGCAATTAAGATAAAAAACTATATGGAAAATTGTTTTCCAGAAATGAAAATACCCTCTAAAATTGATGTAGAAATTGGAGATAGTTGGGGTGAAGAAGATAAATAATCTTGCATTTTTTTTTTAACTAATTATAATTTTTAAACGGGCTAGGAATTTTATTAATAAACACAAGTTGTAGATAAAAATTTGGGGATAAATTACTATATGTAACGTTGTGGTTTATTTAATTATATTATCCTAGTTCGTACTAATTTAACTTTTTGGCCATTTATCATTCTTCATCATACCACTTAATCTTTCAGCTCTTGTTCTTACTTGTTTACTCCAAGAACTGTCCAACATTTCTTTTGAGGCATTATCCCAATCGTGATTACCTATAGCTTCAAAGAACTTAGGCCATTTACTAGGGTTAAATCTTGTTCTACCCATGTTAAATAACATATCTATAATTACGGCTTGTCTGACTTTACTAAGACCGTTAAAAAAGATCCAATCTTTTGCTTCACCTTTTACTCTATTAATATCGTTTATTAACATAAAATTTATTTCTTCTCTAGTAATACCAATACCATCTGCCGCTACATTTCTACCAACGCCAATAGTAGGATGACCCACTAAAGTATCACCTGCTTTTACTTCTTTACCGTTTGCATCATCATATACACGATACCTTACGCCCTCATGTAATGATATTAAATCTGTTATATTATCCAGTTTTTCTGGCATTTTTCCTCCTTGTTTTTCTCTTAACAAATGTTTTTACATTTGTAGGTTTTTTACCTACATTACCTGCGGATCTTTTTCTTTTTACAGCACTTGTTATTTGAGATTTAGTCATACGTTGAGCAGTAGCTCTTGGTACGCATTTAGGATATTTGCGTTTACTTGTTTTTGTTGACTTTCTACCACAAGCCTGAAACTTGCCTTTTTTCTTTGGAGATCCGATATCTACCCAATCTCCTTTAGGACCTTTTCCAAACCAAGCTTTAAGACCGCCCTTAGGTTTAGTAGCCATTATGCGCTCCTGTATCCACCACCACGTTTTTTGTAGGTACGTACTAACCAAGCATTAGCATAAGCGGAAGGATAAACATCAAATTTTCTTCTAGCCTCTGCTTTAACTTTTGCATACAATGCAGCGTTAGTTGGTTTAGATCCACTTTTTTTTGTAGATTTTCTTTTTTTTGTAGGTGTTTTTCTTTTAACAGCCATTAGGATTTAACCAATTTATAACCTTTTTTCTTAGCTGCAGCTCTTATTTGTGCAACTGTCATAACCTTAGTAGTTTTTTTAGCACCACCTTTAGCCATGTACTTGCCACCTTTAGCCATTTTAGACATGTACTTACCACCTTTAGCCATGTATTTACTCATTTTATTTCCAGGCATTTATTTCTCCTCATTATATAAGTTATCAAATGTAATATCAGGGTCAGTATAACTATCGTGTATTTCTGCCGTATGAATATATTGGCTTGGTCTAAAATCTGGAGCACCTTCGCCAGTAACCCATAAAGCAGGATTAGTTACCCTAACTCTATTATTAGGTAATGCTACTATATTACCAGTCCATGAACCAGAGTCAATTAATTGCAGTACATGACTCTGCTTATGTTGGGCAGGATCATCTGAGATATGACTATCTGTGTAATCCACGGTAAACAAATAACGACCTTTAAAAAACTTACCACCTATTTTACACATCCAAGGACTAGAACTTACTCTGTCCATAACAATAATAGAGTGATTACGTGAAGAGCAATCCCAAGGTTGTGCAAGATGTGTGTCCATTCTACTAGGCCATTCTTCAAGAGTTTCATCGGCAATTAAACTAGTAATTGGCATTCTTGCCCACATAGCTCCACCATAAACATTCTTTTTTTCATCTATACCTGTAAATACAACTTGAAAAGATAAACAACGATCAGGAATAGTATTAACTGCTATGACTAAAGCATGTAAATAATCGCCACGATATTTTATATGGTTGTGTGTAAATTCTTTTCGTACCCACGCTTTAAAATGTGGGATATTCGATATTAAATAAGACATGTCCTATTAATACCATATATTATTCTTTTTTACCAGTGTTACAATATAAACCAAACCAAGCCGCTCCTGCTCCTACAATAACACTTACAAATGCAGATTGAGCGTTTGTTGGATCTGGTAAATTCATAAACCATTCTGTAACTCTAAAGAAAGCAAATCCATATAGCGTTATTAGTAGTCTTGGCCATATACGCCATTTATCTAAATTTTCTGGTGTCATATTAATCTCCTTTTTCTATAACCCAATTATCTTTTAATAATTGATAATCTAAATATAATTCTGTATCTGCGTACCCTCTACCTTCGTTCATACAAATTAAATAATATTTTGGCTCATATAGTTTACAAGATTTATCATCTCCTTCAACAGGATGCGCTAATACAAATTTTATGGTTATCCCAATGGCTACTACAACAAATAACAATATAGCTATTCCTATTGAAACCATTCTTACCATTTCATACATTTCTTTTTGTTTTTTTATTTTTGCAGCTCGTGCTTCTTTGATTGCTTGTTTTTTCTTATCTAATCTTTTTTTACGTTCTTCGAGAATATATTCCCAGGTGCCATGACCAAACCTGGCATTAATTAGCTGTTTCATCTCGTAGAGGGCTTCTTGGGCAAGTTTTGCGTCAATCACTTCCTTCGCCACGTTCTCAACAGCAAACGGATCGGCTCCTTTTTTTTCACGCTCTTTTATAACTTGTTGTTGACCATTTAAAGCATTATCAACATGGCTTATAACATCACCAATATCTTGTACGGCTGTGATGTTTGTCTTAATAAAATCTACACTTTTTTTAACTAATGCAATTCCAGCGAGCGCTGCAGATATAGGTTCAACCATTATGCTTTTCAATGAATCTATCAAGCTTTACTTCTAATCGAAGAACTAACTCTTTTATTTCTTTTGTTTCATTGTTAAGCTCAGATTTTGTTGCGTAGTCTTCTCTTGTTCTATTTAGTAAAATTTGTAGTCTTTTTACTTCTGAAAACATTTTACTAAATGCCCAGGCAAATGGCCCAAGAACCACGGTTATAATTATATTCCACATCATCATTGGATCCATTTCCATTAGTTGATACCTAGTAATTTATTTTGCTCTACCTGATTAAGTGCGTTACTTGCTTGATTAGCTAATTGTGGTTTTACTTCCTCAATAGCCTCTGATACAGGGGCAATGGTTTCTTGTATTGCTTCTTTAGTAGGAGCAACTTCTTCTCCAGTCATTTCAATTGTTCTACCTATTCCTGTGCTTGTTAATGCTAACAATGTTTGCAGACCTTGTCCTAATGGATCGTCTGTCATAATTTTACCATCTAAAAATTCTTTAACTTTATTTGGTCTTTTAGATGCCATCATTGCTTTTAAAACTCTAGGATTACGCAAAGCTTTTGATGCTATACTATAACCTGCTGCAGTTGTTAATCCAGCAATAGGACTAGCTAAAATAGATAATAAACCTAAACCAACAGCAATAGATGGAGCAGCTAATCCACCTTTACCTGCCATAGCTTTATTTGATACTTGTATCATTGTATCTGATAAAGCATTTAAAGATTCAAAAGCTTGAGGGTTATCAAACATAGTATTAATAGTGTCTTTACCATAAAAATCTATAGATTTTTTTAATTTACCTCCTAATTTACCGCTTTTAAAATTATCAACAAAATCATCGGCTAATTTAAAAATTGGTTTACCATCTTTACCAACAGAACTTACAGTAGCTCCTATACCTTGTAATATTTTTCCCATAGCAGCGTCTCGAACACCATCCATAGCTTGAGGCGATAAAATGTCCTTTGCTTTATTAATAGTGGTTTTACTTTGAAATATTTTTTGAGCTAATATATCAGGGTCATTTGCAAAAAATCTTAAATCACTAACAAAGTTATTAGCATCAAGTTCTTTTTTACTTTGCAAAGCTTTTTGTAATTTGGTTAAAGCAGGACCTAAGGGTAAATCCATTACATCTTTAATTGTATTTTCAGATAGTTCTGATTTAGTTCTAGATAAAACTTGCGCTATATTATCTATTTTATCTATATCTTTTCCAAATAATTTATTTACTGTTTTTCCTTTTTCTAAAAGATAAGAAGATAATTTTAAAGGGTCATACGCTATAATTCCAGTTTCTGGTTGAACTCCTCTTAAAGCCGCAGAATCAAGTCCTTCCTTTAACCATAATTTAGCAAGTCCTTGTCTTACATCGTCTGCCATCTCCGCACCTGTTCCTCTTATGGTGTTGTTTATAACTGCATCTTCTTCTGCTCTTCTAATTAATCTTTCAAACTTTACTCTTGTAGGATTGTCCGTAGCTAAATCAGCTATCTCCTCTCTTATTTGTGAAATAGGTTTACCTGCTATCATTTGTTTATCTAACATTCTTTTTCCTGCATCTAAATCTATAATGCCTTTTTGAGCTCCTAATGCTTTTTTAACAGGTATACCTCTAATTGCCTTAAATAATTCATCTAAAGCTTCTGGTTCATTTTCTTTTATAATATGTTTCATAATATTATTAAGACTTAGTTTTCCGTTACTTGCACTACCTAAAATTTCATTAACAGTGACAGTGCTAAATCTGTTCATACCTTTATTGTATAAAGAATTTGTTTTACTTAATAAATTTAATGCATTAGCAGCTTGTTCAGGTCCTAAAATCAAAGTTTCATCTCCTAAACCAACTGCTGGTATTTTTTTACTAGCTATCCTAGCTAAAGCTATTTCACTAACATCTAAGGCATCTTTTATACTTTTTTGAATTTGAGTAAATTCTTGGTTTTTTGTAGATCCTAAAAATTCAGGTGTGTAAGATAACTCATCTGCTTGTCGTTTTATTTTATTTATTTGAGCAAAATTTGCTCTTTTTCCTAATCCTTGTATATTTTTATAAAAACTAGTAGCTCTAATTTTATCACCAAAAACAGCAGCATTTGCAAACTTTTCTACTTGGTCTTTTAATGTCTCTGTAGCAATTACATCTGAGTCGCCCATTAATTGATTTACTTTAGAATACAATCTATCCATATCTTCATCAAAAACAGCTTTTCTTTTTTTAATCATATCTGTTAAATCTCTAGGTATTTGTTTTCCCTCTTTTAACGGTTTCATTATTTTTTCTAATTCTTTTACTAAACCTCTATCTAAATCTAATTGAGCTTTTTCTAAATTTTGAGCTTGAGTCGCATATTTTGTATCAATATCTTTTTGCACTATTTTAGAAAAGTCTTTTATTTCAGATTTTCCAAAACCTACTTTACTTAATTCTTCAGTTATTTTTTTAAGATTAACATCTGCTGCTGATTTGTTAGGAAAAACTCCTTCATATACAGCTTGTAATCTACCTAATATAGGTCTAAAAGATTCGTCAGTTGCTCCTGAAATAGTTGGTCTATAACCGTCTTCAATTAGTTTTCTTGCTTTAGCTCTTAATGCCTCGTTTGCCTCACCACCAGGTCCTTTAATAATTCTACCAAATATTCTAGATAAACCTCTACCAAAACCCTCTCCAAAAGCACCAAAAACACCTTCGTACGCTGTATCTCTTGCAACATCTCCAATACTTTGTCTTTGAAGTCCTCTAGCAGTTTCTACACCTTCATCTAATAATTTACCTGCGGCAGTTGCTCCACCAACAATTAACATACCAGGAATAAATCCAACACCAGAAGCGGCTATGGTTGCTCCTATACCTGTAGCTATTGGAACACCTGCGGAACCTAAAAAATCTTTTACATCTGAAAAACTAAAACCTTCTTCATCAATAGCTACCTCTTTGCCATCTTTCATACCTAGTTTTTTTCTACCTTGTTTGGTTAAAATAAACCTACCTAAATCATCCATTCGATAACCTTCTTTACCTACTGATTGATTTAAATAATTAGCTTTTTCTTCATCTGTTTCTAAACTACCAAATGTAAATCTAGAAAAACCATCAACACCATCTAGTCCTGTTCTATAATCAACTCCAGGTTCTTTATACGTTCTAACAAACTCTTCTTCCGTTATTTGTTTACCTGTTTTAGGATCAACACCTTTTAAACGTTGACTTCTAGCATAATCTCTTATTTCTTCTTTAGTGGCAGTTGATAAGTCTATTTTTTTTGTTTTAGGAGAAAATGTATTTGCAATAATGGCTTGCTCTTCAGCGGTAGGAGTGTCTCCTGCTATCTCTACTTTTTTAATCCCATCAGGTGTTTCAACATTAATTATTCCCATTATTTTAATCCTGGAATTGTATACACGTCTGTTTCTTTGTTATAATCTAATTTAATTTCTCCAACAGTAGGTATTTCTTTTTCTCTAAATTCTTTTATTCTTCTTTGTCCCTCTGATATGTATGTTTCAGCAGAACCACCTCCTGGTCTAGTTCTACCTTGTAAAAAATCATTTACCTGTCTCATACCACTCAAACCAGCTTCTTGATTTTCTACAAAAGTATCTCTTAAAGTTTGTAGTTTACCCATTAAAATATCTTCATTAACAGTAACAAGATTAAAAGTACCGCCTTTTAATATACTTGATTCTATATAAGCATCTGCTAAAAATTGAACATCTCTATCAGAGATAGAGTTTGCAGACTGAACACCACCCAAAGCAGTAGGAATTAATTTTTGAAAAGCTTTTTTTACTGAATCTTCAAATTCTTTTTTACTTTTAAATTTATGTCCTACTTTAATTCCTAAAGCTGTAGCTACTTTTAAAGTTAAATCGTTTGCTCCTCCTTTAAGACCAGTTACTTCATCTTCACTTAAAGTAATTAAAGCATTATCAACAAATTTAAGTCCAGCAGTGGACTGTATATACTGTTTAGAAGCCTTATTGTATAATTCTTGTTGTTTAACTGCCGCTGTATCGGATAATATATTTTCTTTTCTTCGTTCATTAATAAGATCAGTTATTGCTTTTTTAGATTTTGCAGCTGCATCTAATTCAGCTACATACATATCTTTATCTTTAAACATAGAAGGTATGTCTTTACTTAACATATCTGTCATGCTTACTCTGATATTTTCACCCTTAGATATTTTTTCTCCAGTTAAAGGATTTGTACCATCTTTACTTGCAACAAGAGTTATAAAATTTCTATCATCTTGTCTTTTTTGAGCGTCCTCTTTTGATACCTCACCTAATCCATATTGAAGGGCAGATAAATTTAATTGTCTATTAAACTCATCTCTTTTAGATTTATCTTTTATTAATTTTTCAGATGTAACTGTTAAAGCATCTGCTATATTTTTATTGCATTAGGACTAGTGCCACCTGCCATAATAGCACCCATTTGCATAATAGCTAACCCTGAATCTAATCCTTCGTATTTAGGAGCAGCGTCAGTAAATCTTTTCATTAAATTTGCTAATCTGTCTTCAGATGTTTCTTGATCCTCAGCAGTGTTTTGATTAATTACTTCTGCTTCTTTATTAATTACTTCTGCTTCTTCTTCTTTTACTTCTTCATTGTTATCAACTATGTCTTTAACTATTTTTTCTGTAGGTCTAGCTATTTCTTTTTTTTCTAATCCTTGAGCTAATGCACCACTTTTTTCTTCAATCTTTTTTAAATCTTCTTCTGGTATTTTATCTGATTCTAATTTTTCTTCTTTTTTTAATTGTTTAATTCCATCACCTTCTGAAAAATCATCTACTTTGGTTATTTTTCCATCTGGTTTTTCTATTTTACCACTTCCTTCTCTTAAAAAAGGTTGAAGTTTATTTTTACTTTGTTGAGTTTCTTGTAATAATAATTCTCCTTCTAATTGTTCAGAAGGAGTTTCTAGTTTTTGCATAATTTCAGTTTCTAAATCTTTAGGAGTTATTTGTGGATTTTGAGCAATAATAGATTTACCTATCCTATCTACTAATTCTCTTTGACCTGTTCTATCTCCAATAACATCAATTAAATCATACATTTTAATAGCATCTATAGCTCCAACCTTTTCATCTAAAATAGGATCTCCTTTTTTAGCAGTTATATATTGTCCAATACCTGTTGCTGGAATTTTTTCACTAATTTTTGCTAAAAGTCTAGAAGGTTGCATTAACTGTGTTACATTTCCTAAAGTATTCATAAGACCTTGAACTCTAGGTCTGTCTGCAAACATACCACCTGGTTCAAACTTAGCTAAACCACCATCTGCATAATTCAAAGGAGACATGCCACCTTGTGGGTTATTTGCACTATTTGCTACCATATCCACTAGTGGTTGTGAAGAAGCCATAATACCTGATGGTTGACTTACAGCCATAGGGTTAGTGTTTTTAGTAAGACCTCCACCTTGGAAATATTTTCTATTTGCTACTACTGAACGTACTGGTTTTCTCATTCTGCACTCGATTTAAATATAGAATCAAACGGATTACCAAAAGTTTTTAAGGCACCAAGGGCCACGGTTCCTGCACCAATAGCCTGTGATAATGGACTAGGTGACGGAGCAACAGTTGATCCTAAAGTAGAAGAAGCAGAACCTATTTGAGGTTTAAAGATATCACTTGTAAAACCAATTCTTTGATATGGTTCATAAGCCTGTTGTAACTCAGACTGTCTAGCTGCATCTAATTCCATTTGTGCTTGTTGTTGATTTAAATTACCAAGGCCAGATAACAACTGTGTTTGTTGTTGTGTTAATGTTTGACCTGTGCCTGCTAATGATTTTTGTGCTTCACCAAATGCACCAATACCTTGACCAAGTCTTTGTGCTTCTTGACCTGTAGTCTGTCCAATACCTGTTAACAATTGGCTAACATTTTGTTGTCTTGCTTGTTGGTTCTGAAATGCATTTTGTGCTTGTTGAAAGTTCTTAGACATATCTTCATAAATACGTCTGCTTTGCATATCAGTTAAGTTTCTTTGTAACTCTGCTAACTGCAATTGTCCTCTATCTCCACCAAGAGCACCTATACCTGATTGTTGAGCAAGTAGTTTATTTCTTTCTATATCCGCTTGTCTAGCTAATTCAGCGGTAGCATTTTGTGTAACAAGATTTTGATACGGGTCCATTAAGGGTTGTATATTTTCTTGTGTTGGTAATTGATCTGCTCCTCTTGCAGTAGCTGCTGCTTCTTGTAATAATCCTGGAACACCTGTTGCTTGAGATTTTAATGTTGCTAATCCTTCATTAATTGTTCCTGCGCCTTGATTAAAATAAGGCATAAAAGAACCAATACCTGAACCAGTTTGTATAGCTTGGGCAGTTAAAGGATCTTGACCTGCTACTTGTATATCGGGAACATCGATTGCTGTTTCCCCTCTAGCCATTGCTTGGTCTAATAATTTTCTTTGATAATCCTCAAGAAAGGGGGCTTGTCTTACTATACTCTCTGATTTAGTTACTTCAGCCATACGCAGGGCCTCCTTCAAATCTTGTCATTAAATCATACATTCTTGCTGCTCCTAAATCTCTGTTTCCACCACCTGCGTTTCGTACTGCTTGAGCAGTCATAACAAATTCACCATCAGATAGTTTAGCGTTTATATCATCAGAGGTGCCTGTTCCTGGTCCAATAACTTCTCCACCACCTGCAAATTTAGATAAATAATTTTTAGCTTCATCTAAAGATATACCTGATATATTAGCTAAATCTTGAGGTCTATCTTGATAAGGAGAAAAGATACCTGCTTGTCTTCTTAAAGATAACGCTTCTGGACTGCTTTTATCACTCATTCCTAAATATTTATCGTATGCTGTTCTTTGAGGATCACTTAGTTTTCCTAAATCTTCTTCAGGTAGTTCTTCGTCAGGTGTTAACAAATACACACCTGCGGCAGTTAAACCTGCTATTCCTAAATTACTTGTCGCTACATCTTTAGCAACTTTTCCTATGCCACTTGAGAAAATACCACTTTCGGCTCCTCCTGTTGATCCTGCTGGTCCAACATTAGTTAAACTAGGATCTCCTGTATAACCAATATTATCTAATACTTTTTGATTTGCGTTTGCTTGCGCTATGTCTGCCGAACTTCCTGGAGCTTGTTGTACCGTACTTCCTGTACCTGTTTCAGTATAATTACCTTGAGCTCTAGGGTCAGGTTTACCTCCATATGATTGGTTTGCGGTGTTAACTCCATAATTAGCAGAGGAACCTTGATAAGCAGGAAACAATGCAGAGCCAATACTTGCAAATTTATTTTTACCTAGCTCTTTTGCGCTTTCTCTAAATAGCAAGTTTGCACCTCTTGGGCCAAAAATACCTTGCGCTAATGGGTTTGATGGTCCACCACTAAATAAATTACCTGCTGCTTCAATAGGTTGTAATGCACCGCTTTTTAAACCTTCTAAAAATGATTTACCGTACCCCATTGATGAGCCTTGTGAAAAAGCTTTTGATGCTCCCCCTGCTACAGCTTGACCTGCATACGCCATAGCCGCGCTTCTAAAAGCATCGGACATTGAACCACCTTGCATCTTAGTCATTAAGGCAGAAGCTATCGGACCACCTATGCCCGGAGCAATCATATTACCAACTATTGGTACAATAACTGGTGCTACTTTTTTAAATACTTTTTTAATAGATCTAAATGCTTTTTTAAAGAAAAATTCTGGTTGTCCTGTAATAGGATTTATAGAGTTTAACCCATTACCAACAACATATCTATCTGGGTCTTTAATACCCATCATTTTCATTTGACTAAATAATTGACTTTTTAATTCTGGATTAGCTTCAAGTATTTCTGCTGGTATAACAGTTTCACCTTCAGCGGCGTGTACCATGTAAGTATCTCCATATCTTCCTAAGGTTGCTAAACCAGAAGCAAGAGACTCTACGGTAGGTTCTCCTGAATACTTAGCTACTTGTTGATCCATTATGATACCTCCAAAATACTTACAAATGTGTTAATAACATCTGCTGTTGCACAATTTAATATGAGCGTATCACTTTCTTCCAAAACAAACGGAGCAGTGAGGGACGTTTCTCCAGCGGCAGACATCGTAGTTTTATCTATGATGGCTGTTGTAGATGCAGAGCTATCTCTTATACTTACAATAACATCTACATTACCACTATGATTATTATACAAATTTACATTTTTTACAATAGCTTGTGTTGCTGTAGGACACGTATATATTGTGGTATCTGATGTACTACTAGGTATTATTGCTACATTTTTAAAAGAATTTGCCATATCTAACTCATAAACCAGGTTATTGCTCTAGATCCATCTAAACTTTCTATTTCTTGTGGAAAGTCTTTTTTACTTAAAGCCATTTCAATATCTCTTAATATTCTTTGAAAAGTTATTGCATCATAATCGTCTGGAGCGTCTGCAAAACTTTGTTCTAATAATCTAGCCATTACCTTCTACCATCCTTTCTAATATCTAATCGTAAATCACCTAATGTCCAAGCAACATCTGCTGTATTACTCTCTATTCTAACTACCGCTTGTCTTGAACGTGCTCTTAAAAAAGATTGGTCTGTACTAGGTGTAACTGTATTAGTAGAGTTTGTCGTTAAATCTTGACCTGGAAAATTTCTTGTTTTAAAAATATATTGAATAGAAGAAGTAGCACTGTTTAAAGAAACATCAGGTATTAAACGATTAACAAACATAAATTCATTACCATCTCCTAAATCAAAATCAGAAGACTCTATAAAACTATCCATAGGAGAACCATCATCATTATTACCTGTTTCATGTACATAAATAAACTGTGTATTGTTTACAGTACTAGACCCTCTTGGGTTATCGTAAATGCCTCTATCTACCCAAGCAGTTCTTGAAATATTACCTATATCCCAAGTTCCTTCTGTATAATTATATTTTACATATCTATCTATTTCTGTTGATTCGCTAGATACATAAAACCAAAAAACTTCATCAAACATTTTATTTGATGCGGCAAAAAATTTAAAGTTTTGACTAAGGTTTAAATCATCAAAAACATATCGTAAAACCGTACACGGAATAACTTGTAGCTTTCCTGTATATACATAGAAGTTTTCTCTATCCATCCAAAAAATTCTATCTCCAACAGAAGTTACTGCATTAGGGCCTACAATAGAAACGTTACTAGCTAATAGCGTAAAACTAAATGTAAATGGTGGGCCTACAAAACGCATAGAATGCAAATTGGTATCTGTAAAAATTAATATTTCTGACCTGCCTTTTTCAGCAGTAATAATTTCTGATCCTGATGATATTCTTTGTCCACCTGCGGTATTCGTTGCAGTAGGTGTCCAGTCTACAGGGTTTTCTTGATCAGACCATCGTACTTGTAATAAATCTTGTTCTGTTTCTCCTTTTGGATTACATGCAAAAGCTATAACATGTCTATCAGATCCTGATATCATTACTTGTCTGGTAATAGTAGGACAGTCAGAAGCACCTGATTGTGCTGCTAAACTAGAAGCTCTAGAAGAAGTACCTAATGTTTTGTCCCAATAATAAGGAGTTCCGTCAAACACATTAAATATTAAATCTTCTCCCCAATTATCTTGTTCCCATAAACGAATATTTTGTCCTGTAGACGCAGTAGTTAGAGCTCCTTCTCCCCAACTAACAAAACTGTTTGCTTCTTTTACAGAATCTCCACTGCTATGTGCTACAGCAGTTGTACCTCTAACTCCTCTTACTACACCTGCATCAATAGTATTTGTAGATTTTCCTGTATATAATATTAACTCATCGTTTATTAATATTAAACCTACAAAAGTAACAGAATCTCCACTGGTATGTGCTGCAATAGTAGACCCATCAGAAGCTCTTGTTAAACTTCCTAAAACATTTCCTGTTTTTGTGCCGTATCTAATATATTCACTATTTATTTTTACTGTTCCTATGTCTGGTAAAGAAGAAGCATCAACTACAGTTATACTTGTACTATATACATCTAATGCTCCGTTTGTGGTTGTAGAGGCAGTTTCAAAATTAGTTGCACTAGTTAAAGGTATAGAAGTAACAGAGTTGTTTATACCTGAAGATAAAGTAGTAGCAGAATAACTTGATATAACTCCACTCCAAAAACCTGCTCCCCAACCTGTTCCAGAAACAACAGTTCCCAGACCTGTATTAATTTGATATTGAGCTAAAACAGCAGATCCTCCACCTGCGGTAGAACCAGAAGATGCACTTCCTGTTGTAGTTATTACATAAGAATTTGAATCTATAATTTGTATTATTTGATGTTCTATATTAATTTGTGCGGCGGTAATTCCATCAACAGCAGTTGCTCCACTGTAAGTAACATAATCATTTACAACGGCACCATGACTTAAATGAGTAACAGTTAAATTACTTGTTCCCGTATCACCAGTATAAAAAGGATTAGCTCCTAAAGTAACAGTAGATCGAATAGGAGTAATATCGTTATAACCTCCACCTTGTTCTATATAAAACTTAGCTTCAGTTCCTACACCCATAAATTTTGAGCCATCTAAAGCTGCCCAAGTATGTAATGATCTAGCAATTCCATCATAAGTATTACTACTTAATCTAGACCAACCTCCTAATTTTTCAGGACGTCCTTTTCTAAATCGTATTAAATTGGAATCAAACCATCCAAATTCATTAGCATATGATGTTGTTTCTTTATTTACCCCAGGTTTAAAAGGTATTTTTTTTAACGGCACTTTTATCCCCTTTTTTTTGGTCTACCCTTTTTTTTAGGCTTACATTCACATAGTTTACCAAACAATCTTGCTTTAATTTTTTGATAAATTTTTTTTATTTTATTTTTCATGTACTTTTTGCATCAAATAATACTTTTCCATAAAATAATATCCATGTTTGGGTATCTTCTTTCCATACATAACTTTTTCCGTCATCTGGATATGCAACTGGTGCTTCCCATTGACAAGTATCTTCATTCAATGTCCAGCTATTAAAAGGTTTTGGAGGTATGAAAGCATCTTTACTAGAATCATATGTAAAACCTTCACCAGCAAAGTTTTTTCTAAAAGGTGTTCCACCTAATAAATGTACTCCTTGATGTGTGTTGTAAGATGTTTGTTTAAAAGTATTTGTAACCTTAAATAAATTTTTACAAAATATTTCACCTTCTGCTTCAGTAGGTGCATCACTATCTGCTATTACCAAAACACTTATAACGATATTATTTTCATCTAATTTTGCGAAATGTGCCATTATGCTGTAAATGTCCCTGATGATGTAAATTTATGATAAGTGTAACCTCCACTTGAAGCTACTGTTCCTCCTGTTCCTCTTTGAACTCCACTATATCTAATAATAACTATACCAGAGCCACCAGACCCACCATTTCCTGATGCACCCGGTGATGAACCACCACCTCCAGCACCACCTCCAGTATTTGCTGAACCATCTGCACCTGTATTACCTGAAGTGCCACTAGTACCAGCACCATTACCACCACCTCCATCAGAAGCAGTAGCACCAGCTACAGCATCTCCTCTACCTCCACCACCTCCTGAAGCATAATATCCATTATCTCCTGAAGATGTTGCAGTCGCCCAAGCTGAATAAGCATTACTACCTGTACCACCTTGACCCCCATCTTTAGCATCTACACCAGCAGAACCAGCACCACCTCCTCCTGAACCTCTGTCATTATCTTGATAAGAACTTCTTTGAGGAGAACCACCATCATTTCCTTGTCCTGAAGTTCCAGAACCACCAGTATTAGACCCATTTCGGTTTCCTCCACCTCCTGAACCTCCATCTTTACCAGACTGATGACCTGATTGTTTACCACCAGCACCACCACCACCTATTGCAGTTTGAGTTGTTATTGAACCTCCTGATAAAACTGAGTTAGAACCATTTTGTCCAGTAGACGCAGGTGAAGCTCCAGCACCTACTGTAACTGTGTATCCTGTAGTTGGAGAAACTTCTAAACCAGTAGCTGCAAGTAAACCACCTGCTCCTCCTCCACCAGAACCCCAACCATTACCACCAGAAGATGTAGTACCTCCACCTCCACCAGCAATAACTAATGTTTCAATATCATATGGTCCTGTTGCATCTCCTCCACCACCAGAGCCAAAACCTAATACATTATATCCAAAACTTGTCATATTAAACCTTATGCGTCATTTGCTGCATCAGTTGTAAAGAATAATTTAATTCCTAATAATCTAGCGTCTCCTGATTGGTCATCAGCAGAAACATCTCTCATTACTTGAAAGAATACTTGATCATTTGCTGCTGGTGAACCAGCTATAGTTACAGCTCCACTTTCTGCGGCAACATCTAAATCATTTGATGTTCCACTATGTGCTTTAGCAGTTGCAACTACGTTAGTTCCAAATGCTGTGTTGCAAGAGTCATTATCTGAAATTGCTACACCAGATAAACCCCAAGCTACTGTACCTGTATTTGTTCCTGTAACTGTAAAAAATGCTTGAAAAGTAACAGTGCCTTCATTCCATGATTTAGGAAAAGCTACTGCAAATTGCGCATTTTCATCTGAACTAGCATCAAAGTCTAAGACCTTTATCTCTGGTCCATTACTTAATTCTACTTGAGCTGCTTCTGCACCATTTGTTGTATTAGGATACATAGCAACTGCTGGAACCCATATAGTTTCTTTACCAGCTTTTTTAATTGTACTAGCTAAAGATACTGCTCCACTTGATACACTAAAATCTGAACTAGTAAAAGAAGCTATGCCTTTATTAGAAGTAGTAGCATCTTCTCCTGCCACTGTTACTGTATCTGTACTGCCACCAGTTGTTGTAATACCTTCTCCTGCAGCAATGGTTAATGTATTACTATCAGATATTGTTTGATTGGCTCCAGAAGTACCAGCTAATGTAAATGAACTCATAGAACCAAACTCAAATAAAGCAGAAACAGATATAACTTCATCACTACCATCACAATAAACCATGTTTGATTTAGTAGTTGGTATAGTGACTGTAGCTGCTCCAGATCCTTGTTTCATAATAATACTGTATCCACCACTTGTAGCATTTTGAAAAACAAAATAAGAAGTAGTAGTGGCAGGAGCTATAGTTATTGTACAGTTTTGACTTAAAGTTCCTGTAAACTTTATTATTCTATACATTCCATCTTGAACATTATTTCCTCCATCAGTTGGAGATCCTGCTCTAACTGTTAATGTTGCTGTAGATGCATCAGATAATGCTACTGATTTGTAAGAAGCTATTCTATCTAGAATATCTATATTGTAATTTGTTGTTGTGCCCCAGGAGCCTGACTGCTCACCTGTTGTTATTTTTTCTATTCCAAAACTTGTTGTAAACGATGATGCCATATTTTATTCTCCTATGCTGCTATTTCTACCCAATTAGGTGATTGTGAAGTATCTATTTCCTGCCACACAGTTACAGTGCTTATTAAACCATTTGCGCTAACACCTGTTACTATTATTACAGCAGAAAAACCTACGCTTGCAATATGGGATGTAACGGATACGCCAGTTGCTGTCACAGTAATACCTGTTCCTTCTACTACTGTTTCACTACCAATAGTGCTTGCAGTAACTACTCCTGTTGCTGAAACAGTAACGCCTGTTCCTTCTACTATTGTTTCACTACCAATAGTACTTGAAGCTTGTACTCCTGTCACTCCAAAACCTAACCCTACATCAATATCACTAAGTGTTATTGATGCTTGTACTCCTGTAGCAAAAATAAGAGCTTGAGGTATTATAATATCATTAATAGCACTTGAAGCTTGAACTCCTGCACTAATTCCAACAGTTATACCACCACCTTCTTGTATAGAAACGTTAGATATGGTGCTTGCGGCTTGCACTCCTGTCTCACTAACTGTAATACCAGTACCTTCAACAACAGTTCCAAAAATAGGTGAGCCCCATCCGCCACTGCTCCAAGTTGATCTACCCCATCCTTGATTACCAATATCTGTTGTAGCAGATACTCCTGTAGCACTAACTGTAATAGATTGAACAGCAGTTACAGTTGCACTACTAATTGTAGAAGCAGCAACAACGCCTGTTTCAGATACAGCTACTGCAAAAGTGCCTTCTCCCCACGGACCTGCATTAAATGTAGATCGCCCCCACCCAGATAAAATTGTTCCTGTTGTTGTAGCAACACCACCCATACCAGAGTGATTCGTACAATAATAATAAAGATCGGGAGCTGAAGCAGCTACTGTTATTTGAGTATATGCACCTGAATTTCCTGGAGTTCCTGATGTAGTTACATTAGTAGTGTATTGAGATCCACCACTATGCGTTCCATCATCAGTAGTTGAAAACCTAAATGGATGACTACTATTAGAGTTATCAGACTGATCAAACTTATAAGTTGCTCCCTCAAATAAGTTTAAACTAGCTTGTTGATTACCATTTATAGCGTATTTATTACCGCCACCTGTACTTACAACGGTAACGGTGTAAGTAAAATGAGACATACTAAGCTATTCTAATAACCGCGTTATTTGCATCATTAGCAGGATATTGAATAGTAAAATCTCCAGAACTAGAGGATTTATTACTTCCAAAATCTAAAACAGCAACTGATGGTTTAGCCGCATGAGTAACTGTTCCAGCAGTACCTGCATTTGTTAGTGAATGATTATATATAACTGCAACTCTTGCATTACTAATAGTAGATGATGAAAAAGTAGTGTCTGCAAAATCTAAAAAAGCAGTAGGAACAGAAGATGAGTTATCTGTTAATCCAATAGTTACACTTCCTAAAACTTGACCTCCTGCGGTATAATTAGTTCCACTAACTTCATTAGTATTTGTATACCCTGTTAAATCTTCATTAGCATCTGATCTACTTGATGTAAACATTGCTACATAAAAATTGTCTGCTGAAATAGAAGAACCATCTCCACGAGAAGATGTTGTCCATCTATGAACACCTGCTAATATTTCTTTTTTAAAACTTCCACACATTGCTTGATTAATAGCCATTTATAACCTCCTTATAATTTCAGCCATGTCTTCTTGACCTTGTTTCTTCATTAATGCCCAAATTGTTGTTCTTTCACTTTGAGCCATCTTATTCATATAAAAAATAAGAACTTCTTTCAACCTATTTTTATGAGCAATAGCTTGATCTCGTATGACAGGAGGCGCACTATCGCTAACCATCATTATTTTATTTAAAGCCATTTCAGCTATTTCTTCAGGGCTATGACCTCTATTATTAGATGTGTAAACATTTACAGGTCCTAATTCACTAGAACTTTTATTATCTAACATTAAGCTATATCCCTTCTAAGGTTATCATATCTGTAAGAATCTCTTGTATCTCTTCCTTCTCCAAGATTTTTTAACCATTTTAAGGCTTCTGCATATCTTGCATTATACAACTGTAACATATCTGCTTCACCTTTCATAAATGTATACGCTTCAACTAAAGAACCATATAAAAGAGCTAATTCAGCATTAGTTCCTAACCAAGATGTTCCATCAGTTGTAGAAGTAATTGAAGTTGGTCTATAAAAATAATGTAGTTCCATATTAAAACTAGCACTAGGAGTAGGAGCTAATATAAAACTAGATTCGTCCCAATTAGCGTAATACAAAGGAACACCAGTTGTAGCTGGATTAGGAGTGTAATCTTGTAAAAATGTTACATGTTTATATAATAAAAATTCATTTTTTGAATCGTTTACTACACTTAATGAAAAAGGCGATAAAAAATCATTAAGAGGTTTACTAAGAAATTTGTTTCCATTAGTTGTTTGTCCTGATACATACTTTCTGAAAAAAGGTAATTCGCATTCTTTTAATATTCTTTCTTCTGCATTAATAATAAATCTAGATAATTGGGAAACAAAAGTTGTTTCTGTATTTTGCGTATAATCTTGTATAGCTGTTTTTAATGTTGTAAATGTATATGCCATTTTATTAACCTATAGGATAACTTGTTAAATGTGGATCGTCAACAGGTCCTGCGGTAGCTTTTACTCCACCACCTGATATACTTCCTATAGTAGCAGTTTCTCCACCAGTAGCTACAAATGTATATGAGTTAGATGTTACTAATGTACCTGTAGGAGCTATAACAGTAACGGCAAATCCTGTGTTTGTTTCTAACATAGATTTAGTAAAACCATCGAAAGCATCACATATTCTAAAACGAACAATATCTCCTGTAACTTTATTATGACCAGGTTCTAAAACAGTAATTATATTAGACCCTGCATCACCTGATGTAAAAGAATTAGGGTTTAAAATAACTTGAGATGGGGGTTCTTTTCTGTCTGTTCTACTAATACGTAGAGCTTCTGGATCAGGCTTTACTTTTCTTGGTTGTATTTGTGGTTGTTTAGGCTCATATTCATCTTTTCCTACAAAAAGACCATTCCATTCTTGTATCATATTTTTAACTTTATAAGATCTGCCTGATCTATCAGATATTCCTAAAGCAAATTTACCTGATGCATACCTAGCCATTTAAATTACCCTTAATGATGAGTAAGAAGGAACTAATCTAAGACCTGCTCTTTCTCCGTCTTCGGAAGCGGCTCTTTGAAACTCTTCTTCATAAATATCTTTTAAAACACCTATTCTATTAGGGGCTCTTTTTACAGCTATATAATAAGATAATCCTGCTACTAAACAAGGTAAAAAACGAAAAGGAATATCTCCTGTATCTACTGAAGAATCTGCATCCTGTATTCTTCTTACTCTATAATAAATAAGTTGATCGGTAGAATTTTCAGGAGAAGGCCAAACAGTCATAGTAGGAGTTATTTGTCTATCTATATAAAATTGAGTAGGTCTTCCTTGAGAATCTTTATCTGATATAGCTAAATAATCTCCTCTACTTAATCTAGTAGTAACTGTATCTGCACCACTTCTTCTAATTGCCACTTCTAAAACATCTACTGTTGACTGCGCATCTGCTAAAGATACCGCAGAAGAAAGAGTTGTTGTTGCTCCACTACTAGATCCAGTTAAAGTTTCAGTAGCTGAAAAAGTTCCTACAGGAATAGTAATAGTCATAGAGGTAGCAGTAGGTTTTGTTATAATACTAGCAGTAGCTCCTGAAGTTCCTCCTGTAATAGTTTCTCCTACTGTAAAATTAGCAGAAGCCGCTACAGTCATAGTTATAGTTCCTATTGGATAGGTAGCTACAGAAGAACTAGAAGATAAATAAGCTAAACTTTGAGTTATTTCTTCTACCGTCCAAAGATTTAAACCTCTATTTGCCCATTCAGCAAATAAAAGATTTAAAGATCTCCGGGCAGTTTTAGCGTCATAACCTGTTCTTAACTCTAACCCACATCTTTCAAAAGCCTCTTCTGCAACTTCTGCCATATCCAGATTAAAATCTGAACTTCCTGATGTAGTCATTAGTACTCCTTTATAGCTTCAATAATAACTGTATATGTATCATTAGATCCTTCACCGTGAGTTGAAAAATAAATATCTCCATCTGCACCAGTAGTTCCTTTAGCAGTATTAGGTATACCACCAAAACTAGTGAAGTCTAAATCACCTTGATAATTTGTAGGTAACTCAAGTAATAAAACATTGGTACTAGCATTACCTAATATTTTTACAGTTAAACCGTGAGTTGAAAACCATATTCTCGTTATTCTTACATTTGTACAAGCTTGACCTCTTGTGTTTGTAGCAAGAGCACTAACATCAATTTTTTTGACGGCAGTGCCCTCACCAGTATCCACATAAGTATGAACAAATGACTGAACAACTTTTTTATCACCATCTATAATAGTGGTATTAGTATTTGTATCGGCCATTATATTCTCCTATTAACTAGCTACATCGTAACCAAGTATTGTAATTAAAAGTTTACCTGCATCATAAGTGCCAGCTGTTGTTCCTTGACCAACTAAATATAAATATTGATCTGCGGTTGTCGGTAAAGTAGTTACGTTAGTAGCTCTACCCCCCACTGCCTGTGCACCACCATTTACTAATTGATTTTCTGTTAAGTCACCAATAGCTGTGTCTTCAACACCAGTAGCTTCTGTTGCAACATATATATCAATGTCATCTTCACCAGTAGTAGGTGTTTCAAAACATTCCATAGTTACACCAAAAACTGTTCCTTGGTTTGCTGTTGTTATTTGACCTATATATGCTACACCTGAACCATCTTTACCGATAATGTCACCAGCAGTTCCACCAGAATTTAATCCTGTTAAATCTATCATAATAGTTGTTTTTACTATATTAACATTAGTAGTTGTATCGCTTTTAAGTCTTTCTACTTGCGTAATATACACTGCTGCTGTGCCTTCAATACCAGCACCTCCAGCAGCTTCACTTGCCATTTTACTACCACTAGTTACAGTTATTGCACCAGTAGTTGCATTTTTTGAAACAGTTTCAAATCCGTTTTCAGATCTGACTGGACCGTTAAAAGTTGTTGTTGCCATAATTTTTTACCTCTTATAAAGTTTTTTGCCCTATGGTCGTATAAGCGTCTGCTAGGTCAGTCCATAGGGCAAGTTAAATCCTAGATTAAGCTCCTTGTGAGCCGTAAACACATCTTGGGTCTGAGAAACCAAAAGAGTATCTCTCTCTTGCTTTAAATCTCATATTTCCTGTGTCAAAGTCACCTTCCATCTTAGTAGACATAGGCATTCTTTCAAACTGAACGAAACCTCTTGGTGCATCTGTCTTAATAAAAAATGCATCAGTGTCTAATAAATAGTGGTTGACAGTATAACCTTCAGGAAGCATTCCCATGTTCTTCATTGCGTTAACGTCATTGTCAGCAGTCCCTGGTCTTAATGTGGACTCTAATATTCTATCAGCTATAAATTGTAGATTTGATGGAATTATTAGTTTTAAACCACGAACAGAAACTCTTAAACCACGCTCATCAACAAAACCAGAAATGTCAATTAAGGCATTTTCTAAGCTTGTTTCATTTAAATCAGCTGCAGTAGTAGGTTGGTTTCTAAAAGTGCTACCGTTTGTTAATGGGTGTGAGCCATTACATAAAGAAACACCGTCACCACCTGTTATTGTAGCGTCAAATGCGTTGTTTAAAACAGATGCTGCTTTAACCTGTTTAGTATTAGCCATGCTTCTAGCTAATGCTTTAGTGTATCTTGTAGCTAATCTATCATATAGATTATCTTCAATTGCTTCTTCAGTTATTGAAAAAGCTAAAGCAATAGTTTCATGGTTATACCTTGCAGTATAAGCTTCATTTGCATCGTCAAATGCAACTGCTGCACCTTCACTTTTTACAGGAGCAGAACCAAAACCACTTAACATTACTTCTTCTTCGAAAGCTCTCTCAGAATTTTCTTTGTCAAATATTTCAGTGTGCTCTTGTTCGTATCTTTGGTACTCAAGGCCAAATAAGGCATTAAGACCAGGTTCTAGCTCTTTAGCTAATTGGGCTCTAGATATCGCCATAGTTTAATCTCCTTATATACCAGCTGAGTTAGCGTTTGATTGCGAATCGAAAGTACTTACAGGTGCATTGAAGTGAGCGTTAATACGCACAATCAAAGGAATACCTGCTACAGTAAAATCGGAGTTTTCAGGATCATCCTGAATACCCAAAATACGCAAAGGAAAAGTTGCAGTAGTAGCAATAGTGCTCAAGTCTGCAACAGCAGAAGACATACCAGTTGTATCACTTCCACTATTACCACTAGCGAATTGAACATTAGAAAATACTCCTGCTCTTATTTCTGCTTCAGTATCAAAACTTGTTCCACCAGCATCACCAGCGATAACAAAAAGTTGACTTGGGTCGTCATATACAAAAGCTTTTACTGGATGATTAGTATCCGCTCCTGCCCCTTGCCAAGTGTTTGAGAAAATAGTTTCTCCACTAGTACTTGAAACATATTCACAACCATAAAAAACACCTAACATAGGAACATTACCGCCTGCTGCTGCTTGCAACTGATCGATAAAACCTGTAGCTAAAGGAATAACTGCTTGTCCTTGATACAGTTTATTAGTGTTTCCTGCGGCTATTCTATATTCTGTTGTACCAGTGCTGTTTGTATTTTGACCTAATTTTTTTATTGGTCTTAATCCAAACGCTCCATTAGAATTTGCCATTCTTTATCTCCTAAATAATTAAAATTTAGCTCTCACTTTTGCGAGAACCACCAAAACTTACACGACTTTGTCTTTCTGCCTTGTGTATAGGCATCGCAGGGTGCTCTTCACGAGCTAAATCATTATCAACTGCTTGCATCTGATTGCGAGACTGATCTCGAAAGTATCTTGAGCGTTCTTCAACGGTTTCTACTGGTATACGTGCTAAAAGTAAACCTCCAACACCAATAATTCCAGCATGCTTTCCATCTTCAATGGAAGGTACTTCGAAGTCAGGGTATTCATCTTTACGAACTAATTCCCAGCCTTCTCTTCCTTTAGCTGAAACATTTTTTCGATCATCAAAACCCATAACTTCAGTTCTTATCCACCTATGTACATAACCTTCAGGTGGTTTAGGCGCATCCAACATGGATGGTGGCTTCCAAGGAGCTCTTCTTACGTTATTATCACGAGATTGTGCTTCCCTAGATGTTCTTGTGTTTTTATTTGTTTGACTATTCATTTAAGCCTCCTGTCTAACATATTTTGCGTATTCCTCTACGGGAACACCTAATCGTTTTGCCATTGCAACTTGAGAGGCGGATAGTCTCACTGTTTTTTTACCCCCTTTGTTGCGGGATTTAGAAGAAGTAGCCGAAACTACCTTTTGACTTCCTCCCGTTTGCTTCTGTCCTACTTTATGAGGGAACTCAGAAGCTATTCGTTTATCGAGTTCACTATAGTACTCATCTGATGTGGGGTCAAACCCTTCATCCTCAACTAAACGTCTATGAATGCCAAATGATGCATATGTCATAACTTCATCTTGCCCAAACCAGTCGTTTTTGTTAGCCCAAGCCTCTGCTTTTGGATCTGGACGTGCATTTTGAGCAGGTTGTTGAGGTTGTTGGGCAGGAATTGGAGAAACTGGTGCTTGATTCGGTGTTTCTGCCTCTTCTTTAACAATTGGTTTCTTTAATTTTGACTTTTCAACAGTTAAAGTAGCTAAACTTTCTTGAGCTTCTACTATTTTATCTGTATCTCCTGAGTCATGTGCATCTTTTAAAGATCTTTTTGCCGCTTGTAACTGAGAATCGACTCTTGAACCAAATTCTTCTTGATATCCTTTATCAAGATTAGTTAATCTAGTCTTTAAAGTTTCATTTTCTTTTTTAACATTCTCGGCAAATTGAATAGCGCTTTCTTTTTGACGCTCTTCTTCACGCATTTTTCTAGTAAGTTTATCAATTCTATTTTTAACACCTGAACTGTAGTCTTCTAACTCATCTTTACTTTTTGTTTCTACTTTTTCTTCAGGCTCTTGTGTTTCGGTATCGTTTTTTTTATCTTCTAATTCAACTTCTACCGTTTCTTGTTCAATATTTTCTTGTTCTAATTTTTGTTCTTGTTGCATGTCTCTTTATCTCCATGAAGTTGCTTTATTCTTTCTGTTTAAACGTGTTTAATATCATCTGGTTCTAATATAGTAGCAATTACTTCGTCATCATTAATAATTCTAACTTCACCGCCGTCTATTTTAAAACGAGATCCTGCGTAACGACCAATACAAACCCATTGACCTTCTTGACACCAAGAAGTAGATTCTGGCCCAAACTTATTTGGATCTTTATACGCTAAAGGTCCAACTCTTAAAACATAAGCTACTACTGTTGCTAGTTGCTCACGCTCTCTGACAGTATCAGGAATGTAAATACCTGAGTCTGTAGTGGCTTTACCCATATAAGGCATTACCAATATTCTCCAACCTGTAGGTTGAGGAAGTCTTTCTTTTAAATTTTTCTTAATTAAACCAGGATCAAGAACTTTAGTATCCTTTGGTCTGTATAAAGGTTCTACATTAACCTTTTTTTCTTTCTTATCTTTATTCGCAATATGTTCTGGCACATATAGTGTTTTACTCATCGTCATTCTCCTTGCTTTCTAATTGTTCCTTTATTTCTCTTTCTGCAAACTGAAGACCTTTTAGCTCTCCAGTTATGTGTTTGTAATCTTCCATCGTTTTAAAAGAACCTGATAAAATAGTTTCTTTTGTTAATTCTATTCTTTGTTGTATTCTTTTTAAAAAAGAATAAGCAAAATTTATAGAACTCATTAATAAACTCCAGAAAATCTTCTTCCTTTTACTTGAACAGATGGAGTACCTTTAATTTCTTGGTTTCTCACTTTACTATTCATGTTTACTTTTACATCTTTTGGACCAGGTGTTATTTTTTCAACATAATTAGATGTTTCACGTGAAACATCTGTTCCAATTATAACAGTCATAGTACCACCATGAGCAAAAACTCCTCTTCCTTTGAGAATATCTGCTTGGGTTGTTTGACCGTCTCCTGTTAAGTCTGGAAATTGTTTAGCCATGCTAGTTCCTCCTTTATTAAAACCTTGTGCATCGTTCATTTGTTTGCCTTTTTGTAAAAGGTCGTCTGCTTTGCTTTTTGACATACCCATTTGTTTAGACATTTGAGATCTAATACCACCTTTTCTTACCATTTTTTACAACTCCAATATCTTGCAGTTAATTTAGCAGGAGGAGCGGTATCACATTTATGTCTCGCTCTAAAGCTTTTTCTTCTCTTAGGTATGTTAACTTTTATCTTCATATTTGGGTCACCATATCTTATTAGCCTTACTTTGTCACCTACTTTAGCAAGTACAGCAAATTTTTTCTTTTTGCCCGGAGTTCTTTTTGGTTTGTTATAACCAGAAAATTTTTCTCCTCTGTAACTTACTGCCATTAAAAAATACCTTTAAAGGTTCCCCCTCTATTCATTTTTACTTTAACTCCACCTTTTTTTCTATTGGTAATAAAAGTATCGTCACTAATCTCATTTTTTTTCTTTTTAGGTGTGACTGTAATATTTTTTATCTTATTATTTTTCTTTTTATTTTGCGTACTAATAACTTTGGTTTTACTCATATCAGTATTTTTTGTAATTTTACTTTCATCACCAAATTTTCTAGATTTTACTACTACTGGTTTAGTAAATTTACTTAAAGGACTTTTGTTATCATTTTTTTTCTTAAAGATTGTTGGAACATTGCTTTTTTTATTAGTTTTATTAGTTTTAGTATTACTCTTAACTTTAGTTTTACCACCTCCAGGAATAACTAAACCTGCTCCTGCTCTAATATTATTTGGGTTTTTAATACCTTTATTAGCTGCCATAATAGCAGCAACAGTTGTTCCTTGTGATTTAGCTATACCTGATAAAGTATCATTTTTCTTTATTGTATAATCTTTTCCTTTTGTATTAGGAAAAACTTTATTTTTTGTAGTAGAGTTTTTTGTTTTTACTTTTTCAAATCCAAATTTTTGTCCTACTTTTGCATTACTTTTATTTTTTGCTTTAAAAGGATTATCTGTTTTTTTATTTGCATCAGGTTTTTTATTTTTTTTACTTTTAAACACAGTTGGTTCAGGTGAACCTTTTGGACGAGCACCTTTACCAGGTTCAAGCACTGGCTTTGTACCACTACCAAAAAAATTTGATATTGCTTCTTTTATACCACCACCGTTTTTCATTTTCTTTTTGCCCATGTTACTTCCTCCTTGATTATATTTATCTACTTTTGGGTTTTTATATTTTTTTCCTTTATCTTGATTTTTTTTAAGTCTCCTTGCTTCTTTAATAAGAGCGTCTATTTGTGCTATCGGGTCACTTCCAAAAGCTGCTGGAAATAACCCACTTTTTTTAGAACCCCCTTGATCAAACTTTTGTTTTTTTGTTTTATTACCCATTACGAGCCTCCTTTATTTTCAAAACGTTCACGATTAACTTGCGCTCTTAGTTGAGCTATATCTTCTGAAGACTGTATTCTTTCTTTTGTAAGGTCTTGTCTGCCTTCTTCTTTTTCTGCTTCAAAACCTAATTTAGCATCAAACTCCATTGACTTTCTCTGCATGTCCATCGCTTGAATGTTTAACTCTTTCTCTCTTAATGCAACAAGCGGATCGGGCCCTTGTTCAGGGGGAGCAAAAAGAGCCAGTACTTCCTCAGTATATTGAGATATGTACTGGGCAACTTTTGCTTCACCATCAACCATAGGTTCGGGTTGGCCAGCCTGTTGTGCTTGTTGTGCCATTGTCATAGCTTCCATCATTGCAACACCTCTTGCTTTAAAAGCAATATGCTCACAAATATGTGCTAAAAGCAAGGCAAAAATCTGAGGACTACTAGCAACTACAGCTGTTTTCATAAAACTTATGTGAGATGCCATATGTGCATCGTGATCTTGTTCTTGAAATGCTTGTAAATTTTGCGCTGCAATCGCTCTTGCGTTTTCTATTGCAGGATCACTAGGCTGAGGAGGCTGAGGCGGTGGTAGTATCGCCTCAATATTTTGCACTCCAACAGCCTGGTACATTCTTCTATACGCTTCATAAAGATTATGTAATTGAGGATTGGATTGCGCTAGTTGTAATTGAGTTTGCGCTAGGGATAATCTTTGCGACATAGAAAAAATGTTAGGGTCTGATACAGGTATTACATCTACTCTGTCATCAAAATCCATTTGTTTGATCATTGCTTCTGCGCCAAAAACATTATATGGATATGCAGGAGGTAAAGACTCTCCAAATACTTTTGCTAACATCCTAAATTCTTGTTTTTGTGCATAGTGCATTCTTTTGTGAATAGCAGACATCACTCTTGATCCACGCTCTAATAAAGCAAGAGTAGTTCCAACTGCTGCATTTTGTTTATTCTCACCTGTTTGCATATCTGCAATAGAAGCAAACCTACGACCTGCATCTACTACAAATCCTAAAAGTTGCATTAATGTGCCACTTGGCTCTTTATAAGGTAATGGTAAAATACTATTTTTTAAATCGCCTCCGGGCACATCTATATCTCTAAACTCTCCTGGTGATAGAGGTTCATCGGAATCTCTTATTCGTATGCCTCTTGCTTTAAATCCAGCAGGTAAGTTTGCTAAAGTACCCGCATCAATTAATTGTCTTAATATAGAAGTAGCAGATCTTCCAAGTCCACCAATCATGTGTAGTAGTCCAAAACCGTAAAAACCTAAACCTGGTAAAAATTTATAATGAGAAAAATACTGAAGTTTTTTATAGAACTCATCTCCTTCTTTCCAATTTCTACGAATAGATAATACCTCACCACTTTCTAAATCTAGTATAACAATGTAAGGAAGTTTAATACCTGTAGTCTCTCCATCTAATGGACTAACATGTTCAAACCCTTCTAGATCTAAATTAGTATGTACTTCTAATAATGTATAATCTTCATCAGTAGAATTTTTTTCTACTCCTGATAATTCTCTTTCTTTATCTTTAACTTGATCTTCTTCTTCATAAGGTTGTAATTCTACATCTCTGTAAAACCCTGTCGATTGATTAATCCTTATCTCATTTCCAGAAACACGCAATACATGTGTTACTCTTGTAGCAGAATATAAATCAGTAGCATTGTATGGAACAACTAAATCGTCCGCAGGTACAAAACGAGATACGGCTCTATCTAATGTTTCATCAAAATATACTTTTTTAAAAGCACTACCTGATAAGGGTAGATAAAATAACAGTCTATCTAATTCAGGATCGTACTCTTCCATTACATGTACAATCTGATAATTCATAAAGTCTTGAACACGTTGTGCTTGATTTTCTACTTCTGGAGTGTTCGCTCCTAAAACTTGTGTTCTTACAGGACCAGCAGATGGTAACAATTCTTTATAAGCCTGTGCTTGAAATTGTGTAACAGCTTCTGATATTAATGGATGTGTAACTCCTGATGAACCTCTAAAAGGTTCTTCTCTTTCTTCATATTTAATACCTAATAATTCTAATCCTTCGGAGTAAGCATTTTCCCAATCGCTTCTGGATTCTTTATCTCCTTCATAATCAGATATTAAATCACTGGATATATCTTGTAAAACTCTTACATCTACCATTTCTGCTAAATTAGCATCATGCTCTTCTGCCATTCCTTTTTGAATAGCTCCTTCAAAATTTACAACTACAGAACCATCTTCCTCTTCTTCAATGACTTCAATGTCACCTTCTGACTCTTCCTCATCTTCTTCTATCTCTTGATCTTCTCCTTCGACCATAAGTTCTTCGCCCATTGCAGGCATTGATTTGTCAATTTGTGATGGGTCTATTTTATCTGCCATACGTTATCCTTTCTTTTTTACAATTTTTTGTTTAGTTTGTGAACCTGGATTTTTTTTAACTGAGTTTATCATACCTACCCCTGCTTTACCAATTCTATAACCAAAACTAGCAGTGATGGAAATGTATATACAATTAGCGAACCAGTCGGGAGTAGAAGTATCAAGAAAAATAAAACCTTCTTTAACGTAGCCTTGTGTCCAAGGTAAAAAACAACAGCTCAACACCACAATAAAAAAAATTGTCCATGCCTCATCTTTCCAGCTACCACCCATTTGCTCCGTTAGAGATTTTTCCATATCTAATTCGCCAGTGGCTTGTTTCTCATACACTACTGCTTTTGCTTTAGCTTGTGCAACTTTGGCTTCGGTCTCTGCTTTTTGTTTGTCTACTTTACCTTTAATCCATGACCCTGCTAAGTCTCCTACAAGACCTAACGCAGAACCTAATAATGGTAACGCCATACATCCCTCCTAATAAAATTGACGAGGACTAATACTTATCATACCTTCTTCTTCCTGCTCGTCATTGTCAAGTATTATGAATCCCCCTTTACGATATCTTATAAGTGCCATGGTCATACTATCCACGTAATCATCATAGTCCCCATTTGGAAATGCCGCCACTTCATCTACCACTTCCTCAGCAAAACTTTTCATTGGAGCCCACACTTTACCTGACTCAAATAACGGTGCCACCATATGCATACGGGTATGTTTATCTTTTCCTTTACTAGGTGTATAATTTACCACAGGTATTCCTATATTTCTCAACTCGTCCGTGAGCGGTGTACCTGTAGCTTTTGCTTCAATTAAAACCATATCAGGCTCCCAATAAGAATACTCTTCTTTTGCTTTACTTTTTAATTCAGGAAAATCCCATCGTCCACGTTGTGCATCTAATAATATCAAATGATCTGAACCACCTTCATCTGGTTTAAATACACCCCATGTCGTAATAGCACTATAGTCCGCCGTCTCTTTTTTACTAAACGCCGTATCATAACTTTGCATAATATAACTAACAGGAGGAATATCTTCTTTCTCCCATACGTTCCACCAGTCTTTTTTTATAATCGCTCCTTCTGCTGCCACAGGATTTTGTTGCCACTGCGCATTCCATTTGCTCAAAGACAATGATGCCTTGACCTTTAACAACTCATCTTTTTTCCAAAATTCTGGCCACAAAATATTATCACTCGGCAAGATAGCAGGAAATTCAATGACGTCCCATTTATCGGACATGGGGTCTGCGGCTTGCGCCTTTATCAGTTTGCCAGTCAAATCTTTTAATGACCATCGTGTCATAACAATCACTATAGATCCACCTGGTTGTAATCTCTGTCTTGGACCAGAAGTGTACCACTCGTACGCATTTTCAAGTGCCGTTTCTGAAAGTGCATCTTGTTCCGAGTGCGGATCATCAATAATCAATAAATCTGCACCACGACCCGTGATCGCTCCTCCAACTCCCGCTGCATAATATTCACCACCTTGACCTGTTTCCCATCGACCTGCTGCTTTTGAATCTGAACGTAACTCTACATCTGGAAATACTTCTCTGTACACCTCTAACTCCATAAGGTTTCTTACCTTACGTCCAAATCGTACCGCAAGCTCTGCGGTGTGTGTCGTTTGAATAATTTTTAAATCTGGCTTCTTGCCAATTAACCATGCAGGTAATAAGTAACTTGCAAATTCAGACTTCGTATGTCTAGGGGGCATATTGATAATGATCCGTGAACCAGGGTTCTTGGCCAGTTGTTCAAATTTCTCTGCCACTTTCTTATGATGAGAACCTTCGATAAACCCTTCGTAACAATGTTTAACAAACTTCATAAAACTTTTTTCGGTTTGTTCTCTAACTCCAAGTTTTCTCTTTGCTTCTTCTAAAGCTAAAATTTCTCGGAGCACGTCCTCTGAAACATTATAGTTTTGCATTTCTAAAAATCCATCTCCATATAGAAGATCTTATAATCGATACCACTGTAAAAATCAATGCTATACCTATGTTCTCTGAAAAACTAGGGTGTAACCCAAATAAAGGAAACACCGTTATTTGAATAAGTATCGCTAATATAAAACCACTTCCAACATCAATAAGACTTTGTAAAAAATCTTTCTTCATCTATACGCCACACATTCCTTCATCACAAATATCATTAAACATATCTAACTGGTCTTTGAATGGATCTAAATCTGCCTCCTCCAACGGTACATAAGACTTGTGTAAAAATACTTCGTCCTCTGGTTTTCTCGTAGCGTTCCTTAATTTATTATCCAGGTCCACTACTTCCTTCCACATTTCTTTATCATTATTTTTTATGTCTAACCAAAACTCGTTAGAATGATAAGGGCAAAAAGTACAAGCAGATTTTTTAGGTAACGGATGGTTGTGACCCTTTAACCATTCCATGCAATCGCCTCTGTTAAATTTTTTATCAAATACTAACGGATAGTCATTCTTTATATAAGGTAACCTGCTCTCCTTACACCGTACCATCTCATCTCTCGAAATACCAATAACCATTTCTATATTAGTACCTTTTGGTACTCTTTGATATTTTTTTAATCCTAACAATCTTCTTATCTTTTGATAAATAGGTTGTATCTTATAATCATTGGTACACTGGCGCATGGTAAACCCTTTCTTGCCAGTTTTGTTATTAATCGTGTATGTAGGTATCGCTAGAAATTTGTATTTACTAGATAACATATCTTCTTTTAAATTACCCTTAGATACAATATGCACAGGATAAGAAACCCTGTTTTTTAAATATTGTAACCAATCGTACACGTATTTAGGTTCATTCTGAGTGTCAGCGAATATTGCACAATCGACCATGGGTAATTCACCATACTCAATCATTAAAGCGACCGTGCTACTCTGAACACCTGCTCCTAGTGATAATACTCTTAAATCTGTTTTGTTTTCCAATTCTTTATCCTTTCTATATTAAACGTAACTACTATAACCATATTTTTAGATATATCAAATTATAACTGTCAAACACTGCGGGTGGGCGGGTGGGTGCGCAGCGCCCCCGTCCAATGGTTGGTGGGGGGTCGCAAAAATTGTTGTTTATCTTTTTGCGACCCGTCTTAAGTACCTAACCTATTTCACAGTAAACAAGGTAAGTTAAAAAGATAGATGTTATAGCAAATATAAAACTGATTCCATATACTAGGACTCCTATAAATATATCTAGATTATTAGCAAAGTAAAACAAGTCCCATGCGACGACTCCGAATAGAATCGCCGTTGCATATCCGATGACAGTAAAGAATATTTTTTTCCTTTTCTGTCGTCGTTCTTTTCTTGTATTACTTTCTTGAAATAATATATTCATTACTTTGACTCCTTTTTAATTCTAATAAACGATGATAAGTAGTTATGGAAATAACCTTTGTGCACTACTTGTTTAGATTGAAACTGGCACAATAATTGTACTAATTCTACTTTAGTAAAGTTATCATATAAATCTTGATTAGTAATAAATTCATAGTTATTTAATTTATTTTTTAAATTCATTACTTTGACTCCTTTTTAAATTTAATTATTGCTTTATCTTTACGACTAAAATTTATTATCGACTCAACGTCCTCAATAAAATCTGACTCCATTATAAAAGTTTCATCTTTTAAATCATAGACAATGAATCTTTTTGAGTCTGTGAGTCTTTGTATCGAGTCGTGATGTTCTACAAAAATTTCATAATCATTAAAGATAAAAGACGGGGCTTCATCATTTAAATGACTCACATTTTGCCACCCTTTCGGAATGGCAAAATGTCGTAAACAATCTCTGAAATATTCTTGAGGTGTGTAATACTCTTCATTCATT
>Ga0208545_1000056_pt1 | contig 45447 bp, 83 predicted proteins | sample DEB08_DNA_12_FD_185498 | JGI IMG/M metagenome (GOLD analysis project Ga0208545, IMG submission 185498) | Aqueous microbial communities from the Delaware River and Bay under freshwater to marine salinity gradient to study organic matter... | ecosystem: Environmental > Aquatic > Marine > Coastal ... | reverse complement strand
AAATAAGTCAACCCCTAAAATACGACGAGGGCAAACCATCCCGTCGCAAATAGGGTTAACATGAACAGGGTTTCAATCACAACCGTAGCAATCTTCTTCATGTTAGGCTCCCGTCCAACGGATTTCGTAACCACCGTCAAGGACGTTTCCACGAGCAAAGTTCCTAGCAGGAGCGTTCCAACCAGCGGGTTTCAGAATATCACCCAAAGCGAACTTTTTGTCACTGGTAACATTGACGATGAATGCTAACACACCACCATTTTTCTTGTAGATTTTGATGTACTTACTACCATAATTTTCAGTAAGATCAGCACAATACTCATCATACATCTTCAGAGCAATATTGCGAGCATCTTTTGAGGCGTTTGAACGATCTGACCAAGCAGCATAATCAGCACGCATTGCTCTTTTCATGGTGTTAACACCCTCTATAATGTCGAAGGTTTTCTCTTTTACGAATTTAGTCATTGAATTTCCTTTCTCTCTCTGTTTTCTCATCATATACACAGTATACTTTGTTTTGAAAAATAAGTCAACCCCTAAAATGCATTTTTTTCGAAAAGAAATTCGCGAAGTTTAGCAGGAATAATCTCTTCAACAGATACTTCCTTAGAGGTAACATTTTTTTCGTCAAGAGTAATGCCGTCTCTATTAGCAATCTTTTCGGCCATTAACATTTTGACCGTACGATCAATGGGCATGGTCATGCCTCGACTGGTTAACTCAAAGTCGGCAAGCGAAAGGTATGTTTTTGCGTCTTCGTATGTGGCGTATTTCATTAACCTACCATCCCATCAATAACTTCAACCAGATTTTCGACATAAATGTCTTCGGCACGTTCAAGTTCTTTGTACTCATACTTCCGAATCTTACCAAACTCAACGTCATAAAGGTCGCTACCGTTGAGTTTAACGGTCACATAACCTTTGTTCTTGACCATTCCAGTAGTCTTGAATCGCAGGCCATCTTCAAGAGCAACCATGTCTTTGGCGCCCCACGCCCAAGTAGCCATCGGGTCAAGTGTTTTAATCTGGGTCAAAATTGTCTTTGCTATAGTCATTTTCATCTCTCTTTGTTTTCTCATCATATACACAGTATAATTCTTTTTGAAAAATAAGTCAACCCCTAAAATAACTTTTTTTAAAAAAAATAAAAAATATTTTTTAACGGGTTATTAAGACTTGATGTGTATAATGATAAGAGTAAAAGAGAGGAATATATTATGAAAAAGATGAAGTATCTCGCCCAGTGCCGTGCGTATGAGGCAGCCGCGAAATTAAAAAATAAAAAAGAAAAAGTTTTTATTATAAATCAAAAAAAAATTAATGTCAAGACTTAATTTATTTTTTTGGGAATCTTTCTTGAAATGGTAAATCGTACACCATTAAATCGATTATTCCTTTTTTAAAAGCATTCATATCTTTTTTCATAAAGATTTTACCTTTTTGTGGAATACCATTTCGAGAACGTCTCTGCGCTTCTACGAGTTTCTTTTGTATTTCGTTGGTATGAAGAACCCGAACAAGCAAATCATCTTTTTTATCGCGCAACCAGATAGTGATATATTTCTTGCCATTAATCATTGATATTGAATGACCTTTATAGACAAAGTCTTCAACCACCGCATCATACCGAGGTCGACCAATAAACTCTTTATTGACGATAAAAGTCACATAGACCACAGATAAAACGATAGCAACAATGGCGTATTTAAGACCACGGTTTCGAACAATCAATGGAACAAAACATACAGCACCCGCAAAAATCCACAAGAAGAGAAGATTCGTTGATGAAAAAAGAAAATCCATTACGGGTAATCTCCTCGTTCGTTTGGAATAACTGGATAGAGTTCATCGAATACCTGCCCCACAGTATTCATTTCATTGCTTTCCAGAAAATTAACACTGCCGCCTTCTAACACTTCAAATTTAAAAATGTGTTTTTCTTGTCTCACTTGTTCGAGTGTGACAGACTTTCTTTTTAGAATTTTATATGGATTTACTTTAATCAACTCAAAATAAACATCTTCGGATTGAGTTCCACTGCTGTAATTATAATAATGTGTTGTCACAATAAATGTCCGAGGAGACTTAGACCGAATACTTACTACCTCGCGGTTAACATCATAAGTTTCTACTTTTTTATCATCGCTTTTCTGCCATGTATCATTGAGCGTACCACGGTCATCTCGGTCAATGTTAACCAATGCAATATCTTTATTGCGAAAACTTACGATGTTGCCCTGATCATCGCTAATCCATATATCAATATCATTTGTACTTTTACTATTCCACGACATAACGATAAGATACTCCGCTTTCGCTTCGAGAATATCTTTCTTCGCAATAGGATTAATGAGAATGAACGCAAGCATAAAAAGAAATGTGAATCCAACAAGAAGGTTGAATAACAAATCTACAAACCCAAACGTACTTTTATATCGGGTTGTATCCATTGCTACGAATTTTCATATACAATCAGTTGAATCTTTAAAATGGTCGAGCAAATCAAGCCAACTAAAGTTGTTACAAGAGCAGTACTCATACCTATCGCCATGTCAGATATCGCTTGCTGAACATTTGTAATGTTATTTACATCAAGGTTCGAGAACGCTGTATTCAACATAATTAAGAAACCAGCAACGGTACCAATCATTCCGAGCGTAACCATCGCTTCACTGGCATACCATGTATAGTTTGATATTCGTTCCATTGAATCCCAGTTAGCAATCTGCATACTGATAAATCCAACAGCAAGAGAAGAGATAACGAACACGCCGATGATAACGAAACTAATCTTAGTCATGTCGGCTTGGTATAAAAAATGCCACCAACTATACTGATTAATCATTACAGAAGCAAAAGCGATTATTGCAACTTGAATCCACCATTTGAGAAGTGCATTCATAGTCGTGGGCCTTTTAACTTTTTGTCCGCAATATATTCACCAATACTAATAATACAAGAATTGCCGCCAAGATTTGTTTCGAGTATTGTAAATGTGCTTGCTTTTTTACTTCTATGAATTGTATATGCAAGTTGTACGCCTTCCATATCCATAATACCTATAAATTCAGAATCAATTTTATCGTCGGCTTTTTGCATATCTTCAAGTATTCTTGCTGTACTCGCACAAATAATGGGCTTTTGTACTCGAACATAATCTTGAAGAACAGGCGCTGGTAATTCATCAGCGAATACTGCCACTGTACTTCCAAAAATAAATGTGAGTACGAGAAGTGCGTTTAGCATATCGGTTATCCTGTCCCTATACGACTTAAAAAGAAATCGTCCTCTTTGTATTTATAAGGATTATCCGTAAATATTTGAGGCGAATCATCTTGAACTGCAATTAAAATTAACGCCTGATCTATTTTATCCCCATACATTTCTTCAAACATGAATGAATAAGCTGCCGTTTGCAGATAGTAATCTTTAACCCATTCACGTTTCTTTTTTCTCATTGATGTTTTAAAATCAACAACAGTGAGATTTCCTTGTATATCAGCAATACAATCTACACGCCCAGCAAGGCGATACACATCGCTGTATAAAGAACATTCCTGCATATAGACTTTAGTGATTGCTTTATCTAATATCGGCTGTATCGTGCGGAACATATCAACAGCGTTTGGCATTGCTTTGCCGATATAGTCTTCTTTATTATCCAAATAGTTCTCACAGATAGTATGCATTGCGGTACCACGAGTGGATGCAAGACGACTAATCCGATTGGCTTCTTCGTTACCAACACGCTTTCGCCATTCCATGAGTGATTTCTTTTTTTCTGGATTATTACCGAGAGCGGTAGTGATAGATTCGTACAACTTACCAGAGGGAGTTTGATATCGTCTTCCCTCTGGTGTTGTTGTAGCCTTTAAATCGATAGGTCGATATCTATCGTTATGCAAAAATTCCATTGTCTATTTTAGCGATAATATACGATTTAACTAATTCACTGCGTACAATATCTTCCTCTACAAAATTCACTGTTTTAAATTGTTTAATGGTCTTCAGTACTCGCATAAAATCTAAAATGCCTTGTCTATCGCCTTGGCGTTCCAAGTCGCTTTGTCGAAAGTCACCGGAAAATATAATACGACAATTATTTCCGATTCGAGTGACGATAGAATCAAGTTCGTGGAAAGTCAAATTTTGACATTCGTCAACAAGAACAATGGAATTATTAAGAGTAATTCCGCGGACGAAGGATGTGCTAATAAATTCCACCATGCTTTTATTTTTAAAAAGATCATATGCATCACCTCGATCAAACAATTCTGAAAATATACTATAGTATGGCAGTTCATATGCTTTTTGTTTTTCTTTCTGATTGCCTGGTAGAAATCCCATATCTCGTGTGGGAACTACTGAGCGTACAATAACTAACTTTTGTTTTTCTGTATATCCGTTAAGAATTTCATTCATAGCAAGATAGCAAGAGATAAATGTTTTTCCTGTACCCGCGAGCCCTTGAAGTAAAAGATGATTTCCTTTTTCATATTCTGAAAAAGTTCGTGCTTGGTTTGCCGTCTTTGGGTTAACCGTATTCAAAGTTACTCCTGATTTTTTATTATTTTGCTCTGCTTTTCTCTTTTCTCTACGTCTTTGTTTCTTTGTCGTGCGACTATATTTCGGATGGTCTTCTACAAAAGCTAAGTTAGAGTTGGTATACATTTTGATATAACCTTTATTGGTTGATGATTATCATCATGTATTATCTGTTGCGGCTCTCTTTTTTCTCCATTTCTCTACAGCCTGGCGAGTTTTGGTCTCTTTAACAGACTTATCACCATATCTGCTGGCCAACTCACTTGTCGGATGAGCTTCGGCCATGCGTGAAAGATTTTCCTGCCAACCATTGTCTGTACGAATGCCGCCGTGACCGGCAACAATGTTCAGTTGTGTTGGAGGAAGTTGTCGAATATTTGGGTTGTCAGAAAGGAATGCCTCGCGTTCAGTCATAGACATGAACTCTTCGAACACTTCGTCAGTACGTTCATCTTTAAATGTGTAGATAGGCATTACACCTCCTTAATTTTATTTAGTATTCCACCAACTTGGAGCGGGTCGACCTTTCTCCCATTTAGCGAACTCTACTTTATCTGCTTTGTAAAACTCTTGGTATGCTTTTACTGGATCTTCAATTTCCATCAAATCAGCATATGCTTTCATTGCTTTTGCGAACGGTGTTTGAGGTTTGTTTGGTATATTTTTTGGAGGCGTAAAGAGTGCTTTTTTGAGCAAATCATATGAACGATGAACTTTACCGAAACGAAACTCAAACTCTTTCGCTAACATAACAAATAGAGAAAAGTGCCACCGATAGTTACTTGCAGACTCCATTGTCCACGCCGTACAAGGATGCCCTGCGTGAACTGCTTTGTAAATGATATCATCATTCTCTGATAGACGATAGTGCTTTACCATGCGCTTACCAGACTTCGAAGGAGCGAGATATTCTTCACCATCAAGTATTCGGTGGGCTGTTGATAACATTTGAGCAGATTCAACGACCATTTTTGGCACATGACGATCACAATGCATCCGAGCAGCAGCCCAAGGGTTCTCATCTAACACGAAGATATTCATTAAGTTTTTTCCAATCAGTTGTAAGACCATTAGTTTCATCTATTAGTATTATATCAAAACCTGCTAATTTTGTAAATACTTTTTTTGCTTCATTCATATCTTTATGGAGCTCATAAGTCCATTTAGATTTAACTTCAATAATAACGTCAAGTTCTTTAATATAAAAATCTGGATAATACCAACGATCCCTATCTTCAAACGTATATCTTATTTTTTCAGGAACAGAAATCGTATATTCATATTCTTCTGCAAAATCTAAAAAATCCCTTTCATAAGAACTTCTTGTAGTAAATCCTTTATAAGTAAAAATTTGAGGATGCTGGCCAGTCATAAAACCATTAACAACACCATATCTTTCTAAGGTCGTATTTTGTCTTTTTTGAATTGTCTCTTTAGATTGTTTATTGCCAGTGTTTATTTCTCGTAGCTTCGTTTTATACTCGTCCGACCCACGGCTACAAGCCAAACTACAAAAAGCAGAATACCCAACACCCATATCTCTAAATTTTTTCTTTTTTCCACAAACACAAATAGGATTAGCGGTTGCGATATATGTATTGAAATATTCTTCTTTTGTAATATCTTTGTGTTGATTAGTTATGTGTTTAGCCAATCCATTATTATTTTTCAGATTGGTTTTGCAAATTTCGCATTGCATCTTGGTCAGCCTTATAAATTTTTTTGGCTAAAGCAAGAGAATCGTCTGTTTTAACTAACCCAAGTCCAATAAGATAGTCAGCTTTATCAAGATATTTTAGATATTCATCTTGACTCAAGAGATTCCACGCCATTACAGCCTTCTATCTTTATTTATAATATTTAAGTATTTGGTACATGTTTATCGCAATGCATTTGAGCAGCAATAACAGGATTTTCATTTAGTACAAAAATATTCATCACGCACCTAATGTTGGAACTGTAAAGTCGTCTTCAATTATGTTACCTTCGTGACAAGTAACCAGATTCGTCTTGTAATCTTCCTGTAAGTTTGGAATATCTTGAACACATTCTTCAATCGTTTGATATTCAGATAATCTATCATGTATTGTAACACAGTCAACTGAACATATTAAGATTACCGCAAATATGTCAATCACTTGTCGTCTCCATTATATATTTTTGAGCCGCTGTATACTTCTATTTCACCATTAATTTCAACTAACCGAATAATCTTTTCTTCTTCAAGAACCGTTAGCGTAATTTGTAATGCCTTATCGAGGGCGTATTTGTATCCAAGATAAAAACACAATATTACAAGAAAAACCAATAAACTAATAATTGCAAAATCGTTATTGATAACGAAACTTCCGCTTTCCAATATACTTCTCCTAAGTCATCATATAAGTCATTATACACTTTATTTTTCAGAAAGTAAAGCATTTAACTCATGAAAGTTTAAAACTTTTACATTTTCTGCTTCAGGCGTGTATATGCCTTTGAATACTATGACTTCTCTTGGATAACAGAAGAAGAACTTAACATCTTTATGATGCTCAATGAGCCAGCCAAGATAGTTCATACGACCACGAGTGTCGTTGATATTTGCCCGTGTGTTCATACCGTAACATGCTGTACCATCATAGAGGTTCGATAGCGCAACGCTTTCATCAACTACCAGAAAGTCGAAACCAAAGATATAGATTGAGCTATATCCTTTCTTAATGGCTTCAACAATCGCATTCATTCCAGCATTCGAGCGAGGACGAGCGACATTCCAGTTAGGATTGTCTGATTTCTGCCAGTGCAGTTCAACTGGTTCCCATTTCTCGTCTTCGGGCGGATTGATGAAACGGTCTTGAGGAAAAGTGGACTCCTCAATTTCCATGATGATTTCATAGTCGATTGCTACCAGGTAGTCAGGCAACACATAATCTTTGTCTATAAAATCACGATAAAGAGCATTGCAGCCAAAGACTTTACCCTTGCCCTTGAGTTCCATCAAATCAAATGAACTACGTGAAGCTCCGTTTCCGATTATGTACGCCGTTTTTAGGACGTTCTTCATAACTTACCTCATCTTGATGTTTGTCTTTACGGCGTGTAAATTTTTTCTTAGTCTTACGTATTGGCTGATAGTCATCATCCCAGCCTGTTTTTCGTTGTCGATATGTTTTACCCATTTGCCTTTTCTTCTATCCATGTTGATGCAAGGGCAGGCCACGCATCTTCAAAAAGTTTACGAGTAATACCTTTGTACGGCATCTTCTTATCTTTGATCGCAATGACAAGTTTTGCGTCATCTGGATCAAGCGATTCGAGAAAGTTTACAAACTGTGTTTCGCGTTGCATTGACTTCATATCTGGATAAGGTCCAGTATTGATAAAGATACCAAACTTACGCATATTTGAATAGAGCGTGGCTTGATAGTCGGACTCTTTTGGCGATGCTTTATAGGGAGGAGCACCTTCTGGTAATACGAATTGTATTTTTGGATTGAAGCAGATATCGATGATGCTTTCAAGCGTAATGTTATGGTCACGCCGAAGAGCTTCAATCTTCTCTTTTTTCGTTTTTAATTTAGAGATTCGTATTAAAATCTCTGCCACGCCTTCTGTATAAGCCATTATTTTCTCGCAATCATTTTACTGATATTATCTTCAATTTCGTCTACACGGCGTTGCAAGATATCTACAGCCGTACGAATATTTCCAGTACCAGTTTCTTTAAAACGTCCTTGCAATACTTCAATCTCACGCTCAAGAATACGCATGTGAATAAGATCATCAAAATTCATTTATTACCTCCATCATATTTTTCATTCGCTTTTCAATAAAATAGTTAAAGATTTTGCCACGTTCGTTCATCTTATAGTTATCAAAAATATCATTCACTTTTTTACTGATATTTTCAGGTACGTAGTCGAGATCAACTAACTGCTGATTGCGACGATAGTTGCGAAGCATTCTTTCATCACAGAACTCTTCTGGTGAAAGACCATTCCAAGCGTCAATCTTTTTCGATGCAAGAGGCTTCTGTCTTTTATCAGAAACAAACACATCATCATCAGATAAGAAGTTAGGAACACCGTCACCACGGTCGCCTTTAAGAATATGCTCGTGGATATATCGAGCAGGATTTGATACAGTCACATACTTCTTCTGCATCGGGCTGTATTGATCAACATTCGCATACTTCTGTAACTGGACAAAATCTTTATCAGAAGAGAGAATCAAAATGGACTCTGAAGAATCTTTCTTAATGCCAAGACTGCCAAAACGGTGACACAGAGTACCAATAATATCATCTGCTTCTGCGTGGTCAACTTGGATTACTTTGTAAGGAAACTGTTCACGAAGGTCATCACGAATGCCATTCAACACCGTAAAGATTGTGTTCCAGTCCAATGCGGACTCTTCACGATCTTTCTTACGGTGTATCTTATAGTACGGAAACAATTCTCGACGCCAATAGTTTTTGTCGTCGCAACAGATTACCAACTCACCATAATCTTTACCGAATCGTGAACGATACATTCTTAAAGAGTTTAGTACCATGTGACGAACAAGGTCTTCTTCAATCGCCACGTTGCTTTTACCTCCAATCTGTTTCATTAGATTGGAAATCATTACTTGATTTAGGTCAACGAGTATCATAACTTTCACTCAGGTTTCTATTTAATATATTCATTCTATATTATATATGAAAAAATGTCAAGAGATTATTCTGTTGGAGGCGAATAATCATCATCGGTCGTTTCGATTTCTAACATATCTTCTATATGTTCTCGAAGCGGATGTTCGAGATTAAGACTTTGATATAAAGTATACCGAATCGTTTCTACGGAATATGAAAAGTTCGTTGTGAACTCATCGGCCATTACATCAAAGCCATGACCAGCAAACTTATTATACAGATTGGAGCAATACCGATCAACAAGATAATCGATATATTGTTTTTTATTTTCATTAAAATATGTGTCCAGTTGCTCTTCGTTCTGTGGATCTGACTTGAACTTCGGAAACTGAATCACATTATTTGATACTTCTTCACTCATTTAATTACTCTTAGGAGAATGGTCTCACTATTGATTCTACCGTTAGGGGTGATTGGCTTTGTATTTATCTCGTCCATTAGCTTTCGAAGGACAATTTTACCTCCCTTTTCGAGCCGCGGCAATACATCTTGCGGCTTTCGAATCTTCTTTGACATCGATGTTTCTTCATCGTATCCTTGAAGTGTGGTGCCCTTGACCGTGAGTCCACCAGTCGCAGACGCATCATATCGAGTGAGTATTCGATATTTTGTATTAAACACCCATAGTTGAGTAGCGCCAATAATCGTAACAGGATTTACACTCGCAAGTTTAAACTCATCGTTCTTTGTCTGAAACTTGAGTTTTGCAATCTGCTTATCTGCGCTTTTTGGTTTCTTCGCTCGTGGTTTCCGAACTTTCTTTTGGTTGTCAGCCCATGTAGTACACTCAGTGATAATCAGAGTAAGAAAATCGGTAAATGCTTGAAGCTGGCGGGTCGTCATAAATGAATATGTCTCAGTCAACTGAGGATCTCTCTTCTTGAGAGTTTCCCTGAGTTCATCACGCCAAGGAATATAATACTCAGCGATTGCCATAGCGGACTGCGCTTTTACGTTATTCTTTTGAAGGAAAAAATACGGTTGAAAATCAGACTCCCAAGGAGCTTCGACATACAAATCTATCTTCTCTTCAATCTCTGCAATGTACTCATTATTCTTTTCGCGAATACGATCCTGAATCGATACGACAGGTTTGGACTGTTTATCTTCTTTAACGACAACCGGTGCTTTGTCTTTGAGTACTGACCACTTTTCCTCTAACCAGTCAAGGGTGTCTTGAGCAAACGAACCGCCGTTATTCATAATGTGGCAGTATTTACCGACTGACAAAAAATAATGCGGCTGAATCGAAGTGTAACGATACATCTTCATATCGTCTTTTCGATTTGCCTTGCAATATTTAATTGACGCATCTTTCAAGTCTTTAGTAGAGAATCCAGATAGCCAAGCTAACGCATAGTGTTTATTTTTGGAATAATCATTAAGGCTCGGATCGACATTAGCCCAAATCGGCATGGTTGGGTCGACCCGAGAACGAGGTTTTCTTTTTCTACGACCAGTAGACAGAAGTGATTTAGCCATTATTCACACACCTCCTCGAATCTTTTACGAGCCAGTTCTTCGGCAGCTTTTTCCCACTGCCAGTCGGCAAAATTCAGTAAACCCTCCCACTGGCCTTTGAGTTCTGCGAGAGCCTCATCATAGAGATTTTCGAGTAGAGTTTCATTATGTAAGTTAGACATTTATCAAACTTCCTTTGGGTTCAAAACTATTAAGGAAAGACCAGCCAAAGCACTTTTATGTCCAGCGAGGCGAGTCGTATAACCTTCACGAGCATATTCGCTCCCGTCGGCTCTGGTGATGTCGCCGATAATTATCCATGGGATCATATCCCCTGCACAATTTAAACCGTAATCTATGGACTTAACCGTCCCTTTGAGTTCTCCAGCGGCTGACTTCCACATCACTTTGGTAATTCCTGAAATCATCTTTCTTTCTCCTTGTTAATCATCATCATATACACAGTATAATGCAGGATAAGAAATAAGTCAACCCCTAAAATGATTTTTTTCAAAAAAATATTTATTGATTATCAATTTACAGGCCTTGAAGAAGATTTTCCCACTCACGAACACGAGTATTCCATGAATAGAAATTATCGACATACGTCTTTTGAAAGTCGAGTTTAGCAAGATGATGCTCATTCCAATAGTCATTAATCACGGCATCGACCAGTTGTACGAAACGATTTGCGTGTGCTTGAGGATCTTCATGCCACTGATAGACAAGACCAAAATCGCTAACGGTTTCGGGAAGAGCGGCCAAGTTCGGACAAACAATCGCACACTTCGCACTTAATGCTTCAATAGCAGCGATACATGAAGTCTCTTGCCAGATTGACGGGAACGCAAAGATATGCGCTTTCTTTAATGCTTCGCGCACTTCATCGTTTGGTACTGCACCATGGTAGTTAATGCCAGGATGTTCACGACACTTATCAAACACTGCTTCGTAATCGGCATCTCGTTGAGCCCAACCATAAATGCTGAACGATGAATAAACATCAAGAACAATCTTATCGCCATGTTTATTATACAGTGCTTCAAATGCAGGTACAAGTATTTCAAGACCACGATGTGGTGTTGTGTGATAGATGAGACGAATCGGTCCGTCTTTATCTTTCTCGAAGTCCATGATTGGTTCAATGCAGTTTTTCATCGTAATCGATTCGGCGTATGGAACACCAAGTCCCATATGATATGTCTGAAACTGCCAGTTCGATACAAACACAAGTTTAGCAAATCGCTGACGTGATGCGGCATCTTTAAGATGTTGCGCCTCTGGGTCTTGCCACAGGTCGTGTAACCAGAGAATATTTTTCTTATCTGGATCAAGGTCACGCACACGAGAACAGATGATATTAAACTCATTGAGAAGTTCATCGTCTAACCGCTCAATCAATCCTTCTTTCATCAGTTCAGTGCCGCCGCGAGAGTTAATAACACTTCCGTCAGGAGCAATCTGCCCTTCTTCATCCGCTTTTCGTTGAGCTTCCTCTTCGAGTCCGGTAATCTTAAACTTCATTATATCACCTGGACCGACATGATCGAATCAATACGAAAAGAACGCCAAGCATTCTTTTCGACATCCCAAACAGGAAGTACTGCTTCGTTGACTGGACGATTGGAAACCTCTTCTACTTTAGGCAGAATGGATTCTTGAAGAGTGCATTCCATCACACGCTCTGTACCGTCCGTTTTCATGAACTTTACTCGTGCGATATGATTACTCAGAACTTCTTTGATATTTTCACGTTTGTAGACCATGATATATTACTCCGATGATTGTTTCATTGTATATTTGCGACGAGGATCACCCCACGCTTCAGATGCTGGAATACGAATGAACGGCGCTTTCTTATTATCTTTACCTGTATTCGGTACAGTTACCATGACTCGCTTACCTGCTAACCAAGCATCAATCTTATTTGTCATTATACCGAAACCATTCGCACGATAATCTCGGCTCATCGCCTTTCTTACAGACTTCGCTACATTTCGACGCTCACCTTTACTCGTTTGACTCGCCCGTGACCTCTTTTTTCCCACTATTCAATTCCCTTCATTAAAACCAATTTTTAACACAGTCACAAAATGTATTTGTAATTGCCATACCTATTATATAGATAAGCCATAATGAAAATAAAGTCAATACAAAATACTTGATTATATTAAATATTTTAGATATTATTTTCATTCTGACAAAAATAAATGTGAAGCATAAGTCTTTGCTTCTTGTAGACCACAGTTGAGTTGTTGTGAAACAAGAGTAAAGAACTCATTTGCAGTGCCGTTTGGATTATTTTGCTTGAACTCAGTCCATATTTTTTCAATTTTTATTTCTTCGTTCATTAGTCATACCTTTCAATATCATCTTCTGTTAATATATCACCTTTCCATATCTCTACGATATGTGCTGGCTCATCACTATCGTTACGACCCTGATGCCAAGTATTTTTTGAAATATTAAATGGATTATCTCTATGTAAATTCCAAAGATTGCCACCATCAAAAGGATTTAAATCGTCATATGTTCTCCAATTTGTAACAACACTAGCTTTTCCACTTACGATATTCCACGTTTCGGAACGATGTTGATGGCGTTGCATACTCAGTCTATTATGAGGATCAATCACAAGTTCCTTCACTTTAAAACCATCACCCTCATATAACTCGCGATAGTAACCCCACGCTCGTTGTATCTTAGGCGATTCCCAATCTTTAAGAATCCAGCTACTGGAGTTCTTTTTATCTTCACCACCTACACCATAAACAAACTCAACGCGCTCATTAATTCTGTACATTTCATATTCGGGAACATTGTCTTCAGGTCTATCGCCGCCATTAGCAAATATCACCTGAGCGTCTGGAAACCCTGCGAGTGTTTGAAAAATGGCATTACCCGCAGTATCGTCGGAGTCTTCAAATCCGATCACACATTGAACTACCTCAAGCGAAGATATGATACTGGCTCTTTCATTCCAAGGCATAAACGGGCGACCTTTTTTTCGAGCAAGCCAGTCATCCGTATTCAATCCTACAACGAGCATATCTCCAAGTTCTTTTGCTGCATTGAAATAAGCAATATGCCCAGAATGAAGAGGATCAAATCCTCCAGTAACCAATGAGATTTTCATTTGTCTTTTTCAATTTCCGTCAAACGACTTTCAAGTTTAATAATCCTTGCTGTGAGCTTTGGATATTTGTTTTGAAGAGAAACTTCTTCTTTGTTTAAAATATCAATTCCATACTTTTCGTTTGCCCACCAGCAAATCTCAAGATACTTACTCTCGCACCATTTACCAGCTTTTGTTTTGCTAAACCACGATACGGTTGCCGCACCAAGTAATGCACCGGCAATATTACTTATGATCCATAACCACATTAGTCTTCAATACTCCATTCTTCAACATCGCAAAATTCTTTGTCTGTAATCTCTTTAACATATCCTAGAAATCTACGATCTTCAAAAACCGCATAACCTGGGTGAGATTTGCATTTATCTATACTTACGCCGTGTGGATCAGTTTCAATATTAAAATCATCTCGGCGCCAACGCGAAACAAAATGTCTCATTATTTTTTATTTCCTAGAAAATCAATACATTCATCCCAGCTTTTTAGCTTACCAGTAACACCGTTTCTTTTTTTATCACGGATATTTTTGAATGCGTGGAATGTAATATAGGCAGCAAGGATAATCGCAACATGACCAATTGTTAGCCATCCCCAAGCATATGATACTTCGTAGATACTTTCAAATACCATAATAGAAAATGCAGTGGACCAAACGGCACTAAGTGTTGTGAGTATCTGTAATCGGACGGTCTTCGGCAACGCCCTCAAATCATTCTTTGTATCGTCAAACAAAATGGTTGCGATATCATACATCTTCCAAGAAAACTCACTCCAGTAAAAAGCAAAATCCATTTTCATCTTTCAATCCTCAATGTATTTGTGTATGTAGTTTTTTTTCGAATTGCGCTCTGATTTGTGGAATATTATCACAAATGAACCCCGATAGCATGTTTTCGATATCTTCGTCATTCATAACACATGAATATAATTGTATTGATGTTTTCAAAACAACAGCAGCGGCCATCATCACATCGTCTGAATTTTCTGTATACGGAGCCAATGTATTCCAAATTTGTTGTGAAATTTTAGTCATTTCTTGAGAGTTATCGGTCATCGCATTTCTTTCAAATATTCTTCATTTTTAGTTTCAAGGACAACATACTCTCCCCAATATTCTTCGAAAATTTTAAGAAGATTAATATAGTTACCTTCCATCATTTCTTGTTTCATATGTTTTATTTCATCTTCTTTCATGGAAGTGTCTCTTCCAAGAGTTACAGCGATACCAATAAGATGGAATGCATTACCATCAGGACCATCGATGTTGACAATCATTTCTTTGTCAGCAATTCTTTTGCGAATCATCCTCTTCTCATCCTTGCAATTTCTTCAGCATCTTCTTTACTGAACACTGGAACCATATTTGATTTATGCATCGTAGCGATACCGAGGAGTTTGCGCTTACCGCTGTACTCTTTGGTTTCTTTTTTAGACATACTTGAATTCCAGGTGGGTTTTGAAGATTGGTGGAGACTAGGAGGGTCGAACTCCTGACCTACGGCTTGCAAAGCCGTCGCTCTCCCAACTGAGCTAAGTCCCCTTTGTTTCGTCTGACTAACACCCATACGCTTGAGAAACTTCTGGTGTTCTTTTTCAGCCGCGATCAAAGATTTAGTCTTATTCTTCTTCTTGCGTTTTTTGGTGCTTGTCGTTGTATAATAACTTGGTAGCATGTGCATTGTCATTTTGCATAGTATCCCATAACCATTGATATAAAGTACTCAATTCACAGTTATCTACAGCCGCTGAAATTCGAGGATCTCTTAACCACTTTTCATATTCTAAACTATACAGTTTCAAATGTCAATCCTTTTTATGATTTTTTTTATTATTTTTTTTATCAAAAGAAACCGACAGCACATATGGATTTGTATACAGTTTCAGTTTTCTTTGTAACACCGTTAACTGAACTTTTTGAACTTCGATGATATCTTTAAGTTCTTGTACATCATCAGGAAGACTCTGCATAAATCTTGAGTGTTTTTCATGATCTTCCATTAGCTTACCTTACATACTGGAATCGGATTCATCTTATGAAGATTTTTCTTTTGAATACTAAGAAACTTATCGATGTTCTCTTGTGGACCTTCTCCAAGCATGGCCGCTTCAAGTTCGGAATAACTCATGCCCAGTTGTCCCTGGTCATTACGACCGTCATCCCATAGACCGTCTGTCGGAGCAGCATCAATGATACGTTCATCAACACCAAGAACACGACCCATATCCCAAACTTCAGTTTTCATACAATCAGCAATCGGGCTAATATCAACACCGCCATCACCATACTTCGTGTAGAAACCAACACCGAAGTCTTCGACTTTATTTCCTGTACCAACAACGATACCGTTTCGACTTTGTGCAACTTGATAGAGTGTCATCATACGCAACCGCGCACGAGAGTTTGCAAATGCAAGGTCGCTCTGCATGTCATCAAACTTCTCTTCAAACTCAATAAAAATCTTTGTGAGGTCTCTGACGAGATACTTGACATTACCATACTTCTCTTCAAGCCATTCGCCATGTGCGAGACTGAGTGAATGCTGTTCAGGTTTCTGTTTGATAGGCATACTTACAACATATGTCGGAACACCAGTTCGAGCGCATAATGTGCTTACAACAGAAGAATCGATGCCGCCAGAGATACCAACAACAAATGATTCGATGCTATTCTCTTTGCGGTAGTTATCAAGCCAAGATTCAATATGACCAATTTTCTCGTGTGTATTCATTATTTTTTTCCAATCAAATCAGTAGTCAAAATTATAAATGCTTCTTTCTGCTTCATCATGGTAACAATATTATATATGCTTTCACCATTCAAATAAAGTTGATGCAGATATGAAATATCTTTGTCGGAAAATCCTATATCTGCATAATTGATTGCGTTTTGTATCTCTTTTGGTAAATCATCGAAGACGCGATATAAAGCAGCCTTCTTTAAACGGATCTTTTTTGCACTGATCGTCATGAGGTTGAATTACCCACTTACCTTCAATGTAACAAGCCTTTCCTCTATTGCTGTTATTTATAGCGATATCTGAAAAAAACTCCTCGCAATCACCTTCTTCATAATCTTCTTTCATAAAGGAAGCCCAGTCAAACTCACTTCGCATTTCATCCAGTCTTTTTCGAGAACCAACAGGATCTTCTGCGAAAAGATAGTTTGTTTCTTTACATCCAATCATCTTACAAAAGATCGGTGATGCAACCATGCCAACAAGAGATATTGGTTCGATAGCTTTTGCTTGACTACTGACCGCTAAGAATAGTATTGAGACGGTCAGCATCATCGGCATTTTGCTTATCTGCATTTTTATCTAACTCCTTCCAAGCACGAGATGCACGAATCTTGTCCATCAACATTTGATCTTTCCGAACACGATTTGATAAAATCTTACGTGCTTCAACATCAGAATATTCAAGCAACACATAAGCACGATACTGAGTGCCATGTGGTACGACTTCAAGATTTGAAATGTGATATCCAGAGACATCGGTGTTTGCAGTAATATTCTTGACTGCTTTTTCCAGTTCTGTCATCACCGTCGCATCGAGATCGCCGCTACCAACTTTAGCACGGAACTGCTTGACTTGACTGCGGAGCCGAGAGTTAATTCGGTCAGCAAGAATAACTTTTGCGTTCAGAACAGCAGCATCAATAGAGAACTGCATATCGGGTGTCACTGATGTACCAGCAGAAAAGATGTTATCACTATCCTCAGGAAGAGTTTTGAACCATTCCGGAATCGTAGAGATTTGTTCTGTAACTCGGTCACGCTTGTATTCATACGTAACAGTTTGAAGTTTCGACGCTTCGGGCCCGGGCCCTTCTTGTGTCGTTTTGCAAGCGCCGAGAGCAAGAACGCTCACAGCACCAACAATCATAAAGCTATTTTTCAACAACTTTCTCCTCTTTCATAATATCTTTACCCATTGCTTGAATATCTTGACCAATACCTACTACTGTGTTGCCACAAGCAGAAAGCGATATAACGAGAAAGAATCCCGTTATCATCATCACAAACGGTTTCATTAAAAAATCACCTCAAGTAGAATATTGGTAACAACGATAGCACCAAATATTGTTAGTCCAGTAATCATAATATAATCTCACTTCACGTTCATAAGAGTCTCTACGATAGTATCACGGGCACCCGACTCCACAAAAAATGCCATGACATATGGAACTACATCATAGTGCGTCAACACAACTCCGATAGCAATACCAATAAATAATTTAATCATTTACAAATGTCCTTATAAGCCAAAACTTCTTTTCTACCAATAAAAACTGAGTACCATTTTTTCTCACATTTCTTTAGTTTCGTTTCTTCATAAGATATATTATGTACTGGACGAACAGGAATGTCAATAGATTTTACACAAGAACTTTTAATTTTTTTGTTGAGTTTTTCAGGTACATTCTTACGAAGAATATCTTCTTTTGCCGTGATTTCCGCTCGTTTACATGCTTCGTTCTGTGTCATGTCTGGTCCGAAGATATATGTACCACTCGTTGGATACCACTTATCTTCAATCCTTACATCAAGGCTCACAACACATTTGCGAGTTTCTTTCACATAATCAAAGGCCCTCTTGTCATAGTTTTTAGACGATTGGATTACACCTTCGAAGTTTGTGTTCACATCAAACTTATATCCACACGAATCATCAGCCATTGCGGTTGATGAAATCATACAGAAAAGAAGAGTGCGTTTGATCATTGCTGCACCGTGTGAGATGTATTCAGCATCAACCGAATGCTCTTACCAGGAGCAGTCTGCATCCGAGTCGTATACTTTTGACCCTCGAAGTTGTAGGTCACATTGTAACCAACAATCGTTGTTTGGTGTTGAATGTTATACGAGGTGGTGCAAACTGTTTCTTTGCGATATTGTTTTTTGCGAGGCGGCCAGTCTTTCGAAAGACCGTTACTACCAATAGCAGCACCACCAAGAACACCAAGACCAGTCATTGCAAGTTTACCGGTACCACCACCAAGTTGACTGCCAATTAAACCGCCGATAGCCGCGCCAACAAGAGTACCAACAGCATTTCCACGCTCATCGACTTCGACAAGCTGATCCGTGCAGTTACGAATAGGAGTGCGGATTTCCGATGTTTGTTGAACCGCAACTGAACTTACTACGGGCACTTCAACGAATGTCTGCCCAGCAGATGCTCCAGTCGCATACAACATCGCGGCAGTTGCTAAAAGTGTTTTTTTCATTGAGCTAACTTTCCTTCATTCTCAAGTTGTTTTATTTCAGACACGATGTTCATAAAGATTGAAAAAAACTTTTCTACCTTAGCGGTTTCTCCAACAGCAGGAATGCACAGTGTTTCAATTTTTTCATTTTGACGTGTCACTTGCGACTTCGCTTCTAAACAATCGGCCATTGAAGGCATCTCGACTTGATAACTACCAAAATTGGCAGCAGTAACTATGAGTAATGCTTTCATCATTATGCAGTTTCCTTTCGATACGCTTCAATCGTGTCCATTACAGCATCAACTTCACCGCGGTCATAACCACCGATGTGCCACTTGTATTTGCCAACTGGAACCGAATCTTCTTTCCAGTCGTAAATCGTAGCGGTAACGTATCGTTCTTCTTCATTGTCGTAAAATGAAACGGCCCACTGTGCGTTAGTCTTATCACAGAATGATTCATTATCTTCGCTGAAGATAGCATTAAGTTCTTCGTAAGTGGCTGTAACGTAGCCAGACAGTGAACTACCAACAACATCAGGAGTATCAAAGATATCAATCACATAACGCATTATATTAACTCCAAAGCGCGTTTCAACAACAACATCGCACCATCATCGGTTTTAAAACCATTCTCAGATGCAAAATCCATAGAGGAGCCACCCATCATGGTTTCTCCAACTCCACAAGTTTTCAAGGTGTATGCAATACCTTTTGCAGTCTTAGACCAACCTTTAAGGTTTCCCTTTCCGGCATACATCTTAATTCCACCGTTATACGCATCTAAATAAGTAATCATTTTCATTTCCTTATCAATCATCATCATATACACAGTATACTTCTTTTTGAAAAATAAGTCAAGTCTTTTTTAGGCAAACTCCACTTCAAAATTAGTTTCAGTCCAGTGACGACCCTTGTCTCTCAAAACAGCTTCAAGGATCGATTCCATAATGCAGGTATCCAACCGCCAAACAGTCATTTTAGCAGAGGCGATTTCGCCTTTCTCGATGTCTTTCATTACTGAGAAAGCATCAACCGCATCTTGGAAAAGCATTTCCTGCATGTCTTTGTCATCAGCCCAGATCCCCTGAGCATCTTTCATTCGGTCGTTAATCACTTTTTGTAAGTTTTTCATGTTCATCTCCTTATCAATCATCATCATATACACAGTATACTTCTTTTTGAAAAATAAGTCAAGTCTTTTTTTAGACGTTGACCCATTCTTCACCACGATTCACGGCACCCTGATAATCTAAGACAAGAAATCCTGTGCTGTCAACCAGGTGCAACTTACCGTCCTCATCACGAACAACATCGCCAACTGAAACGCTTTTCATACGACCATGACGCTCAAGTCTGGACTGCTCTCCCATGCCGTTGCCGACTGTGAAAACCTCTTCAAGGTTACGAGCCCAAACTGTAGCAACCGGAGCGCCGTAGTCACCTTCGCTCCATGCTTCTGCGAGCATGGCTCTTTTCTCGTCGGCGGACTTACTGTACGCCATGCTGAGGTTCAGGTTCCGAGAGTGTTTCGGAACTGCGTTATGACCTTCGAAGTTGACTTTTTTGACTTCAGCGTCGGTCAGGGTAACTTGGTAAACTTTGTATTCCATGGATCTTTTCTCCTTTAAACAGTGCCGGAAAGAGTAGCTTTCTTACGACCGCGGTTGAAAATGCTCGAAGAATGACGAAACGTATCGACTTTCTTTGTAGAAGGCGCTAATACAGTAATCTTCGCGCCGGCTTCAATTTCTTTCGCAATCAACTTTCGTAAGGCTTTTTTAGTCATCACTATCTCTCTCTGTTTTCTCATCATATATACATATTACGATAGGCTAGAAAATAAGTCAACCCCTAAAATAACTTTTTTTCAAAATAATTATTCATCGGATTTTTTGCTAATAGTCAACCAGTTTAGGCTACTTTTTTGCCCATTGATACTTGCCAGACAAAGCATGATTCCATCAACTTTACACACTCTTCAAAGGTGGCACTAGTAAACTGAGAAACCAGCATACCGTTGGTATCACGACCAAGGAACCCATCACCAACTTTGGTAATGGTCACGTTACCTGAACGACAGTTAACGCTCTCCCAAGTCTCGGTGCTACGCCATTCTGCTTTTTTCCATTCTGAAATCAACATTGATATCTCCTTTTGTTTTCTCATCATATATACATATTACGATAGGCTAGAAAATAAGTCAACCCCTAAAATAATTTTTTTTGAGAAGAAAACACTTGACTTATTTCTCAAAAAGAATTATACTGTGTATATGATGATGATTAACAAAGAAAAGGAATATAATGACTATTTACGTTGATATGGATGGAGTCATCGCTGACTTCTTTAGTGAGTTGGCTAATTACGCCAAAACGAATAGCTGGAAAGAGATTCCCGATAAAGAAGCAACCATTAGTGAGTTGCGTGGTACTGATTTCTTTGCTCGGTTACCAAAGTTTAAAACTTCTGATGAGTTGATTGCGTTTGTTGATAAAGAGACTAACGGCAAGTGGTGTATTCTATCTGCACCATTGCGTGATGATTATGACAACTGCACTTTCTGGAAACGTCAGTGGCTTAATGATAATGGCTATGATCCGAAAGAAGCAATCTTCACGAAACTGAAAGAGAAGTTTGCGTTAGATGATAAGGATCGTCCAAACATTCTGATTGATGATCGTGCTGATAACATTGATCGTTGGACAAAAGCTGGTGGTATCGGTATTCGATATCAAGCGAATGAAGATAGCCTTGAAGATTTATTTTCGAAAGTAAGGAGTGCTATGAAATGAGAGGCCATAGCTATTATGGAATGTCATATCGAGGTTGGAAATTCTACTCCGAGTGGGAAGAAGAAGTCGATAGATGCAATAAAAAACTTTGGCATTATGTCGTTGATCCTAATGGCAAAGAAACTGTCGCATCTATCGGCAGCTCCTACGAGTTTCCGAATCAGACTGAAATTCATCAGTATATCGATTCGTTAATCGGGGATGCTTCCTAACAAATCTTTCCTCGAGTTCCCGTAGTGGAACACTTTCACATCTTTACCACCATCCATACAACTGCGCCAGGGATCAATGACATATGACCCTGGTGCAAACTTATGGTTATCGAAGTGCTTTGGCCAGCCGAGCATATATGCCGCTGGCTCTTGTAGTACATTATCATAACTGACATCCCAGCCAAGCTGTTCAAGATAATATCCAACGAGAATCGATGGTGATCCTTCCTGCTGATTATCTAATCCTGGTTTGAATCCAGATCCAAGAACAACGCATGGCATATCATCTGGAACACCGACCAGTTCAAAGTGTTTTGCAATATTCAGTGCTTGCTCTTCTCTCGCTACCATAATCGCATCGAACAAATCGTAACCAAATCCGTGACGATCAGCGAAAGACCGAAGGGCAATGTTATCACGAGGATGACATCCACCACCATCACCAAGACCAGCAGTCATATACTTCGGACCCATAATACGGTCAGTTGAGTGTTTCAACGCATCAGTAACAACATCTACATTCATATGACCAACTGCCATTGCAGCATCTTGGATCATATTGACAAGACAGAGTTTCGCGGTGATGAATGTATTATAGAAAACTTTCGTGCTTTCCATCTCTTCCCACGTACCAACTTCATACCGAATATCTTTCTTCTCCATCATCGGCTCGTAGAACGCAATCAGCTTCATCGCATCACCAGTCGTTGAACCATCTTCGGTACCAATCATCACCATCTCTGGATTTACAAAGTCCCACTTCACTGTGCCCTGTGCAATCAAATATGGATTGTAGATGAAACGACCGTTTGAAATGAGAGGCTCAATCTCACGGCGGACTGTACCGGGAAGCATCGTGCTAATCATTACAATCATCGTACCTTTGTCAACATGGTCGTCAACCTTTTTTGTCGCTTCGATAGCAATCGTGTAATCGAAGTCTTTCGGCTCAAGATGACTTGAAGGATGCCGACCATCATATGCAAAGTCATGTTGAGTTGGAACAGCAATAAAGACAATATCTTTACCTTGTACTGCTTCTCGTACCGAGTCGACCATCTTTACTGTCGTATCAATCTTAGCGATATCATAACCAACCACATCATGATATTCACTCATCACTTCTGCTACATCTCGTCCGAGCTTGCCCACTCCAACAAATCCGATATTCATTTCAATACTCCTATTACGAACCAATTACTAAAAGATTGCCTTTTGAATTTACTTCTGACCAATTTGCTTTAAATGGTCCTAATTCTGTTGTTACGTTAATATTGTGAAATCCTGCTCTCTTAAATTTATCATGCCACCATTCTTTGCTTTCTCGAATATGGTGAGATTTATCAAACTCATATGCTGGAATCAGATACTTCTCACCATCTCCAAGTGGAATCACCGCAAAGATTGTTTCACATTTTTCTCTTAATATATCCATCTGCTCATCAATATGTTCATATTCAATATGCTCTAAAATATCTTTTGCAATTAAATGATCACATGATCTGAAGTCATTGCTAAATGGCTCTATCACTTGTATGTAGTTACTCGTTTCTTTCATTGATTGGCTGATTGCATATTCTGATACATCAACACCATATGCTTTTAAACCAAGAAGACGCAATGCATTTACGAGGAAACCTTTTGCACAACCAAAGTCCATTACAGTATGGTCGTGCATAATTCCCATTGATTGAATGATATGATGTGCGAGGGGAATTGTTAGCTCTGGCATCCAGCGATAGTTTTGATAAAGCGATTTGTCTGCCTGTGGTCCGTTCTCATAATAACTCTTATCAAAAAATTCTTTTTCCATTATTTTCTTCTCTTAATCAATCCAGTTCCAAATGCCTCTTATTGCGAGAAAAAGATACATTAGTTCCATTAATGCTCTCGGAACATCTCTGTCTTTCCAACCCATGTAAATCCAAATAACGCAGCTAACGCAAGCGATTGTCCAACCTATCGCTTGATTCGTTGATTCACCACCTGATAGTATAAATGCGCTAATCATAGCGAGGACAAATCCTATCCAACGCCATCCATCTATCTTTTCATAATATCGTATTTTCACAGATCATATCCAAATCTTAACATCACTATGATACTTATAAAGGTAATCAATCGACTCTTGGTCATAAAGACTCATATACAGTTTCTTACCAAAAATAAATAATTGTTTGGCTCTTCACTACTTTCGAGTATAACTTCATAATTTCTCAAAGTCAAGAAGTTTTTAAACTCTTGTGGATTTCTTGGAGTCGTTGTTGTATATGTAGGTTCTTTTTGTCCAATTGTAGATATATTGAAACACATGTGACCACCATCTACAGTATGGCGAGAAAGAAATTGCATATATGCTGTAGTCTCTTCCATTAACACATGATGCCACACATAAAATAAAACAATCAAATCAAACTTGTCGTTGAAATCATCATCAAAACTATGAATCAAATATCGTTTCTCAATAGTATCAACATAGTTATGAAGACATCTTGGTGAGATGTCAGCAATAGCATATTCACTTGCATACGGCTTAATCAGATTCAATTGTCTGCCGTCGCCAGGTCCAATCTCAAGAATTTTTTTACCACGAATAAACTCTACATAATCTGGTATTCTATTGATTGGATTTATATAAGTGAGACCATTCTTATTATAACCTTTATTCCAATGTTCTACTCTGTCTTGCTCCACTAAACAAATTCCTCGTGCATCAACGGTGTAGTAAAATCAGGGAAACGGTCAACTTTATCATTGACAAAATCGTCTAACATATTTACGTTATCCGTGAAGACGCATCCCGTACACCGAGTCTTTGCGTCAAACTTTTGTTGAATCCGCCCATCCATATAATCAAGAATATCTGTAGCATGACACAACTGATACTCTTCAGCAAACACTGCGTAACCATCATTGAGAACAACTGAGTCGCAGGGATATACGGTACCTGGTTTACCAGAAGCAACATCAACTTCTTCAGATAAGTACGGACGAAAGTAAGATTGATGACACTTGGACGTTTGAGGCGCACCATGTACTTTGTACTGATGAAAGAAACGTGGGTCGGCAACTTTTTGAAGTGTGTTGTCGAGCGACTTATGCTGGCGAATCAAGTCATACTGACTAAGCAAGCAATTCGGCAACAAGCGAATATACTTTGCGCCACATCGATCAGCAACCATTGATGCTTTGTTAAGAAGTTCGACACGGTCACTCATGATCTCATCGGATGCTTCATGCTCAACCGTATACACCATTGAACAACCCACAACGGTATTCTCATAATCTATCTTATCTTGCGGTAGACCAATCGTTTTTTCCCAACCATTAAAGATATTGATTGATACTCGAATCCATGAGAACATTTTCCAAACATCATCGTCAACTCGGCGAGTCAATGTGCCGTTTGTAATCAGTGCAACAGAAAGGTCTACACTTTTCAACCATCGAACAAGTTCATTAAAGTATTTGTACGAAGTTGGCTCACCACCGCCCGTAAGAATAACCGCTTTCAATCCACGAGATTTAAGTTTAATCACATAGTCTTGTATCGTCAACATATCAAGGCGGCTATGTGTATCACGATAAGTCACAGAACAATATGGACACTTGAGATTGCACGACCCTTCTGGTGAAATATGCGTAGAGATTACAGTATTTGGACCACCGTTCTTATAGTTAAACATCGCTTCTGAATGCCGCCAAAACTTGATGCCTGTTGAGGTATACGTATGTTCTTCTACGCTTTTATCAGTTGGTAATACAGATTCGATTGCTTCGTCAGAATAAAAGATAAAGACGTTTGAATAGTTTTCACCATTATCGATTCGATCAAGAATCTTATTACCGTATTCAGTATCTATCGGATGCAAAGATGACTCATTATTCTCATTAATAAGTTCGTAGTTTGATACCCAGTTTTCAATCTTACCACGAGCAGCATATCGATGAATAATCAACTCATCTTTATTTTCGTAAAGAGTAACAGTACCACCATCTTCTGGGAGTTCGATAGTACGAATTGCTGTCATATTTTTTGTTCGTAGAGTTTTGCTCATTTTTTTGTTACCAAATAATTATGTAAAACAAGATGATTGATTTCGAATTTATCAAACGTATCTAATGATTGCTGAGGCGTTTCAACGATAGGCTCTTGCATGTTGAATGATGTATTCAACAAAACTGGAATACCACATTCGGCATAAATCTTTTCTAAGAGTTGATATACAAAAGGTTCTTGTCCATATGTGATAATCTGTGGTCTTGTCGAATTATCAACGTGATTGACTGCATCAAGTTTTTCTCTCCACGCTTCTTTAATCGTACCACTCGTACTCATATATGGTGATACTGGCATATAGTCTTCAAGAATTTGTTGAACATAGTTGTCAAGAATGATTGGCGCATATGGGCGATACCACTCTCTTTTTTTGATTTTAAAATTTAAATAATCACGACCATGCTCACCATCAGGAATACACATAATGCTTCGATGACCTAATGCTCTTGGCCCGCTTTCACTTCTCCCTCTTGACATACAAATGACTTCACGTTGCAATAATATATTAGCAACTTTATCAATCGTCAACTCTTCATAAGTATAACTTGATTTTTCTAAACAGTCAAGTACTTCTTCGTCGGAATATTCTGGTCCGAGATATGGAGAAAATAACTGATTAGACTTTGGATTCTCTAAACAATGATGCCAGTACCACAAAGCCATTCCCGCAGCAAGACCAGTATCGTTTGGAAATGGAGGGCAGTGTAGATTTTTGAAGTTGCTTTTGACTCTCGTATTTGCTACACAATTGAGAGCAATACCACCAGCAATACAAAGATTATCATTAGGATGCCTATCCAATATTCTGTCATAGATGCTTTTTATCTCTCTTTCTGTTATTGTCTGTAGAGCATTTGCCACGTTCTGACTCATCTCGCTGTTCGAATCGGATAAGTCTTCATCGTTGTTATAAGCAACACCGTGCGGGTCGGTATAGTGTTGTCGGCGTCCTTGTTGTAAATCTTTCTCAACTTTTGAATGAAGCTCTAGGTCAGATGTTCCATAGGCAGCAAGTGCCATAATCTTACCAGCACCAGAACCTGGATCCCATTTATGTAAACGAGGCATACGATAGTTATTCATCGTAATACCTGACCACCATCCTGCAATGTTCTTTACCTTTTCGGTACCAAACTTTGTTATCTTATTTCCAGATGCTTCTGCCCATGAGAAGTTTTCGTCGTCTCCACCGCCATCTTGTGTAATGATAGTAGCACTATCAAAAGGAGACGTGAAGTACGAAGAGGCAACATGACAGAGATGATGATTTACAGCGTATGCCCTTTTCCCATTAATTTCAAAAGAATCGAAATTTACATCTTTTGTATCGGGAACATTCCATGGAGGTTTACGACCAAGCGATTGTTGATTTGTAAGGATTACATCAATATCATCTATTGTAAGATTACAATGTTGTAAACTCTTATCTAAAAACTCCTGATTGAATCCATAATCATGCTTGATACGAGAAAATCTTTCAAGCTCCCAATTTAAAAGTATCTTACCATCTTTCATAATACAGATAGCAGCGTTATGTCCGTTGTATGCAGATAATGTAATCATGACATTTGTAAACTCATTTCTTCCGACATATTATATATGTCTGCCTTTGGAATCAGATGTTTCCATGCTTCTGATATTTCAATGTCTCTTGTTGCTGGTGTCCAGTTTAACCATTTATCACGATACCATTCTTGTGACGGTATGGAATCTCCTATCTCTGCTGAAAAGTTAATCGCAGTTAAATGTTTATACAACATTGTCTGTGGATTCAAACAAAAACCAAAGTTATAGTTTTGAATCATTGACGCGACTTTTTCTAAGTTGGGCGATGTTGGTCCAAAATGAGTCGAGAAGTGAGGCATTCTATCTATGATCCAAACAACAGGTCCGATTCTTGGGCGTTGAGGAATACGCCAGCAGTAATTTTTCCAAAGTTCAATCTGAGTTGTACCAAGACAGGGCGAAGAGCTATACATTGACTGTTCAAAAAGTTTATCAACATCGCCTTTTGCATATACCATATCAGGTTCAATAAACAACACACGATCTGGTTTTATATTATATTTTTTTACACAAATATTATAGTATTTACGAAACTGATTTTTAGGCGTATCAACTTCCTGCTGAAACCAAGTGACTTTCTCATTGTGACCGTAATGCTCTGCCATAAATGCATGTACATCTTCCTGTAGCTTTGGCATAGGAACTTCTTTGCCGAGATAATGTACGGTATCTTTTACAACCCAAGGGTCTAATGAATATATCACAAACAAATGGTCGACTGAATCTATAACTGAATCAATCGATTGTTTAAGAAAATCAATTCCATAGTGTATGCGGTAAATAGCCCAAGTATTCATTTTTTATCTGCATTCCTTTTCATACGAACAAGAAGTTCTTGTTTACTCACTTGCACTCGCTTTGGTTTTCCTTGTCCGTTTTTTGGTCGTTGCTTTTTTGGCTTTTCCTTTATTACTTCCTTTAGCTGTTTTACTTTTTGATTGTCGCTTGCCTTTGATAGTCTCGCTTTCGCTTGGTAAACGTGTTTGTCCATTGATAATCTCCAAAAGTTTTTCTGCATCAGCTTGTCTATCACTGGCAGTATCTTCGAATATCACTTTATCTTTTTCATAAAGATTTCCGCGTTCTTCTGTCCGATTGCGATTATATGTGTCGTCCATACCAGACTTACCAGCAGTAAAGTGCATATGTTCATTTACGGCGTTTGGAATAAAGTGAGTTCGACCAACTCTTTTTGCTACGTCGAAAACCCAAGTATCGTTGTAACCAAAGTTGAACACGCCCGGAGTAAAATATCCAACTGTCGTATACCATTTCTTTGAAACTATCGGGAAGGCGCAATGTTTCTCTCCATTAATCAAGTCTTCCATCCACATGCAGTATATTTCATCAGAAAATATATTTGACTTTTCTTCAACAATCGTGTCCCAACCTTGTGTACGATATATCAAGTCATCGTTGCCCATAATCAGGATATCTGCTGGATTTTCGGATAAGCTAGGGCTTGTTGCGTAGTTGGCAAGAAAGTTCCAAGAAATAGAAACAGACTGCTGTTCTGCTACAAGATTACAAGAGTTATCATGTTGCGTCTTCGTGTAATCTTCGTATGCTTTTTGTCGAGGATCATCTTCATCAATATAGTTCCAACAAAAAACTCTTTCTGGATTTGCCGCTGTTTTATATACAGAGTCGAGAAATGTATCAAGTTTTCCTGGACGAGCGCGTGTCGGCGTGAGTATCGCAATCTTTTTCATTATATTCTCCAATGTTCCGCAACCCACCCACGAGGTTCAAATACTGTTCCCCATGGACTTACGGTTTCTGATATAGCTTGGTGTGGATTTGGTTCTCCGTGAAAACATACTATTGAGGTACCTTCAATCAATCCTTCATCGTAACACTCATACTTATAAGACCTGAGTTGATTAGGATAAAGATGCTGTAGAAGGTCCGGACCGTCCAATAGTGCATGAAGCATCTCACCGTCACCACGAAATTGTTTTATTGCTTCTTCTTTATTGATATCAAACCAATTCCATATTTGATGACCGACTTTATAATTCCAAGCAAGGACGCCAGATTGAAATACATTACGGTATTGATCAACGTTTTCGTACTTGTAGTTAGCCGTGCCGAGATTTTCGATCCCCATAATCTCACCGCGGTAATCAAGAAGCCAATCAATATTACCAGTAATTGCAGTATCAAGATCGAAGTAGACAATCCGTTCATTGAGTTTATACCTGTTATCAAAGAGTACAAGTTTATTCCACCAACCAGTTAATCCTTTCGGAAGTTCTTTCGTTTCTACGTTGGGAATATCCGTATCTGAAAAACAAACAAAATCAAAATCTATTGTTGTATTACGCTCAACCATCGCTTTGAGAATCTGAACATATTCATCAGAATAAAGCGTTCCCCACTTTACGCATACAACAGAGACATCAGACATGACCACCAACCGTCTCCCGAACGATATCTTCACTGATTGGTTCGAGATAATAAATTTCTAAAACTTCAGCATCAAGAGCGGTACCTTCAAACCAATGATACTCTCCAGGTTTGACTGATGTAAACTGACCCTGATGTAACTTTGTAACGTCAACCAGTTCGTAATCGTTCTTTCGAGTATGTATATGTATTGATCCACTCACACAATAAAACATATTCCACTTGCGTTCATGCATGTGAACTGAACATTTCATTTTTGTTTTTACATGTATTCGATGAAGTTCAATCATCGGAGTAACGAGTAGAGGCTCAGTTGTTCCCCATATCTTTCCTTGAATCATAATATTCTCGCTCTTCTTTCATTTTTCTCAAAACAAATTGATCCCAACTTTCCATTTTATTATGGAGTTTATAGTCGAACCTTTGCCACTTTTCGAGCTTCGGAAATGTGTTTTGGTTTCCTGTGGTATTTGCCTGAGATATTTCCATTGTACCAACCATCTTCTTCTAACACGTTATAAAGAAATTGTTGTTTGACTTCTTCATAGTTACAATCGCCTCTCGTAGTATGTAAAGATAATATAATACGTTTAAAGTTTAGTTTACCATATGTTTCGATGTCTGTCAAGAGTTCTTCGGAACTTCCGTAGTATTCTTTCCAGTTGCTCTCAGATTTTTGACGGCGTTTTTTACCTTTTACCTTGCGAATATTGTAAAAGTATTTCCGTCCAATATATTTTCTACCATCTGTAAGGTTCACTATCATATAAACAAAACCAACGTAATTGTCTACATCTTCATCATCAAAAACTTCCTCGTCAAATGTCCAAGGGTTTTCATAACTCATTCATTACTTTCGTTTTCGTCGGTATACGGCCATTCATCTTCATCCCAATAATATTCTTCAGTTTCTTCATCTTCTTCATAAATGTCTGCACCGCACATCGGACAATATTCAATTTTTTCATCGCTATTATATGTTATCGTATATTCTGCACCACAATCATCACAGAGTATTATTTGCTTCATTTTATCCATGTGATTATCCTTATGTTAAGTCTACAACTTCACATACTCCAGCAGTACAAGCTAACTCTTGTGAACCAGAAGTCATATCGGTAAGTTCATACTCCGATAACTTTGACCAATCAACTTCTTTAGGCAATGTCTTCGATGTTTCTTCGTATTCTTTCATTTCAATATCTTGATACGGTGCTTGTTTATATGTATGCTCCGAGAAAGGCAAGAAACTGATTCCGCTCATGTAATCAAAGTTATCATATACCCACGCACCAACTTGCATCCACTCGTGTTCTTTGACGGTAATTGTAACAGATGGCTTGTGTTCGCACCAATATTTCTGATATGTCAACCACATTTCTAACTGTTCGATTGCGTCCATATCCATGCGGAACACAGCGCCCTTTTCGACTTTCATTGGAAAAGAGAATACAGAAGTGTGGCTCGGATTCATCACATCATCTTCGACAGGAAAACCTGCATCAATCATCATTTTCGTCAATGGGTCTTTCTTATCACCACGCACCGTGCGGATGTAATATGGATTATGCCGAGCATGAATACCAGATGCAGCATCAACCAACTGACTGACTGTACCCGATGGTTTGACGCATGTTATAGCAACACTCTGATTGATGCCAATTTTTTCGGCCATTTCTTTATTCGTTTTGACTGCTTCTGCTTTGAGTTCCATCAAAAGAGATTTAAGGACATCATCGCCCTTCTTACCGTTCGTGAGTTCACAGTCCATAATACCTGTCAGAGAAACACCAAGAAGTCTTTCTTCTTCGCAGTTCTTCTTCCATGCGGCTGATAGATATCTAAAGTTCACAAGAGTTGACTGGAATGTACCAAGAATGGTAGCCAGACGGACTTTCTTCATCAATGTTTGTCTTGTATCAGACGCGCGGACAACAACTTCTGATAGATTACAGAACTGGCGACTGCGAAGAATGATTTCACTGCATGGATTCGTACCAAACTCATAGTCTCCGACTTCACGGCGACCACTCATTTCAGCCATCTTATTAGCACTTTCACGGTTAAAAATGCCGCGCTCACCAGATTTAGAATCATATAGTGACTTCCATTCGTCCATAAAGATGCCGATATCTGGCTTTTCTGTGTAACACGCACTGTTATTTGCAAGAGCGCGTTGACCTTCATCAATCCACCACTGACCGGATTTTGCATGGCGCATACGATCATCAGAAAGATTTGAAAGACTAATCAATGCAGAACGGCGAACACCACCAACAACTACAACTTCTGCAATCTTACAAACGATATCATGACATTCAAGCGAAGAGAGTTTACGACCAGCAGCTCCACGAAACTTCTCAACACAAAAAGTAAACAGACTATCAAGAGGATCAGGTCCACTTGACCGACCGCCAAAAGTCTTGAGAGGAGCACCTGCTGGACGAAGTTTTGACAAGTCCCACTTCGGCATCTGACCAACATACAGCATACCAACAAGTTCTTTGAGACCTTTTGCCCAACCAAGGCGACTATCAGAAACAACAATCGTCGTATCTGTTTCATGAAAGTCATCAGCAACGTGGGGGAGTTCGTTTACATATTGTCGTTCAACACTAAATCCAACACCGGTACCATTCATCAACACATAGAGTATTTCATCAAACGCTTGAATACGGTCAACAGCAACATACGAACAGTTATACCCAGCAATGTTTTCACGCTTGAGTGCTTCACCAGCAGTCATCAAACAACGCATCGACGGCATCACTTGCAACGAAAGAACAGCCTCTTCTAACTCTTTACGAATACTACCAACATCATAATCATGCATGTCTTTCAAATGCTCAGTGAAAAAATCGAAATATCGAGATACAGTTTCTTCCCAAGTTTCACGCCGGCCCTTTTCAGGCAACCAACGAGAGTACCGAGATAAATGAATGAATTGTTGATATAGTGTTGGTAAGTAGTTTGACATTATTTTTCGTCCTCTATCGTTTTAATAAGCGGAAACACTTCTGCAATAATCTTCGCACATGTTTTCGCTATTTCCATGTGTTCTTTCTGCGTTCCATTGGCACTTCTTAAAGAGATGTAATGTACCCAACTACGCAACGTACCATTCATATAAAGTTTTGTTTTTGTAATACCTTCTGGTAATACTTTTCTTGCTTGTTCTTTTGCTATTCCATTTTCTAGTGCCCAGTCGTAAACATCTTTACATTGTTGAGCAATTTCTATTTGTTTTATTTTCCACTGATTTTGTAATATAATATTATTCACTTCTATTGAGTTCTGACGGTTCTTCGTATCTTGTAACCGTGCTTCACTAAACTCAAACATATCGCCTTGCTCTTCAGGATTCGCATATCGTTGACTAAATTCTTGAAAAGAAAAAGAACGATGGCGAACAATCTGATGAGCAATATCTCTAGTAGTATCAATCTCTAAACAAGCACTGACCATTTCGAGAGGCGACCAGTGTTGGTGTTTGATTAAATATTTAATAAGACGCTCGGATGTTTCTGAGTTAATCTGATTTGACGGATTCGAAACACGAGCGCAGTATGCAATCAGTTCTTGAGCATTGTCTATGATATTTAAGTCCGATGCCTCAGGAATACGAGAATAAGATATCAGTCGGACGTTCATTAACATCTACTCCATGTATTGATTTTCATTTTAAGGGCTAGACCTGAGTGCGTATTATAATTTATAATATTGAGAATTTCGCTCTGTGATCGCCCGTTCATAACCATTTCATTAATATCTTTCTCTTTAATATTGTCTGGCCAGACAACCATTCTCTGTCCATCTTTACTTCCTCGTTGCATAATATTAATAATCTCTCTGTTTCGAGGTTGGTTATCAAATATGTATATGACCTTATCTGTAGTCAAAACTTCATTGACACGTTTAAGGTCAGCACCGCCGACGGCAATACTGTTCGGAATAAACATACTATCAATCGGACCTTCTACACAATATACGTTCTTTGTCTGATCAATACTATCCATATTATAGATGAGGGGTGCTTCTTTGTCAATCTTTATTGTAATATATCTTAAACCAGATTTACGAAACGACCGACCCTGTATTGCAAATACTTCTTTCTTTTCATTAATAAAAGGAATAATCAAGCGGGGTTCATCGTTCTTGAGGGCGATATCGTCAAACATACCAGGCGAAAGAAACTCATTAACAAAAGCATTAAACTTCGGACAATAAAAGAGTTTAAAATGTTGATTGGCTGGAATCTGCCGTTTCTCAACATAGAGTTTTGCGGGATGATCATGCGCTAACTGACTAATCTTTTTCAGTTTCTTCAGTACACCACTTGACATAAACTTAGGAGGAGCAAAACTCGTAATGTCTGGCTCTTTTTTCTTTTCTTCGTCGCTCTCTTTATATTTCTCAAGTCGATACTGTTTCGAAAGACCACTGTTTATCATATCAATGAATTTTGAAAATGCCATTGACGCACCACAATTGTGGCAACGATAGAATAAAGCTGTCTTATGCTGAAAGACATATCCTCTTGCCTTCTTCTTGTTCTTCTTACTATCGCCACAAACCGGACAGCGAAAGTTAGCAAGATAAGGATTACTTTTCTTTACCTTAAACAGTTCAAGTTGTGAAGATATTAAGTTCGCAAATTTTATATCGATCCATAACGTATTCATAAGTTACCAATACTATTAGTCATTAACAGGTACAAGACCTATTATAACTTAATAAGAAGTAATGTCAATGATTTTATGAAAATAAGCCAGATAAAGTTTTAATTTGCGCTAATATAAAACCAACAGCAGCAGCGATACCGACAACGAACCAACGCCACTTTTCTAAACGTGCGAGTCGGTCCTCTACTCCACGAGAACATTCGGCATTGTGTTTTCGCATATCTTTCATCTCATCCAACATTTCTCTTTTGAAATCAGAAATACGTTGATGAATCAGTTCACCTTGGTGTTCTTGATTTTGTAAGCGATTTTCATGGATTGCAAGCATTTTATCAACTGACTGGCTTACCTCTGTAAGACGATCAATCGCTATATCAAACTTAGCCGCAAGCTGACCAAGTAATTCCATATCTCGCTTAAGGAGTTCTACTTCTGTTTTTATTTCTTCTGGCATTTTTTTTATTTTTGACTACATTTACACGCTGGACAAGCGCAAGGTTGATTTTTATCTGTCATACCAACACCAATCAAATCAGCACATACTATTGTATCACAATGACAATCGTGACCGCAATCCATGCAGTAACCAGCAGATTCATACTGAAGTTCGATATCTAAACCATCATGAGGCATTTTTATCTTCTTCTCTTGGAATAATTGACCAACGACCAAACAATACAACTGCATAGTATGCAGCATATATTTTCCAACTAGGAACCGATGGTTCTGCATCTTTCATTGCCATCAGGAAAACTTTGTCAGCAGCTTTCTTAGCAGCAACAACTTTATCCCAATCTATATGACCCAGCCCACGATTTTTTCCACGATATAAACGAATTTGTTTATATAGAAGATCATGGATGATTGCAGCACGAGCAATATCCCACGGAGCAATTAACCACCAGATAGCACGAGGAACTGAAGCAAGATCAGTTTCAAAACCTTTTGTACATCGTATTTCATTCTCTTTGCCGCCAAGACCAATCGCATGAAATGCTTCGTTATCGATGTCATCATTCTTATAAGAAAGCAACCGCTCAAGAATCCACTTACGAGGCGGATGAAACTCTGCTGAAATTTTATTATTGAACTTACCCATGATACCCTCTTTTTTTATTATTTAGTAGTTGTACCTTTGCTCTTGACATAGGCTTCTTTACCAAAGAATGCAGCAACGATAGCAGCAACGGAAACGAAGTATGTTGGTGCCATATTACCTAATACAGTTGCCGCAGCGTCCAGTTTTATAAACACTGATATTACAACAAGCGAAGGATATAGTAGCATACCGAATAATGCAAACCACGCCATCATGCGCTGTGCATCTTCTTTCTTATCCTCATTATCTAATCGCATTAACTTTTCGTCCATAGCCAACTCCTCATCAGTTACTACACCATCACCATCAAGATCATATTTTTCATACTTACTTTTCGGTTCGAGTTTTTTCGTTGCCATCTTTTTTACCCTCGTAATAATCTTTGTATTTTTGTAAGATGCTTTTATTCAAGATTATATACTTTCGGACTTGGGCAAAGTTCACTGCAAGAGTTTCATAACCATCATCAGTAAGTCCAAATAACACGACATCTTTATTTTTCTTTTTTAAGTCATCGAATACCTGTTTATAGTTTTCTTCAGTAATAATAATCCAGTCGAGTTCTTCCATCTCCAACGCTTGAGGCGCGTTAAGATTCAAAGGTGTTCTTTCAATCTCCTTTGTAAAGATTTCTAACTCTTTGACTGAACTACAACCACTAATTGCCGTAAGGCTGATAAGAAGGATTGGCAATACCAGTGCATTCTGGATTAATCTCTGACTTCTTTGTAGCATTTTTTTCTTTCTCTGTAAGAGGTGCGCCCATCGATATTTCCATACACCGAAGAGCGTTACGGGTTCCTTTATTTATTACTCGTTGTACGAGTTTTGGTTTATCTTCAGCAAGGGCGCCAATATCTCTTTTCTTACCACTTGCGTTTATTTTTGAAAACTTATCTCGCAAATTTTCAATAGAAGCATTGAGTTTTTTATTCAACTCTTGTTGCTCGACCATCGCCGTTTGTATTGCTTTTACATCTTTCAATTGCTGTTCAATCACTGCCTTCTGTTGACTAACAGATTGTTCAAGTTTCGCATTGTTTGCTTCGCTTGTCGCGAGGTCGGCTTGAAGTGCTTTAACATATGCAAACGCACCAGCAGCTCCACCAATAACAATAACAACCATGGCTATTTTAAGATACGTGAACATTACTGTCTGCCTTTCCAAAATCCAACTTTAAACCAGTGTTCTTTTGTGTAAGGTGTTTTATTTCGATATCCTTGTTCTAACTTGTATATCTTTGTTCCATCGCCATCATATTCCCATGCTCGTAAGTTTGGATCATGACTTTGAATCGGACCTTCTTTTTCTTTGCTCATGCAATCAATCCTGTTTTGTATACAGTATTACCGTTTTCTTTCATAGCAGTTAACGACTGCTTACGATTGCTCCCGTCTGCTTTATATGATACATGAACCCAACCAGAATCTGGAATACCTGGCGTGTAGAACTCAAGTATCAACTGATCCCATTCAAGATTGTCTTCTATCCACTTTGCAATATCATAGTTTGCTACACCTGGACATTCAATATCAACTGCTTCACCTTTACAGTGTTGAGACTTTGACGAGCCACCAACTGCTTTGTTCAAGTCTGGTCCACGGTACCCTGAATTAATTGTTGTCGGACCAAACTGATCACGCACAGGTTGAACTACCTTATCAAATAGTTCAAATGCGTTATCTAAATGTTCTTGATCTGGTGTGTTATCAATGTCAAGTCTTAACGCTGTTTGAGATTTTGTAAACTCAGCGAGGGAGAAGTTCTTTGAGAGTTTCATAATCTATTCCTATCTTCTGCTTTCAACATGATCATTTTGTAAAAGTGTAATATCGAATGATGAACTAATTGTGGATCCTGTATCTGCTATCGCTCTAATTTCAATATCTGTTTTTTCAGGTAAAGCAAAAGGAACATCATATTTTCTTCTATGGAAACCACCAGGAATATCCATAATATCTCTTGTTCTAAAAATTAGTCCGTTTCCAATTGCTCTCGTATATAAAGTTACAGTGGCGGCATTATTATATTCACCTAGACCTACGTTCCATGTGTTGAGATATCCCGTACAATGAGCTGGAATAGTATATATTGCAAGCTGAGTTTGCCCCAAACCAAATGTTGTTCCAGTACCAATAGTGCCAATGTCCGCCAATACAGTTCCAGAACCACCAGCCCCTGTTGTTACTATTACGTTACCTTCATTAGTTTGTGTTGATCCTGCGCTTGAAACAAAAGCGCGTAATACTCTTAAAAATGATTTTGTTGAAACCGCCCCACCTACCGTAAGGGTTTCTGCTATTTCAAGATAGTTAACATCTAATCCTTGTACAGTAATTGTTCTTGCGCCAGTACCAGCAGCAGCATCGGCATTATCATTGCTCGTAACATAAACTGTAGATGGTGATGTAAGATAAGTATAAGTTCCACCGTACATCCAAATTGTTTCTGGCGCACCCCCTACACTTGGATTTCTACCAAACTTATGTACAACAGTCGCACCTCTAACAAGATTCCTTGCAATATTCAAATTTTCGTCATTGATATATTTCAAATAAGGCATTACTTATCTCGCTTCTTATCGGCTTCTCTCGCGATTTTTTTAAGATAAGCAACACCATTAATATAACGACCCTTCTTCTTTCGCTCACCTTTCGGTCCTACACGAAACGGTACTTTTTTCCAGTGAACAGGGTCATCACCAGTACCCGCAACAGCAGGTCCGGTGACGTTAGCAATTTCTTCGCTGAGTTGTTTGAAATTCTTTTGAGAGTTTTCTTGAAGGTATTCCATATTTCTCACAATTTCTTCAAGCACCGCATTTTCATCAGAAAACGATTCCTCTGTGAGAGTATGTTTCTTTTCTGTTTCCTCCCTGATGAGGAACAGAGCGGCAGCAAACGTGGCAAGTTTACTACTAAGACCAACTTTACCCATTAGTCTTTTAATATTGTATATGAAACGCCAGTAATATGAGAGAGCGTCTTTCTCTTCTTTTGATTGCGCTTTCTTTAAACGCTTACCTTTTTCATCAATCAATCCAAGTTTAAAGGCGTCAGTCTCTTCGAATGGAGTACTAAGGTCTTTTACGATTCGATATAAAAGATATAAGTTAACTACATTGGCCATTAGATTTCCCTTAGTACTTCTACAATGTGTGGATCCATTACTACATTAGAATCAAAAATTACCTCTTCATTTAAACCAATTGGTTCCACGCGCTCTGGCCAATAATTTAAATAGACCAGAAAAGGTTTTATGTATTCGAGGTGTTCGTAGAGACGGAAGCAGAGCATTCTTGTACATGCTTTATGAAAGAAAACATTATACAAGACGATAAGATGATTTAATATCAATCTTTCTCTTAGCTCTCCTCCGTCCTTATATCTACGAAACAATCTCTTTATATATTTTATGCGGTCAAGGTCTTCTTCAAATTCAATTTGGTCCCCGTTGGGATTCTCGTAGAATTTCGCAGCAAACAACATAAAGTTAGAATCATCAAGGGTTTCAAACATTCATAGTATTCTTTTTATAATTTATATTAAGACGCAAAAACGCTGAGTGCTACCCTTTTGATTACAGTGTTTGAAGTTGCAACATAAAGATAGTTCTCATCAAATAGTATTGATCCTTCCATACCACCACCAAGTTCTGTCGTCGCGTTATTTGACACAGTACCTGTTGAAGGAGCAATTGTAATAAATCTTGCAGCAGTACGAGGCCCACGAGCAGTGGAAGTAAAGTTCACGTTACTTGAAATAATCGTGTTACTACCAGCAATCGTAGTATTCGCAGAAACAGAAAGAGTGCTGACGGCAGTGTTAGGCATGCCGCCAGCAAGATTCTTAATTGAAATCTGTTTACTCGTAGGAGTACCACTTGGATTATCAACAATCAAAAGCAAGTCTTCGCTTGCAGGCGAAGCTAAACTTGTGAGTTGTGTTACCTTTTTATCAGCCATATCGATACACTCCTAGTTAAAATTAAGCAGTAATCGTAAATGTGCCAGTAGATGTAACAGTGTTTGATACAGCCGAAGTGATAACATCGTTTGCAGCTTCAAAACCGGCGTTCAAAGAAACAAGGTTAGCAGCAAGAGATGTAGCGTTAATAATCGCACTTGCGCCAATCGGTATCTTATATGTACCAGCATCACCAGCAGTTGGTGTGAATGTAAACACAACCTGGTTGTTTGCGCCTTTAATATGCGTATTCGCATTACCAATCGCAGCAGTTGCAATAACAGCGTTGTTACCACCAGCCGTGTTTGCAAACGTCAGCTTGAGCGAACCTGCGTTACCGGCGTGCTTAACAGGCTCGTTGAAAACAACTACGAGTTGATGGGCAGAACCACCTGCACCGTAAAGTGCGGCAATTGAACTTACATCATCAACTGTTGAGTTTGCAATGAATACTTCAGCAATGTCAGGGAAACCCATACCACCAGTTGATGGTGTAGCATCTGGTCCGGCAGGACCTGCTTTACCACCAGCAGCAACGAGAACTTCATCGATCTGGCGCGTAACTGAACTTGCACCACCACCGTTCATCAGGCGGTGTTCACGTCGAACCCAACCTTTATCGGTAACGATAACATTACGTTTATTTTTCTTTTGAAAACTTTCATCGTTTGGCTGGCCGCCTGCTTTATAGCTGGCTCCAGTTGTGGATGAATTGGCATCGTCGTTCTTTTCAGAACCAAATTTCCAACTTGACATTTGCGTTTCTCCTTCGCTTTTCGTTGGTTAATCTTCCGAACTACTCGGCATAATATAGTTAGTCAATTTATTTATTTCTTTTTAAAAGGTGCGTTTATAGCATCCTGTCGTCTTTGTTCTTTATCTTTGTAGTCACCCTTATGAAAGTCCATCATATGTTTATGTGACTTAGAGATATGCTGAACAGCATTCTGTTTTTGCTTTGCATCTTTAATGCCATCAATCTTTGACATTACACTTTGTGCTACTTTCGCAGGCACTTTGACTTTTTTGCCATCATCAAACTCTACGTCTTTCAGACCACGAAGTGATACTGACTTGCGAAGTTGCATCTGAATATGTTCTCTATCATCAGAACTCGAACTTTTACCATCTTTACGAGGGCGACCACGACCTTCATCAAGGCCAACTTCTTCTTTCATAACATCTTTTACATGAGGATTTACCTGACCTTTAGCAGTTTTTACCATAAGAATTCTGCCTGATTGTCCCATAACTATGCCGCTAATAGTATCACCAAGTTCTTTTCTTAGTCGTTGCATCTCAGGTTCACTGGACTTAGCCACATTAATAGTGACCTTATCGCCCTTTTTGAACGCTTCATCAAGGCCAACTTCTTCTTTAAACTTACCCTGATAGGCTTTTGATGATCTTTTCTTCCCTGCTTTAGATCCATATTTTTTCTGCAACGCATCACGTTCTTGAGGAGATAGTTTTTTCTCATCAACTTCTTCTTTGTACATGTTCAACTCAAATGGTTTTGAACCACCCTTGTTATACACTTGAACTTGGATAGCACCTTTGTCACCTTTTAGACGATAACTGTTTGTCTTACCAGAGCCAGGTTTTTTTGGGCCGGTTGCAACCTTATCATCAATCTCTTTAGGGTCAATCGTAATACCGTGAAGTTTCTTTGCCATCTTATATGCGTGTTGCATAGCAGAGGAAAAGTCTTTGTGGTAGAGGTCATACTTTGCCTCATCAAGTTCAACTTCTTCAATAAGGCTTGATTTCTCAATATCAAGTTCAAAGCCTTCCTTCATTGCCATTTTTGTAGCAGTTGCATACATCACATCTCTCGCACGGTCGCCATACTTCTTTTTGAAGTCGCCCATTTTATCTTTCATTGAAAGAACGATTTCTTCACGCTTCTTCTTTTGCGCGGCAGTCATTTCCTTCTCAGCAACCATGCTCTGTTCAGGAGCAGTTGGTTCAACATCAATTTCGTCTTTTTTATCAGACGGTTTATTCTTCTTGGCTTTTTTTTCATCTTCATCTTCATCGTCGTCTTTATCAACAACTTCATCTTCATCGTCTTTGGCTTCATTGGCAATTGCTTTCGAAACCGCTTTGCGCCGTTTGTGAAGATACTGATCAGTCGAATCAACGTCACCATCATTATCGATGTCTTTGTCTTTACGATCTTTGTGCTTACCCTTGAGTGCTTTCTGATCGACAGGATCTAATTTTGCTTCGACCGCTGTTTGCGTTTCCGTAGATTGTCCAGAAAGAACAGCACGAACGGCATCTACAAGAGCATCTGGTTTACGGAAATAATTGGTCATTGTTATTTACCTTTTTTCATTTTCTTCGAAGAATGAATATGATCTTCAGCTTTCGTAACTTTAACTTCGTTGACAGGAAGACGCTCTTCGATACCATGCTCGAACATTATGTCATACCAAGCAACGTGACCATATCTGTCAGGCTCGGCATGCTGCTCAGAAATACAATGACCTTCACCATACTCTTCGTGTACTACGTTCTTCGCACAGAGATGCTGGCTATTTGCAGGATTCTCGTCGCCTTCATCAAATTTTTCATGAGGATGCTTATGTGGCGTATTGCCTTTGTGTTCGCCAAGCTCTTCTTGGTGTTCTTCATTAAGCTCTAATTCTCTCCACCCTTTGGATGTTAAAATACGTGACATTGGTCTCTCCTCTGAGTACAATTGTTTCTCTTATTTATAATTTTTACTCGCTACAGCTTTTACAGCGACAGCTTTTACATACTTCAATATGACCTTCAATACCACGATTATAAGGGATTCTGCTATAATCTTCCATAAATGGTACGCCGCAATGGCTTGGTCGACCACAGTTTTGACAATAAATTCCTCTCACGCCTTGATCGGTTGTATGATCCATTACTTTACAACTCCACTTTCTAATAATCTGTTACGGTTAACTAAATGCGCTTCTTGAATATCATCTTTGCTTTGGCCATGATATTCAACAGCATGTCCTTCTTGTATCAGTATTTGCGTGACTGTGCTTTGTCTATCGTTAGCACCGTCAAAACAAACGAAATCTCCAAGAATACGACCAAACTTACCCTTCATATCTTCACCATTCTTGTTCACTTGCGTTTTCAGAATGGCAGTTTTGCCCAGAAGTTCTTGAAGTCGCTTCTTTGCAGCAAGTCCAAACTTCTTCTCAACTTTGTCACTCGTTCGGCTTTCTGGTGTATCGATACCCATAATCCGAACACGCTCATCTTTCATCCAGATACCGAATCCAAGATCGATGTCAATATCAACCGTGTCGCCATCAATCACCTTTACTACATTACATTTATACTCATACATTAATCATCTACCTTTGCGCCAGCTCTCCAGTTGTAACAAGCCCAATATCGAGCTTTCCATTTTGGTCCTGGATCACTACAGTTATGACGTGCCCGAAATGATTTGCGACGAGCAGGATTATCGCGTTTGATTTCCATATTAGGATCACCAAAACCAAGTTTGATGATATTACCCTTATCGTTCCTCACATATACGTAAAACTTTTTCTTACCGTCGCTTGAACGAGTTGGATTATTGAGTTGAACTTTGCGTCCTTTATACTCAGCTTCTTGAAGTTCTGCTTCGATTAAATGTTCTTCTGAACACCAGCAACCCCAATCTTCTTCAACTTCTTCGCCTGGTGTGTCTTTAGCATATTTCTTTTTGAGTTTATCGGTACCTTCTTCGCCCGCGCCGCCTTCTTCAGCAACCGATGGATGATAAGCAAATCCTCCTTGTACTTTATGCTCTTCAAAGTCTTTTGCATACATCGTATCTGAAATACTCGCAACAAACGCTTCATCTAAAGGCATCGCAGTATCACATTTTCCACAACATTCTGGAGTACCACAGTTTTCATGTTCGTTATCTTCTTTAATGTTGCGGTCTTTTTTCTCTTGTTCAATCCATTTTTTTGCTTTTGGATTTACGATTGATTTCTTTGCAAACTTGCTCATTGTCTTAAAAGCAGAGATAATTTCTTTTTGAAAATCAGAATCCGTAGAGTTGTCAACAACCTGAAAGTTTTTTCCAAAGAAGCGTTGAAACTTACCAATATTTTTCTGGACATCTTTCCACATCTTCTCGACTTCATCGTCTGGTAGTGTTCTTTTTCTTTTACGATTCCTTTCAAGAGCAGTATCGAGGTCTGTGTTGACAAAAATCATCGCAACATCATAACCAATATTTTTAAGAGTTTGTGCTTGCTTTTGAATTTTATCATAGTCACGCCCTGTGCCATCAACAACAACACCGAGTCTGCCCTTGAGAACAGTTTCTTGTTTTTTTGCTGTAAGATTTTTTGCAGCACCACGTATCTCTTGTCCTTGTACAGAGAATATATCTTCTGGTGTTGACGATAAGCCAGCTTTCTTCAATGCTCTTTCAAATGCGTCATCAGAGTTAATCGTAACAAATCCCATCGAAGCAAGACCAGATTTTTTGACTACAAATGACTTTCCAGAGCCTGGTCCACCAGCAAGAAACACTGATTTGAAGATAGCAGGATCATTAACACCTTCTTTCAGATATGATTCAAATGCTTCATCAATCGATTCAGTCGCACGATTTTTATTCTGTGCTTTTTGTAATCGCGCACGGTCAAGCATTGCATCATGTTTAGTTTTGTCTGCTTCTTTCTCACGTTTAATTTTTTCTCTTGCATCAGCCACCGCATCTTCATATTTTATCGTTTTATTAGGCGTCTTAAAATCTTTCTTACGCATAATTGTCTTATTAAGAACTTCAAACTCACCGTCTTTGTAGTTAATCACTACGGGCAAGTTAATGCTTGTTGTAAGGTCTTTCAATACAACTTGAGTATCTGGATTTGATTTAATATCTTTACCTTTGTTCTTCTGTATCTTCTTAAAGAACTTCTGAAGTTCAGCAACTTTGATTTCAGGATTGTTGCGTGGGTCATTGAGTCTATCTACAAAATGCCTTGTAAACTCAACATCGATATCATATTTTGAGAGAATACGGTCGGCGAACTTTTCAAGTTGATCGACCTGTGACTGATTGACTTTCTCTTCAAGTTCAAACGATTCAGTAATCGCTTGTAACTGACGAGGAGTTATTCCATACATTTGCGCTACAGAGGAGATACCTCTGTCTTTGATCATCTGGACAAGTTTTCTTTTCTTCTCGCGGTTCATTATTTTACTTGCGAATTTGCCCTTGAGTTTAGCCATAGTCAGGTCTTCATCAACTTTACCATATGTTATGCAAGGATTCTGACCACACCCACAATTTGGCTGAACTTCTTCTCTTACCTTTGCAGCGAGATCCTTATCAGCACCTCCCCATGTTCCAGAAGATTTTGTAACGAATGAGTTGACACGAGCATATGCCCACTGTTGCGGAGTTGTGCCTGGACGATGCCCAGATTTCCATGCCGCCATGCCACGATTATATACTTGCTTGAGAATGCCGTAAGGAATACCAGATTTTTCTGCTTTCTTTTTCAGACCTTCGAGTGCTTTCTCTTCGATATATTCTTCTGAAATAAATGTTTCGAAAGCAGCATCCATATCTTCTTTAACTTTAGAAAGCGATCCCATTTTTTTCTTTATAAAATTTCT
>Ga0208545_1000055_pt1 | contig 45603 bp, 37 predicted proteins | sample DEB08_DNA_12_FD_185498 | JGI IMG/M metagenome (GOLD analysis project Ga0208545, IMG submission 185498) | Aqueous microbial communities from the Delaware River and Bay under freshwater to marine salinity gradient to study organic matter... | ecosystem: Environmental > Aquatic > Marine > Coastal ... | reverse complement strand
ACAATTCATACTTTCAAATTTCTCTTTATGAGTATTATATACTTCATCATGATTATAAGAAACAATTTCTTGTTTTTTGTTAGTAAATGTAATTACTACATTTTTACCAATTAATGACTTTCTGATTACGAATCTTTTAGTTTTAAGTTCTTCAACTTTGTTTAATTTTGACATAATTTATTTATTTTAAGTTATTTATTAATTTATTATTTATTTGTTTTACATTTATATTATCCATTTACATTCGTATTTACATTGTAAAAGTATATATTTTATTTATTTGATATTTATAGTGTTCACCCACTACCCCGACTCTCACTGTTCACAGTTGTAATTTAATTTACATTTGTAACTTTTGTTATACTTATTACATTTGATAATTCAGTGAATATTGAAATTTCATGTAGTATTGTTTGTATATCAGTATTTGTATAAACTTTGTCTGAGAAATATTTTATTTTTACTTTGTAATTCATATTATTTTTATTTATTTGTTTCATATATATTATCCAATATACTTTGTATTTAGTTTGTAATTTATTATTTAATATTATTAGAATTTATATTTGAATAATTTAAAGTTTGAATATAATTTGTTTGATATTTTTTATTAAAGTTATTTGAATTAATATATATTATTGTATTTATTTTTATTATTGAATTGATTGGAAATGTTTCAAATTTATTTGGAAGATTATGAATTAAATAAGGAAAATATATTTGATTATTTAATTTTAATATTTGATTTGATTTGAATTTTAATTTGTTCATAATTTTATTATTTTATTTATTATTATTATTTTGTATTTCTATATATATTATCCAATGTAAGTCGTATTAAGTTTGTAATGTAATGTAAAATGGATAATATTGACGAAAAGCAAAAGGTGAAAACTTGGGGGGATTTACGATTGTGCGATGGCCCGTGGGCTAAATAGATTTGGTTTTAGTAGGAAGGGGGGAGTGTAGGGGGAGGGGGGCAACACAGTACCTATATATTTATAACATTTTTTTATGTGACATTAGGTAGCTAAGTATTAGAGTAGCAGGCTAGTGTCACACTTTTGATAAATATACATGTGGTTTTGTAAATTACTTATTTACCATGTAATCATACTTAGTATGAGAAATAACCCACTACCGGGACTTTGTAAGAAGTCACCAATAAGAAAAAACGAAGACATTGATACAACTTGGGCTGACAAAGTTTATGACCCACAGAAAGTAGATGAACATTTGATAAAAAAGGGTTATCACACTGAAGGAAATTTAAGAGGAAAAAAAGACACAACTCCTACTGCTGGAAATAACGTAAATTTGGGTAGTCAAATGATAAACACAGAACTTACCTAGTACATGCAAAAGCTCACACCAACAGCTAGACGTATGAAGGCTATTCGTGATAAACGGGCAGCTATGACAGCAAGTAGACGTAAGAAGAAGGCTGAGAATCAAAGAAAGAGAAGAGCTGCTATAAAAGCAGGTAAAAATATAGAAGGAAAAGATTATGATCACAAGGATCGTAAATTTAAAACAATTAAAGCTAATCGCGGAAACGACGGTAAAGGAACCAAAAGAGAGGCATCGGCTAAATATCAATAATAAAAACATAAAATTATGTCAAGACCATTTAAAATGAAAAACTCAGCACTTAGAATGAGTGTTAAATCAGGATCTCCAATGCAATCAAATTACGCTTCGCCAGTAAAAGCGATGCCATCATACGTAGATAATAAGTTGGTGTCGGATAGTGATGCTGATTTGCAGGAAGAAAAGAACGAAATGATCAATACGGGAAAAATTAAAGGTGAAACAAAGGAAGTAACAAGAAAAGGCCCGTCTGCAAGAAAGAAAATTCTAAAGGATGTAAAAAAGAAAGGAGGTCCAAATGCAAAACCTGATGCTATTGACAACTTGATGCTTAAGGAAGCGGACGAATATACTAGTAACCCAGAAAATAGAGATGAACTAACAAAAGCTTGGTATTTGAACAATCCGGGTTACAAATTAGTAGATGGAAAGAAAGTGAAAAAATAGGGAAACACCCTAAACCAAGTCAATATTAACCAAAAAAACCAAAAAAATGACTTATTTATACTATAAGACCAGTTCAACTGGCACAATTAAACCGAATGAAACAACAATTAAACATTGGAAACACCTCTCTGAGAAGAAAAACTGGAGAATAACCCAATTACCTAACGGATTTTACCAAACAGAATGCAAAAACCCTGATAAAGAGGATGAATGGCAAGATGTTACGCGTAGAGAAACAATAGAAGGTGCGGAAACCGCCATAAATGGTAGTGTTAAGCACTTTACAGACAAACTAGAAGCAACAAAGGGACCAAAAGTAGTTAAAACCTTTGAATAATTAATAAAAATAAAAAAATGGCATTTAAAATGAAGGGGTTTCCTAAACACGAAGGTATATCCCCAATGAAAGCAACACTAGATAAGGGTGGAGGTCAAGGTGGTAAGAAGACTAAATACAAGAACACTACCACTTATAAAAACGATGACAACACTACAGCTGAAACAAATACATCTAAAAAGAGTTTAGTTCAGAAGATTTTTGGAGGTAAAACTAATAAAACAACAACTACCTCACGTGGTGCGGAAGATGTTGACTTTACTAGATCATCAGAGAAAACTAGAGAAGATAAAAAAGGTAGAACTAGAAAGAAAGTAACAGTGGATTCAGAAGGTAAAAAGACTGTAACTAGATATAAAAAAGACGGCTCAGTAAAAAGTACTAAAGTTAAAAAAGGAAAGCACAAAGTGAAGGGCAATCGTGGTGCTGAGAAAGATGCTATTAGAACTGCTGACGCAAAAAGTAACAACGTTTACACGGGTGACTAAAGAAGTAAGAAGCACAATCTAATCAAATTTAATTTAATACATGGAATACAATCAACCAAGCGAGATTGTCAAAGACGTAAACTTTGGCGATAACGCAAATAGTAAAATAGTAGCTGGTGTTGAAAAACTAGCTAAAGCAGTAAAATCAACCCTTGGAGCATCTGGAAAGTGCGTTATATACGAAGACGCCAGAGGACTTCCGGTCATAACAAAAGACGGAGTAACAGTAGCAGAATCTGTTGTCTTATTTGACCCGGTTGAAAATATGGGTGCAACCCTTATTAAAGAAGCTGCTAGAAATACAGTGAGAGAAGCAGGTGACGGTACTACTACAGCTACCGTCCTTGCTGAATCACTATTAAAAGAAGTTAGCAAGAGTGAAGCTAACACAAGAGAAATTAAAGACGGGATTAAATCCGGTCTTAAGAAGGTAAACGATTACCTAGATAAGATTTCTGTCAAGATCGAAGGCGATATGCTCGAATCTGTTAGTTCAATAAGTTGCAATAATGATGCGGAACTAGGTGAGATTATAGCGGAAGCTTATACTAAAGTAGGTAAAGATGGTGTGGTATTAATGGAAGAGTCTCCAACTGAAGAGACATACGTCGAGGTAGTTGACGGTGTTCAAATCGACTCAGGACTCACATCCCCACATTTCGTTACTGATAAGGACAAGCAGATAGCTGAGCTTGATAACCCATTAGTATTAATAGTATCTTCAGAAATACCTAACATAAGAAAAATACAAACAGTATTAGAGCATGTTATAAAAACTAAACGTTCTTTACTGATCGTCGCCCCTGTAGAACAACAGGTTAAAGCTGCACTTCTTATGAATAAGGTAAAAGGTAATATTAAAGTAAACATCGTTGACTTACCAGGCTTTGGTCCTACTAAAGATGATACTGTTGCGGATCTTGCTTTTTTAGTTGGGGCAACCGTCATAAATGAGCAGTTGGGTGATGATTTAGATCTTATAGATATAAATTGCTTAGGTGAAGCTTACTCAGCAATAACTGACGATAAGAATACAGTTCTTACTATAGAAACTCCAGAAGACGAATTAGAAGAAAGAATTAAAAGTATACAGAAGTTAATAGATAAAGAGGACAAAAACCCGTTTATACAAAAGAAACACAGACAAAGACTAGCTATGCTGTCAGGATCTGTTGGAATGGTTAAAGTAGGTGCTGATTCAAAGGTAGAGCTTAAAGAAAAGAAAGATAGGATAGAAGATGCTATTTACGCTACAAAAGCTGCTCTGAAAGAAGGTATTGTACCAGGTGGTGGAGTTGCACTGTTAAACGCATCTCAAAAAATCCCCGCTAAAGCGGTAGGTGAAAAGATACTACTAAAAGCTATTCAAGCTCCTTTCTATACTGTACTTGATAATGCTGGCATCCATTTAATGGAAGGCACTGAAGATCACGAAGGTTACGGTATAGATGTGGTAACTGGTGAAAGAGCTACAATGATATCAGCTGGTATTATAGATCCAGTACTTGTAACCAAGTCCGCACTTAAAAATGCAGTGAGTGTAGTATCAACAATTATATCTGCAGATTGTGTAATTTCAAATATGAGAATGAATGAAAGCAATCAATAGATATATTATAGTAGACAGAATAAAGACAGAGCCTAAAAAGGTTGCTGGTCTTATAATGACGGATGATACAGATGTAGACAACCGTTATATAAAAGCAAAAATAATATCGTGTGGTAATCTTGTAGAAGGTTTAAAAGATGGTGATACGATATATTATGATAAACATGCTGGACACGACATATCATGGAAAGATGTACTTTACCGGGTCATTCGTGATGGTGACGTAGTTCTAGTAGATTAACCTAAACCTTAAACCTAAAACCTAAAACTTAAAACAACAAACAAATTAATAATTAAAAAAAACAAAAAAAATGAAAAAATTTTTAGTATTTCACGCTTCAGCTGTAGACGGTTCTACAGTCAGTGAGCATGCTTCTGGTACAAATGTAGATATGGGTGTTTTTTTAGCTGATGACGTAAAGTCTATAATGGCTAAAAATGGCGGTATTGAAATATGTATAGAAGAAACAGGTAAGTTTAATCAAAACGCTACTAGTGCCAATACTGCTGGCGCAGGTGGTAATGACGAAGTAAATACTCTAGCTAACGTTCTTGTTACTTTAGCTGTTGTAAACGCTAGCGTTCCGACTGTTATGAAAGATATTTGTAGAGCTATAAATACAGGACCGCACACTGATGGTGTTATTTTGTTTGACGCTGTAAACAGCGTTTTTCCAGGAGACGTAGCTAATGTAACTGGAATAACTATAGCTAGACCAACATTTAACGTTGTACTTGGTACATCATAATAGTTGAGACTAACCGCGCAGGATCTGCGTGACATGAATATCCTTAAGTATTACAGGCTCACTAGAAAGTGGGTCTGTAAAACTTACGGGTTAAAAGATGCAGATTTAGAATTATTAATTTATTTAGATTGTAAAGGAAGATTTACACGAAACGATTTTATCAACGGGGTTTATACATACTCATGGGATAAAAACAGATGGGAGAGATTAAAACGAGAAGGTTGGATCGAAACCTGGAGACACAGGAATAGAACTACAATTAAGTACTCAGTATTTAAAACTTCATGGAAATGCTCTCAAATGATTAGTAGGATATATAGAATCCTATTAGGTGAGGAAGACTTACCCACTTCAGAGAGAAGTGTATTTTATAAGAATAAATCATATACAGATAAAGTTTACAATAAAGCTATAGATGATATGATTAAAGATAAAGATAGATAATGCCAAACTTCAAAAAAAGCGGTGGATTCAAATTAGGAGCAGAGAGGGGAAATTATGCTATTAAGGGTGAGGTTAAAACAAAAATGCGTTTTGGTAAGAACTCTGGAGGTGAAGGTTCTGTACCTGGAACCCCGGTTATTAGAGTACCATTAGCAGAAGGTATAATGGGTGAAGCTAATATGGATGGAAGTATTTTCGTTAACGAGTTACTTGATCCTAATAGTGAGGAGTACAGAAAAGTTATAAATCACGAAATGAGGCACGCTACTGATATGAGGATTGGTAAACTAGCTTACGCTGACGATCACATCATGTATAACGGTGAGAGGTTTGAAAGAGCTAACATAAATGGTGTTGACGCTATAAAGGTGGATGGAGAATGGAAAGAAGCCGGTAGTCATGGCTTTCCATGGGAGGTAGACGCAAATAATGGTAACAAAAACGGAGAAGGATAATTAAAAAAAAATAACAATATGGCATTTAAAATGAGGGGCTTCAGCCCATTTACAAAAAAACAAGATACAGACCCAAGAAAATCTCCAGAAGCAAGGAAAAAAGCTGCAAAAGAGATCAAGGAGTTAGAAAATAGACCTGATTATAAAAGAAATGAACTCTTAGGAACCATAAGTGACATTAAGTTTGGTGCTGAAGGTAGATCATTAACAGATAGCGAGAAGAAGCAAATAGCAAATCTTCAGGCTCAAATTGCTGCATTATAGTATGAGTAGACCATTTAAACTAAAAAAAGGTAAAGATTTAAAAGATTTTTTTAAATCAGCAACTAAAACACCTAATCCAACAACGAAGGCTGTTAGGAAGAAACTTGATAAAAAAGAAGATCAAGTGATAGAAAGTATGTCTAACGCTAGAGATAATAACTTTGATGGTCACATGGAAATGGAGATCAATAAAAGTAAAAATTACGAAAAATACAGCGATTTAGAAAAGCACGACGATGATCGTCTACGCCTAAAACCATCTTTTCCCGCAACGCCTGAGGGTAGTAGACAAAGAAGTGATGCCGAAAAAGCTCAAGAAGCGAAAGAAGACGCAGAAGGTAAATAATGAGTATTCTAACTAAAATATTTTCTAGTGGCGCAACTGAACTTGTTAAGGGTGTTGGTGGTATTATAGACAACTTGCATACGTCCAAAGAAGAAAAACTTGCTGCTGAGCTTAAAATCAAGCAACTTATAAGTGACTATGAAATAGAGATGGAGAAGAATATAACTTCTCGTTGGGAGGCAGATTTAAAATCAGATTCATGGCTTAGTAAAAATGTGAGGCCAATGGTCTTAATATTTTTAATAGTATGCACCATGCTATTGATATTTATTGATGCTGGTGCAATAAAATTTAATGTAAAAGATTCTTATGTAGATCTTTTACAATTAGTATTAATAACTGTGATCGGCGCTTATTTTGGTGGACGATCATTAGAAAAAGTAAAAAAATAAAATTATGGGAATAAATTCAACAGATGTAGCGTATGGCTTTGGACAAATGGGTAGTGGACATATAAAAGCTGCCGCTACAGATTTAATGCCTCCAGCAGGTTCGGTTATAGTAGCTATTACAATGCTTGATGATGTTTCGTTTGCGGTTTTAACAGCAGACACACATCTTAATGGCGCTAACGTAGCAGCTAAACAAGGTGGTGATGGTACTGCTTATTTTGGAACTGGAGCACAAGTGTTAGCCAATGGTATTGACGCTGATAATACAGACACTGCAGAAAGTGTTGCTGTAGCTACTGGTGTTGTATTTCCTAAAGGATTAACTATATATGGTAGATGGACTAGTGTTTCGCTAAACGCTGATTCAACGCACGGGGTTATTTGTTATTACGGACCAGCGCACGTAGGAGCTGCTGTACCAGCCATATCATAATGTTAGGATTAGGAAATAGCGTAAGTGCGAGTCAATATCCAGGAGGGGAGTGGTTACCATCTAACGAAGGCACTTTAGAAGCTTGGTATAGATTTGATACGGGTGTTACTATAACAGAATCTGATGGTGTTTCAACTTGGGCTGATAGTTCTTCTAATAGTTTTGCTATGCGACAAGGTGATACTGGAGAGCAACCGACTTTTGCAAGTGGGGTGTTAACTTTCGACCCTACTTCAGATACTCAAAACTTACAGTCTAGTTCTTCTATAGAGCTTGATGGAACGTTTGTTTTAGCTTTTAGAATAGATCCAGCGGCAAACAGTGTTGTTGTGATGGGGTCTAACAGCGCTGCTAACGAAATGATTAAGCTTCAATCAGCATCTGTAATTAGAGTAAAAAACGATAGCACAGCAAGTGACTACACTCTTGAAACCGGGCACGATACTAAAGATAATGCTTATTGGGTTATATCAAGAAATAGCAGCAACGAGATGTCTGTGCATAAAGACGGAGTTCTTCAAGATGCTGCAAAAACAAATTCTGGAACGTTTGATATAAACTCTTTAGGTGTTAGAAGAACAGATTTAAACCCATACAGTGGTACAATGAAAGAGGTGGTTATTTTTAAAGGCGTAGCAGATGCAAAAATAGAGGCTTTAAGATTAAACTTACAAGATAGATTATCTGGATTATAAAACAATTAAATTAACTTAAATTAAATAAAATGGCGAAAGCAAAAACAAAGGGCACTAATGCAAAAATTAAAGAATTAAAAGGTATCAAACCTGAAAAAATAACCGCAGAGCAGTTAGAAAAAATTCAAAAAACGATTAACAATATAAATAAAACTCAATTTGAGTTGGGTACTATGGAGCTTAAAAAACACGAGATGATGCACAATATAGCTGGTTCAAGAGACGAGCTAACGTTAATGCAAAGCGAATTTGAAAAAGAGTATGGTACTTTTGATATTAATATCCAAGATGGTACAATAAACTACGGAGACGATGTCAAAGCTAATTCGTAAAATAAGTATCGGTAAAGATTATAAGAATGACGCTATGCACTATGCCGTGGGGCAAGAAGTGTATGGTGGTCACACTATCTGCGATATTATAGAGGAAGACGATAAGTTCTCTGTCTATATCAAAAAAAATAAAGACGTATTACCTTGGAAGGACTTTAACAAAAACATGGCTGTATCGGTAGAATACAACTTACAATATTAACCCATGGCTTATAAACAAAAAAACAATCCTTTCAAGAAAACTACCGAGCCAACTACAGGTGGTAATTCCAATTCAAACGATATTGAGCTAGCTAAAAGGTTAAACAAACTTAGGTTTGATATGGGTCATATTTACCCTATTACATCTGAAGAAGAGGTGATGCAGGAAAGACAAGAAACATTTACAGGACGAGGTAAAGCATTTTGGGAAGAAAACCCAAATTTAAAAGAAAAAAGCATTAAAGGGAGTTTGGACAGGACAGCTCAATCGGAAAAAGAAAGAAACGAGTTGTATAAGTTGGATCCCTCTGGTAGAGGAACAACACAAGCGGGTGACAAGTACACGTATGACAAAGATTTGCAATTTATAAAAACAGCTAGAGAAGCTGGTGGTGATGTTTTTAACAAAGTCATGAATATGCCAGAACAAGATATTGTTCGTCTTGAGCAAGATATAATTGCTATAGCACAACCCTTTAGAGGTAAAAATCTTGGTAAAAATCCAACGGCTACATTAATAGAGTTAAAGGATTTAGATTTAACTAAGTTTAAACCATACTTACAAAAGAGTGGTTTAACAGTAGAAGATATAAGCAAAGTTATAACCTCTCAATTAAACAATCAACCTGACTTAAACAAAGATGGAACTCCAGACGCGTTTGAAGGAATAAAGGGCAAGATACTTAAAAAAGGTGTAGATTATTTAATTTCTAGCAAATTAGATCAGTTAAGATAATGAAAAGCGTTTACAATTTTGTTGTAAAACCAAAAGGACAAAGATATAACAATACTAAAAAGTTTGATGGTGGAGAATTAATCCTTAACACGGATATATTTCAACACCAGTATGTTAACAGGGAAGCTATTGTAATATCAACACCTATAATTGGTGATACAGATATAAAACCAGGAGATACAGTTATAGTACACCACAATGTTTTTAGAAGATGGAATGACGTTAAAGGTGTAGAAAGAAACAGTAAGTCTTATTTTAACGAAGATACTTACTTTATAAACCACGAACAAATCTTTTTGTATAAACAAGAAGACAAGTGGATAGCTCCAAAAGGATATTGCTTTGTAATACCTTTAAAAGCTACAGATCAGTTTAACACTGAATCTGAAAAACCTTTACAAGGTATTGTCAAATATTCTGACGGTACAGTTAAAGTTAACGAGCTAGTTGGTTTTAGGCCAAATAGTGAATATGAGTTTATCGTTGATGGCGAGAGACTATTTCGAGTTTTATCTAATTTTATTACAATCAAATATGAACATCAAGGAAACGAAGAAGAGTATAATCCAAGCTGGGCACAAAGCAGTTGAAGAGCTGATTAAAGTAGCGAAGGAAGCAATCGTTGATTCAGACGATGATATATCAGCAGATAGACTTAAGAATGCCGCAGCTACTAAAAAACTAGCTATATTTGACGCATTTGAGATACTTAACAGAATTGAACAAGAGGAAAACTTGCTTGAGGGTAAAACACCTGAAGAGACAAAGGAAAAAACTTTTAAAGGATTCGCAGAAAGTAGATCTAAATAATGTACGAGCAAAGTTTAGTTAAGACAGTCGAGCCAGTTAAGAAGACTACTATCAGTAGACTTAACAAGGGTAAGAAGTGGAAATACGGTTACGATAAAGAACACGATATTATAGTGTTATCTCACAGCGGACAAATAGGTGAGATAATAGAAATACAAGGACTAGTTATTGCGCTACCAAAGGCTCCTAAAGAAGTATATAAAAATCCAAAGAACAAATGGGTGAAATTCGAGTATCCCAAGGAGTTGCAGAGAATTAAAAATATATTCGATTGGAGAAACTATCCGGAAAGCAGTAAAGAAAAATGGTACGATTATATAGATGAAGAATTCAAAAGAAGGGAAGAAGGATTCTGGTTCACAAATAATGGTAAACCAACCTGGATAACAGGTACGCAGTACATGTACTTGCAATGGAGTAAAATTGATGTGGGTGCTCCAGACTTTAGAGAAGCAAACAGATTATTTTATATATTTTGGGAAGCTTGTAAAGCAGATAAAAGATGTTACGGAATGTGCTACCTTAAAAATAGACGTTCTGGATTTTCTTTTATGTCTTCCGCTGAAACAGTTAATTTAGCTACTCTTGCAAGTGATAGTAGATATGGAATATTATCTAAAACAGGAGCTGATGCTAAAAAAATGTTTACCGACAAAGTTGTCCCTATATCAATTAATTACCCTTTCTTTTTTAAACCTGTACAAGATGGTATGGATCGCCCTAAATCCGAACTTGCTTATCGTGTACCTGCTAGCAAGTTTACAAGAAAAAAGATTACAGCTAATGAAAAGCTGGAAGACATACAAGGATTAGATACGACGATTGACTGGAAGAATACTGGGGATAATAGTTATGATGGTGAAAAACTAAACCTATTAGTACATGATGAGTCAGGTAAATGGGAAAGACCCGATAATATTTTAAATAACTGGAGGGTTACAAAAACATGTTTACGATTAGGTAGCAGGATTATTGGTAAATGTATGATGGGCTCAACTTCAAATGCTTTAGACAAAGGTGGAGAAAACTTTAAAAAATTATACAATGCCTCAGATGTCACGAAACGAAATAGAAATGGTCAGACAAAGTCTGGCTTATACTCTTTGTTTATCCCAATGGAATGGAACTATGAAGGATTTATTGATGAGTATGGAGTTCCAGTCTTTACTACTCCTGATATCGATAGACTCGCACCAGACGGTGAATTAATAGATGTAGGTGTAATAGATAACTGGCAAAATGAAGTAGATGGTCTAAAAGATGATCACGACGGTTTAAATGAATTTTACCGTCAATTTCCAAGAACTACAGAACATGCGTTCAGAGACGAGGCAAAAGGAAGTATATTTAACTTAGTTAAAATATACGAGCAGATAGATTACAACGAAGAGCTATCTAGAACCTTAGGGGTTACAACAGGTAATTTTCAATGGGTCAATGGAATTAAAGATTCTCAGGTTATATTTTACCCAGACCCAAAAGGAAGATTCAAAGTTAGTTGGGTTCCGCCTTCTGGAATACAAAACAAGGTGATACTTAAAAATGGTATCAAATATCCCGGTAACGAACACATGGGAGCCTTTGGTTGTGATAGTTACGATATATCAGGAACAGTGGATGGGGTTGGATCAAAAGGAGCTTTACACGGCTTAACTAGATTTAGCATGGAAGATGCTCCGGCAAACAGTTTCTTTTTAGAATACTTATCAAGACCACCAACAGCCGAGATGTTCTTTGAAGACGTTCTAATGGCTTTAGTATTTTACGGGATGCCTATACTTGCGGAGAACAATAAACCTCGTCTCTTGTATTATCTGAGACGTAGAGGGTATAGAGGGTTTAGCATGAATAGACCAGATAAAGTTTGGAACAAACTATCTGTTGCAGAAAAAGAAGTAGGTGGTATACCCAACTCTTCAGAAGATATTAAACAAGCTCATGCCGCGGCAATCGAGATGTATATACAAGATCACGTTGGCATACAACAAGACGGTTCTCATGGTGATTTATATTTCAATGAATTACTGAGCGACTGGGCTAGGTTTGATATAAACAAAAGAACAAAGCATGATGCATCTATAAGTTCTGGTTTAGCTATCATGGCTAATAATAGACATTTATACGCGCCAAACGCTAAGGTTGAAAAACAACCACTAAATATAAATATTTCCAAGTATAGTAATACTGGAAGCAATTCACAAATAATCAAATAATAAATATGGCAGAGTCTGGCATGAAAAATTATTTCCCGAGTCAAACAGTTAGTGATGCTGAAAAGCTAAGCTATGATTATGGTTTGAAAGTAGGTAAAGCAATAGAGCAGGAGTGGTTTAACAATGATAGGGGTTCTAATAGGCATAGGGCTAATCATAATGATTTTCATAATTTAAGATTGTACGCTAGAGGCGAGCAGTCTATACAAAAATATAAGGATGAGTTATCTATAAATGGTGATTTGTCCTATTTAAACTTAGACTGGAAACCAGTACCAATTATATCTAAGTTTGTTGATATAGTTGTTAATGGAATGTCTGACAGATTATATGATATAAAAGCTTACTCGCAAGATCCCTTTGGTTTAAAAGAGAGAACGGAATACGGTAGAGCTATAATGTCTGATATCAAGATGAAAGGTTTTAACGAATTTGCAGCTCAATTTGGGATGGATTTGACGGAGAGTAATATTGACACGTTACCAGAGACAGTTGAAGAAGGAGAGCTCTATATGCAGTTGACCTACAAGCAAGCTGTAGAAATCGCTGAAGAACAAGCATTAAATGTTTTGTTTGATGGTAATAATTATGACTTAATAAAAAAGAGGTTTTACTATGATTTAACGGTTTTGGGGATGGGTGCTGTAAAAACTTCATTTAATACTTCTGAAGGTGTTGTTATAGATTACGTTGATCCAGCTAACTTAGTCTACTCTCATACTGACTCTCCTTATTTTGATGATATTTATTATGTTGGTGAAGTAAAGACTATTCCTGTAAACGAACTAGCAAAACAATTTCCTCATTTATCAGAAGATGATCTTGAGGATGTAATGAAGAACAAATCTTACAATAGATCTAATTACAACTCTAGGCATAACCACGACAAAGAAGACAATAACACTATTCAAGTTTTATATTTTAACTACAAAACCTATATGAATGAGGTTTACAAAGTTAAACAAATGGCAACTGGAGCTGAAAAAATTATACCTAAAGACGATTCGTTTAACCCGCCAGAAGAAAAAGAAGGGGTATACAGTAGAATGTTAAGATCAATAGAATGTCTATATGAGGGAGCTATGATTTTAGGTACGGAAAAACTACTCAAATGGGAAATGGCAAGCAACATGATGCGTCCTAAAAGTGATTTTACCAAAGTTAAAATGAACTACGCTATTGTTGCTCCTAGAATGTATAACGGTAAAATTGATTCACTAGTAAAGCGTATAACAGGTTTTGCTGACATGATTCAGTTGACACATTTAAAGCTTCAACAAGTGATGTCAAGAATGGTTCCTGATGGTGTTTATTTAGATGCTGATGGTTTAGCTGAGGTAGATTTAGGTAATGGAACAAACTATAACCCACAAGAAGCTCTAAATATGTTCTTCCAGACAGGATCTGTGATAGGGAGGAGCTTCACGTCGGAGGGTGATATGAATCCAGGAAAAATACCTATTCAAGAAATTACGTCTGGTTCTGGTGGAAATAAAATGCAAGCTCTTATAGGTAACTACAATTATTACCTACAAATGATAAGAGATGTGACCGGTCTTAACGAGGCTAGAGATGGTAGTACTCCGGATGCGAACGCTTTGGTTGGGGTTCAAAAGCTAGCTGCAGCAAATTCTAATACAGCTACTAAACACATACTACAAGCTGGATTATTCTTAACCGCTGAAACAGCGGAATGTTTATCCCTTAGAATATCTGATATTATAGAATATTCTCCAACTAAAGATGCTTTTATACAAGCTATAGGCACGCACAATGTAGCGACATTAGAGGAAATAAAGAGCTTACATTTATATGATTTCGGTATATTTATTGACTTAACACCTGATGAAGAAGAAAAGGCTAAGTTAGAGAATAATATTCAAATGGCTTTACAGCAAAAACTTATAAATCTTGAAGACGCAATAGATCTTAGAGAGATTAAGAATATAAAGCTAGCAAACCAACTATTAAAGATAAGGAGAAGTAAGAAAGAAGAGAGAGACAGGGAGATGCAACTAGAAAACATAGAAGCCCAAACACAATCTAACACTCAAGCTGCTCAAGCAGCTGCTCAAGCTGAGATACAAAAAAACAAAGCTATGCTTGACAATCAGAGTGAACTAGAGCAACTAAAAGCTCAAATCGCGTCTCAAAAAATGCAACATGAAATGGAACTCAAAAAAGAGTTAATGGCTCTAGAGTTCCAATACAACATGCAATTAAAAGGAGTTGAGGTTGATGGTGTTAAAAACAGAGAAAAGCAGAAAGAAGATAGAAAAGACGAAAGAACAAAAATACAAGCCACTCAACAAAGTGAGCTTATAGATCAAAGAAACAATCAAAAACCACCTAAAAACTTTGAGTCATCAGGTAATGATATACTAAGTGGAGGTTTTGATTTAGGTTCTTTTGATCCTAGTTAGAATTTATTAATTATTATTATATTATATCATGGCAGAAAAAGAAGAGCCAATCGCTAATAGCGAAACTGGCAAAATTAAAGTAAAAGCAAAAGAAGCAAAACAACCAGATGGTAACGAAACAAAAGGTAACGTTACTAAGGTTGCGGCGAAAATGAAGAAACCAACTGAAACTGTTGAGCCAACAGTTACGAAGGTTGATTTAAACAATACACCAGAAGAAAAACCAGTTGAAGAGGTTAAACCTGAAGCTGAGGTACAAGAGGTGGAGAAGCAAGAAACACCCGCTTTAGAGGATATTACCAATGAAGTTGCAGAGCAACCAGAAGAAATAGTTGCCGAAGCTATAGAGGAATCAATAGGAACCGGCGAACCGTTGCCAGAGAATATCCAAAAGTTAATGGAATTCATGGATGATACTGGTGGGGATTTAAATGACTATGTTAAGCTTAATCAAGATTATAGTAAAATGGATAATCAAGATTTACTATATGAATACTATAAGCAAACAAAACCTCATTTAAACAACGAAGAAATTAACTTCCTTATGGAAGACAACTTCTCATTCGACGAAGATATAGACGACGACAGAGAAATACGAAGAAAAAAATTAGCGCTTAAAGAGCAAGTTGCCAGCGCTAAAAGCCACTTAGACGGGCAAAAGTCTAAATACTATGACGAGATCAAAGCTGGAAGCAAACTTACGGGCGAGCAACAAAAGGCAATTGATTTCTTTAATAGATACAACAAAGAGTCAGAAGCAACTCAAAAAACAGTTAAAACGAACTCTGATATTTTTACACAGAAAACAAATAACGTTTTCAACGACAAGTTCAAAGGTTTTGAATATAACGTCGGTGACAAGAAATACAGGTTTAATGTAAATAATGCTGAAGAAATTAGAGACACTCAGAGCGATATAGGCAATTTCACTAAAAAGTTTTTAGACGAAAATTCTGCTTTAAAAGATGCTGAAGGTTATCATAAATCTCTATATACAGCAATGAATGCAGACGCTGTTGCGAAACACTTTTACGAACAAGGAAAAGCAGATGCTATGAAAAATAGTATTGCTAAAGCCAAAAACGTGGATATGAACCCAAGACAAAGTCATGGAAGAATTGAAGCAGATGGTATGACAGTAAAAGTATTAGGTGATAGTTCTTCTGATTTTAAGTTTAAAATTAGAAACAAAAATAAATAAAAATTTAAAATTTAAAAATTATGGCAATATCAAACCCTGGTGGTTTGTTAAATAGTACACCTGCTCATAGACAGCAAACACTATCAACAAACTACCTAGACTTTACGTCCGGCAACAATGACTGGGCGCAACAATATTTACCAGATCTTATGGAAAAAGAAGCTGAAGTTTTCGGACCGAGAACTATTTCAGGTTTCTTATCACAAGTAGGAGCTGAAGAAGCGATGTCTGCTGACCAAGTTGTTTGGTCTGAGCAAGGTCGTTTACATTTATCTTACACTGCAACAATGACTGACAATAACGGTAACGTTGCTGGTTCGACTAATGTTGGGAAAATTACTATTACTGATCATATTGATACTGGAGCTACTTATACTGCAGGGTCTCATGGAATTAGAGTTAATGACACTGTTATTATATCTAACCCAGAAGCAGTTATCAAAGCTTTAGTAACTGGAATTTCAGCTGATGTTGTAGAATGTACTCCTTATGGAGCTGCTGACTGTTCTGCAATTACAGATGCAAAAACTGATTTAGTTGTATTAGTTTATGGTTCTGAATATGCAAAAGGAAAAAGCTATCTTACTGACGCTTTAGCTGAGACAGAATCAAGAGGTGCTAACGAACCACAATTCAAGTCTTACACTAACAAACCAATTATAATGAAAGACTACTACGAAGTATCAGGTTCTGATACAGCTAGAATCGGTTGGGTTGAAGTAGCTGCTGAAGATGGTCAAGCTGGTTACTTATGGTACTTAAAAGCTGAAGCTGATACAAGAGCTCGTTTCAATGATTACGTTGAGATGGCTATGCTAGAAGGTGAGCTTAGTGTACATGGTACAGATGTAGTTGACGATTTCTTGAATAGTAACGGTGATGCTGTTGGTACTCAAGGTTTATTCGCTGCTATTGAATCAAGAGGTAATATTACTACTGGTGTTACTGGTGTTAATGCTGCTACTGATTTAGCTGAATTTGACGCTATCTTAGCTGAGTTTGACAAGCAAGGTGCTATTGAAGAAAACATGATGTTTGTAAACAGAGCTACTTCGTTAGCAATGGATGACATGTTAGCTTCTATGAATTCTTATGGAGCTGGTGGTACTTCTTACGGAGTATTTGATAACTCTGAAGATATGGCGTTGAACTTAGGTTTCTCTGGTTTCAGAAGAGGTTCTTATGACTTCTACAAGTCTGACATGAGATACTTAAACGATAAAGCTACAAGAGGTGGTATTAATGACGCTGCTGGTGCAAATGCTATCAGAGGGGTTGTTGTTCCAGCTGGTACTTCTACGGTTTATGACCAAATGTTAGGTAAAAACTTAAAGAGACCATTCTTACACGTTCGTTACAGAGCTTCACAAACTGACGATAGAAGAATGAAATCTTGGGTTACTGGTTCTGTTGGAGCTGCTACATCCGCTTTAGATGCGATGCAAATCCACATGTTAACTGAAAGATGTTTAGTTACACAAGGTGCTAACAATTTCATGTTAATGAAATAAGCACTTATTATATTAAAGACCGGGGCTTCGGCCTCGGCCTTTTATTTTATTAATTTATATTATATTATATTATGGCAAAGAAAACAAAGAAGGTTGAGGTAGAACCTCAAATTGAAACAATGGAAGAAGTAGTTACAGAGTTTTTTGAAGAAACTGTAGTTGAAGAACCAAAAGCAAGAGAAAGATTAAAACCTACAAATGAGTGGGAAATTAAAGATAGACTTTATCTATTAAAAGGCAACAAAAAGCCACTTTCTAGATCAATTAAATCAGCGGGTATATATTATTTTGACGAGGAAAAAGGTTATGAAAGAGAACTTAAATACTGTCAAAACCAAAAAACACCGTTTGTTGATGAAATGAAAGGTGATCAAAGATTAGAGCATATTGTCTTTAGAGGTGGAGCGCTACATGTTCCTAGGAATAAAGTAACGCTGCAAAAGTTATTATCTCTATACCACCCGAATAAAGATATTATTTACGAAGAGTACAAACCAGCGGCAATAGCAGCTGATGAGATTGAAATTTTAGATATGCAAGTTGACGCTTTAATTGCTGCTAGAAATATCGATATAGATATGGCTGAAGCTATTATGCGTGTAGAGAAAGGTTCTGATGTATCTAAGTTAAGTTCTAAGGAGCTTAAAAGAGATTTACTTATATTTGCACGAAACAACCCTAAACTATTCTTAGAGTTAGCGGATGATGAAAATGTAATGCTAAGAAACTTTGGTATTAAAGCTGTCGAAAGTGGAATACTAAGATTATCTTCTGATCAAAGAAACTTCTTATGGGGTTCTAACGGAAGAAAGTTAATGGTTATACCATTTGACGAACACCCATACACTGCATTAGCACATTGGTTTAAAACCGATGAAGGTATGGAAATTTTTTCTAACATAGAAAAAAGATTAAATAATTAATCAAACTGTAGAGCGGTCGCCCTACGGGGCGATCGTAAACTACAAAATTAAATTATATGGAAAAGAAATCAAAAGGATTAGGCGACTCAATAGAAAAAATTACAAAAGCAACAGGGATAAAAAAAGTTGTAGACACGGTTAGTAAGGTTGTTAAAAAAGATTGTGGCTGTGGAAAAAGAAAAGACACTTTAAATAGATTATTCCCTTATAATAAATAAAAGAAATTATGGTTAGTATAGATACGGTATATCAAAAGGTTTTAGCGTTAGCCAACAAAGAGCAAAGAGGCTATATAACTCCTCAAGAATTTAATCTATTTGCTGACCAAGCACAGAAGGATATTTTTGAACAATACTTCTACGATTTAAATCAATTTTTACGTAGACCGAGTAACTCAGACGAGTACTCTGATATAATAGATAATTTAAGAGAAAAAATAGCTATATTTGAAAATACAGGCACTATAACTAATGGAATTATCTCAGCGCCAAACGGTTTGTACAGATTAGGTACCGTTATAGATAATGATTACAATTGTGAAATAGAAGAAGTACAGCAAAATGAAATATTATACATAAATAAAGGGCCTCTAACCAAGCCAACGGTTACTCGCCCGGTGTATGTTAGAACTGGAGAGTTAACAATAGAGATACACCCATCAAGTGTCGTGTTAGCTAGTTGCACTTATATATCAACGCCATTAACACCGGGTTGGGGATATGTGGTTGTGCAGGGAAAAGCTATGTACGATGTTACTAATACGACTCACTTTCAACTACACTCCTCAGAGGAGGGTGAATTAGTTAACAAAATATTGATGTATGCTGGAGTGGCTATAAAAGCTCAAGATATTTCTCAGGCAGCTGGAGGATTGGAGATGGCTAAACAACAACAAGAAAAACAATAAATAAATGGGATTACTAGACAATCAAACAGGACAAGCGTATTATAACGGTAGTGATCACGGTAGTTACCAGTTCGTGTCACTAGAAGATATTATAAGTCAATTTATTGTAGCTTACGTCGGGGATGACAAGCTCTTATCAAAAGTAAAAAGAACAGATGTCGCTTTTCATGCTCAAAGAGCTTTACAAGAGTTGTCTTTTGATACATTTAAATCTTTCAAAGCACAAGAGATTACAGTACCTGCTTCACTTCAAATGACACTTCCACAAGATTATGTTAATTACACTAAAATTAGTTGGGTTGATTCTGCCGGTATAAAACATTTGTTATATCCTGCTTCAAAAACATCAAACCCTACAAAGCCAACACAGGCTAGCGATGGTTCTTACACTTTTGATGCAAGCGGTAATTTACTCACAGACAGCGAATCCACAACGTGGTCAAACTACAAGTCAGGGACACCATCTGAAAATCAAGATGACTATCAAGACGACACTTACTGGCCGATGGAGGGATCAAGATATGGTTTAGACCCACAGCACGCACAGGCAAACGGATCTTTTTACATAGACACTCAGTCCGGAAAAATACATTTTAGCTCTAATATTAGTGGAAAAACTGTGATCTTAGATTATATAAGCGATAGTCTTGGCACGGATGCTGAGATGCAGGTTCATAAGCTTGCTGAAGAAGCTATATACAAGCACGTAATGTATGCGATCATATCTACATCATCAAACCCACTACATCAACAATTAACACCTAGATTTAAAAAAGAAAGGTTTGCTGAAACTAGAAAAGCGAAATTAAGACTATCAAACATTAAATTAGAAGAATTAACTCAAATTTTAAGAGGTAAGTCGAAACAAATAAAACACTAGTACATGCCAGAAATTAAGCATACTTTTACCGGTGGTAAAATGAATAAGGATCATGACGAGAGACTTATTAAAAGCGGAGAATACAGAGACGCGATGAACATACAAGTAACAACTTCAGAGGGATCTGATGTTGGTACTATGCAAAACGTTTTGGGTAATGCTGGGGTTTGTACAAATCTCGGTTGTATTCCTGATAACTCATACACAGTTGGTTCTATTTCTGACGAAAAAAATGACACTTTATACTGGCTTGTAGCTGGTGGTGCTTTTTCTGACCTTCAACAGCATTTATACGATGCTTACTCAAATACATATAGCGCATCAACAGCCGTTGGTGACGTTCTCTACTCTAAAGATCTTATAATGCGTAAAACTCCAAATGGATGCGAGCCGGTGTTCGTTGATATTTACGGTTTTGCCCTTGCTAATAGTGAAAGCGTTTTAGGTGATGGAAATGCTGCTGAAGGAGTAACCAACACTTTAGTAATCCCAATAGAGTACGATAATGGTAAACCACTATTATCACAGATAGAAGTTGGTATGACAGTGCATGGCCTCGATGATACGCTAACTCCAAACACTAGCACGGCTAACGTAATAAGCGTTGGGGCTCTCAAAAAAATCGACACAGTATATACTCCAAACACTTACACTTGCCAAGGTGCTGTACTTACTCCAGGAGGAGGTGTAGATTTCGATGGTGATTATAGTGGTAGTGGTGGGTTCGAAATTGATTATAGTGTAGCTGGGTCTGCAGGTACTTGGGCAGTAGGAGATGCTATCCCTATAACCGGAAGACTTATTGTTAATGCGAGCGCGTTCGATCAAATATCAAATTACCTTCTCAGCACGTATGGCGCTGAACAAGTTCCTACCCCTACCACTCCACAAGTTGGGGATAGAATTAGTGTTACCAACCCAGCTGTTGGTGGGACTAATATTGTTGTTTCACACGCTCTTATTACTGACATTGAAGATGTTAATTTTGGTGGATCGGTAGGAGGTGATTATAAAATAATTACAGTCGATCAACCTGTTAGTAATTGGGCGGGTGCCGCATCATTTTCCGCGAACGGTCAAGGTATGATAAATGGAGAAGCTAATGCTTATAATTTCGATATAAATCTGGTAGCGGATGGGAATGTGACACCTATGCCACCACTTGACACTATGGCTTTTACATCAGGAACAATGCTCACTGTTGATAGATCCGGAACATGTTTTCGTCCTTACATAGATCTACCAAGTAATTCGCCTTGGTTGGACGAGATTTATAATGTGTTTTTTAATAACAATACTAGTTATATCCAAGGTTCTGAGATAAAAATAAAAGTCAACCCCGCTTGGCCTGACGCTAGTGGTTTTGGTGATGGTTGGGCGGGTTGTATTGATTGGGAGACTACTTACGATGCGGGTAGTGGGTTCGCTCTAAATGGGCCAACCACAAATAGACTTCACATGGCTCAATGCGACGATTTTAGCATCGAGGTAACACCAACGTCTACTTACAACTATTTAAGCTTAGTTGCTTCAGGTGATTTGGGGCAAGATGTTGTTTTGCTAGACAAAGAAATAGACCTCGGAACAAATACAGCATATTTTAATTTTCAAAGAGATAGAGTTTTAAACTTTAGAGCTGATAGACTTATAACGGGTATAAATGTTATAGATGACATGTTGTTCTGGACAGACGGGCACACTGAACCTAAAAAAATAAATATACAACGTAGTATTGATGGTACGATTCCAGACGGTAGCGCGCACACTCGTGTGGTGACAGATGTTACAACAACTACTATTCCAGTAATGGAAGAACATATAACCGTGATTAAACAACCTCCAACTCACCCACTAAGTATGGAATTGAGTACTGGTAGAAAAGAGGAGCACACCCACACTGGTGTTATGATGATCTCAACAGAGGGAAGTCAACCATCTTCTTCTTTTATTGGTGGTGATGGTACTTCAGAAACAACGGATCATTACGATTTTTCTAGCATGAACGTAGGCGACTTCTTTAACGTTGAGATAGCTTCAGATATTTATGGTGGTGAAGAGTTCACTTTAAGAAACGTAGACGGGAAACCATGGGGACCCAATACTAAAGTGGTGTTTAAAGAGTTTACCGAAGATAGCGCGCCAGATATTCCTGTTTTGCAGTATACCATTAAAGCAACTGTTGGTGGTTGGTCAGGGAATAAAATGGAGGCTACAGCTGGCGATCCAGCAAAAGTTTCTTTTAGAGTTGATTTTATAGAAGGAAGTGTTCCGTCTACGGACAGTGTATTGAAATTTGCTATTGACGTTTTTGATGAGTCAGAAAAATTATTTGAATTTAAGTTTCCTAGATTTTCTTATAGATACAAATACGCAGATGGAGAGTACTCTACGTTCGCACCATTTACTGAAGTAGCATTTGTTCCTGGAGGTTTTAGTTACCACCCTAAAAAGGGTTATAATCTAGGTATGACCAATAGAATAAAAACAGTAACAATTAAGGACTTTGTTACCCCACTAACACCGTCAGATGTCATTGCTATTGATATACTCTATAAAGATGACCAATCACCAAACATATATGTAGTAGACACCGTCGCGTCTAATGATGAAACGGTAAATGGTCATAACGAGTGGCAGGCTAACGAGTATATAATAAGTAGTGATATTATCCACTCAATACTTCCCGCTAACCAACTATTAAGACCGTGGGATAACGTGCCTAGAAAAGCTGTTGCTCAAGAGATAACAAAAAACAGACTAGTATATGCCAACTACACGCAGGGGTATGACTTAACCGTGGGTGGTAAAAACATCAAGCCACAATTTAAACACTCTTTAGTAAACAATAAAAACAGTATAAAGTCGATAAAATCCTTAAGAGAATATCAATTAGGAGTTGTTTTTATAGATAAATACGGTAGAGAGACCCCGGTGATAACCAACAGGTCAGGTGGTTTCAAGATAAGTAAAAGTGAATCTTCAAACAAAAATCAACTAAAAGTTGGTTTAAGCGAAATGACCATACCAAGTGATATGGAATACTTTAAGTTTTTCGTAAAAGAAACTTCCGGCGAATACTATAATATGGCTATGGATCGTTGGTATGATGCGGATGATGGTTCTGTTTGGTTAGCATTCCCATCTTCAGATAGAAATAAAATTGATGAAGATACGTTTTTAATACTAAAAAAAGGTGTCGAGTCTAGCAGCTTGGTTAAGGAACCGGCTAAGTACAAAATCATATCTATTGAAAACCAAGCCCCAGACTTTATAAAAACAACTAAATACAACATCGGAGACGTACAGCAGGATGGCGGTGTCGGAAACGACTCCTTGTTATACGGAGCGAGTATGGATAACGCTCCTAAAAGAGGTAGGAATAACTTTTCTTGTCTAGCGTCAAGGTTTAACGGGACTAGTTTGAGTCAAGTAGAAGAAATTAAAGAGGAACTTTATGTTGAGTTTTACATACAAGGAAAACCTAATGTTTCTCATAGATATAAAATTAATTCTGCCTCTAGAGATAAGATGGATGACGGTACTTTAGGTGAAGATTTTAACTTTACAATTGATGGCTTTTTTGGTGACGACATTAATTTTATACTTAATGGGACAACTACTTCACCATCTAGTGTTTTATCAACCGCTAAAACTCGTTTCTACAAAGGTGTTTTAGAGAACGCGGCTAAGTTTGATGGTAAATTTTTTGTAAAAATATACGCTGACGAGTACTTCAATAAATATATAGCAAACCCTCCGGTGACAGATGACGATAGGGTTGAGTATGGTGGTATTGATTTTAAAAAAATATATTATTGCTCACCAGACCACCACGCTGTTCACGATGGTGATTACGGTGATGGTGCTATAGCTTTTGGTAATAATAATTTTATTCAAGATGCTTTTGAGTCCGTTTACGACAACATGCCCTCCTTTGCTGTAGCCGGTAATTCCTTGCTCAACTCTAGCCATAGGAACAACGATTTGTATTTTACCATTTTAACGAGGCACCTCAAACTTATGAGCGGGATGGTATGGTGGCAAGGGGGAATACCCGATCCAGCCAACAGTACAAAACCCGCTTACCAACCTGGTTCAGTTACTGCTAATAGAGCTTTTTTCAAAAACAATTTAGTTTCCATGTGGGATTATAAGGGTCATTCGGTTAATGATGAAGATGGTTGGTTCGATTATTCAATTGGTCAGTCCGATTCGTATGGGTTAAAGCTTCTGTGGGGGCTACAAAATGATCTTAATGCTCGTGGAATTGCAGAGGGTGATCATGGATATGAGGATGTTTTCTTTATTGACGGTGGACCTATCGCTGGTAATAACAGCGGCATGAACGGGGCGTTGAATCACATTAGTTACGAAGGTGAGGACTATAACCATGGTAACCCCAGGACAAATTTTGGTATAAGAAACAGCGGGACTTATGGTGAAATAGACCTTGGTTTTGGCCCTATAATGCCAGATAAAACCTACCCAAATAGGGGATCAGGAGGTTGGAGTTGGGAAAGCGTGTGGGGTGGTGATAAAAAGGATATTTTAAATTGGCACCATGGGGATGAAAAGATATTTGATTTAAATAGAGACGGTTCTAGGTATGAAGATGCTGGAAAATATCTCGATAGACTTGCTTCTGGTAAAAAATTCCACTGGTTAGAGGATCCTACTAAAACTATTTATACACTATCTACAGCTACCAAAAGAAATAATAGAACAAGAATCACTGGGGAGGGCGACATCAATACTTATGCATATTCTTTTAGATATGAGGATTGGATGACAAATGATAATAATGATTTTTGGAGCAGCAGATATGCGGATCGAAATCTTATCGCTAGAATTGCTCATCCTCATTTTTACACTGGAGAGAATTTTAGCAAAAGCAATATTGGAACGTTTAAACCAGCGATGACAAACTGGGAGCCAACAAACTATGAGAACGGCGGGGTTGGACCTATTCCCGGAGGTAGAACTATACAGTTTCACGCAAGTCTAGCGACAGCTCTTAGTGCAACGCCAACAGAAACTATAAAGTCTATAGCGAATAGTTGGACTAACAATTCTTTTAAAGTATCAAAACAACACATCAACCAAGCCTGGGATAGTAACAACGGTACAACTCTTGACGTTGACGGTGATGATATAGCGGGTGAGTTTACTAGTGTTGTAGAAGGCATGATACTAACTCACATTGGTTCTTCTTCAATAACAAATATAACTACTAATGGAGAATTTATAAAAACCCCTCTTTTAATAGATTCTATTGTAGGAAGTGGTGATGATTATATAATAAATATAGTTGGTTACAAAAACGTAAGATCTACTAGTAGTAACGCGGTTGGTTTATATAGTTTGAACTCCCAAGGTACCGGAAGTGATGGAGTGTTTGATTTAACTTTTAGACAGCCAGCAATGAATGGTTTAAGTGTTAATTCTATTAAAAATCTTAATAGAGAAAGTTTTAGCACAGAAGCAAACTGGATTGGTATTGGTGCTGTGGGTTATACTTTGGAGTTTTTAGAACCAGTAGAGCGTGAAACGCTGTTACCTAAAAATCCATCGGTTTGGGAAACAGAACCCAAGGAGTCTACAGATTTGGATATATACTATGAGATAAGTGGTAAAAATCCAGTGCACTTAAACAAAGACACTATTAAATTAGCCGCGCCGATAGGATCCACAATTTCTGTTAACAACCAGATCAAAACAGCTATCATCCCTACTGTTATTGGTTATACTACTGTTCCTAACAAAACGCTTGTCCTTGAACCACCCGTGTGTATTGGCGCGCTTAGCAATTGCCCAGAGGGTGCTATGCCTATTGATATTGGGAATGACGATGTTACCATAACTAGACCTGACGGCTCTGAAATAACAGCGCGTGTTGAGGATTTTGTAGAGGTGGCTGGTACCCCAGGTTTAGCTAACAAAATCGTGTTAAACGAAAATATATCTAACAGTTCTTATACTTTAAGTTGGCACAATTGTTATTCTTTTGGTAATGGAGTTGAATCTAATAGAATTAGAGACTCTTTTAATCTACCTTATATAACTAGCGGTGTTAAAGCTTCAACAACACTAGAGGGAGAATACAAGGAAGAACATAGAAAATATGGTCTAATATATTCTGGTATATACAACTCTACGTCTGGTATTAATAATTTAAACCAATTTATACAGGCTGAAAAAATAACAAAAGACGTAAATCCAGTATACGGTAGCATACAAAAACTACACACTAGAGATAGTAACTTAATAGCACTCTGTGAGGATAAGATATTAAAGATATTAGCTCACAAAGACGCTTTGTATAACGCCGATGGTAACCCTCAGTTAATAGCAACAGACAAAGTTCTTGGACAAACAACACCTTTTGTTGGTGAATACGGTATATCTACTAATCCAGAATCATTTGCATCGGAATCCTATAGGGCTTACTTTACAGATAAGGTTAGAGGATCCGTGATGAGATTGTCAAAAGATGGTTTAACATCAATATCTGATGCTGGTATGAAAGATTGGTTTAGAGATAATTTAAAGTTAAGTAGCAAGTTAGTTGGTAGTTATGATGATCATAAAGGTGAGTACAATATCACTTTAAATCAAACGGCTGATCCAGACAACGCTAAGTCAGTAACATATAGAGAAGACGTGAGAGGTTGGGTTAGTTTTAAATCTTTTGTACCTGAAAACGGATTAAGCTGCGCTAACCAATACTACACGTTTAAGGAAGGTGATATATACCAACACCACCTTGAAAAAGACGTGTTCGACAACCCAGTTAATAGAAATACCTTCTATAATGTGCATGCTCCATCAAGTTTTAACGTTATATTTAACGACCAACCAGGTGTTGTAAAATCGTTTAAAACGTTAAACTATGAGGGTAGTCAATCTAAAATAGATGAAAACTTACAAGACGGACAGTACTATAATTTACAAGATAAAGAAGGTTGGTACGTTTCAAATATAGAAACTGATTTAGAAAAAGGTAGTTTAAATGAATTTATAAGAAAAGAAGGTAAGTGGTTTAATTATATAAAGGGAAAAGAAGGAGTTGTAACAAATAGTGGTGTTGTTGTTGGTGGTTTTGACAATAGTGATACTTCTTTCCAAGGAATAGGTAGAGTAGATGGAAATCCAACCGCAAGTATGGCGGGTGGATGTACAGATCCTACCGCGTTTAATTATAACCCATCGGCTGTTGTAGACGCTGGTAACTGCATATCTGCGGTTTTAGGGTGTACAGATTCGCAATCTGAAACCTATGACAGTACGGCTAATACAGATGATGGTTCATGTAATTATCCGGGATGTACGAATCCTAGTGCGTTTAATTATGATTCAAGCGCCAACAGTAACGACGGATCTTGCGTTGGTGTTATTAACGGCTGTACTGATAATAGCATGTTTAATTACGACGGGGCCGCAAATACAGATGATGGAAGCTGCATTGCGATTATAACTGGTTGTATTGATCCAACTGCTGACAATTATAACGATACGGCTAACACGGACGATGGTAACTGTATGTATACTGTTTATGGGTGTATTGATGTAAACGCTTGTAATTATGATACCGCTGCTAACACGGATGATGGCTCTTGTGGGTATTGTGGTGATAGCGCTGCTGATAATTATAGTGCTAATGTTGAAGATACTTGTACTAATGGTTGTGTGTACTGCGCTTTTAATGACAATTCACTTCAATCTTTAACGACTAGTAGTAATTCTATTATTGTTAACGACTCGGCTACGTCTATAGATATAGCTTGGAGCAGTATCGCTGCTAATCCTGGAACTGCTCCTATTGTTAGTTACGACGTTAGATATAGTGTGTCAGGGCTAGACACTTGGACCGTGATAAACAACGTACCCAACAACACCAACATATGGTACCAAACTTACACGATACAAGGCTTAACGCATAGTACTGCTTATGATATTCAAGTAAGAAAGATCTGTAATAACACGGCTTCTGGTTGGTCTCCTATTCTCACTTTGTCAACACAATTTGCGGAGATTTGGGGATGTACAGATGCTACTGCTTGTAATTATGATCCTCTTGCAAATATGCCGGACATCTATAATGTTTTATGTAATTATACTTCTTGTGCTGGTTGTATGGATGCAACAGCCTCTAATTATGATGCTACTGCAACTATAGACGATGGTAGTTGTATTCCTGTTGTGAACGGTTGCACGGATAACAGTGCCTTTAACTATGATGTTAATGCAAATGCAGACGATGGTTCTTGTATTCCGTTTATATATGGGTGTACGGATGCAGATTCATGTAACTTTGACCCGACTGTGAATACGGATGATGGTTCTTGTATAGGTGCTTGTAGTAGTTTTATTGACTCTGTCAACATATCAGGTAATTTTGTTAATGACGTTACGCTTGGAGTTTATAATACCGAAGTAACTGTTGCTTGGGACACTTTAACCGACCCTGACGCATCTACAGGTCACAGAATAAAATACAAGAAAAGTAGTGACTCTGGTTGGGTTTTAGTAGCGGGTTTAAGTGCTGGGAGCGGTAGTACGGTTATAAGTGCTATTTTTGAAGAGAATGAAGACTACGACTTTAGGGTGAAAGCTATTTGCTCGGGAAGTGGGTGTAACGAAAGTTGGTCAAGCATAACAACTGTTAATATTGGCGCTTTTTATGGCTGTACTGATCCTAACGCAACTAACTATGTGAATGGCGCAACTACAGATGATAACTCTTGTTTGTATCTTACTGAAGGTTGTATGTACGGGCTCGCGGATAATTATGATCCTAACGCTAGTGCAAACAATTTAAGTTTATGTACATTTACTACAACAGCAGGTCCTGGATGCATGGATAGCACACAATTTAACTATGATCCTAACGCTACGTCTGACGATGGAGATTGCCAGCCGTTTACTTATGGATGTATAAATTCAACTGCTTCTAACTACAATTCTACCGTGAACACTAGTGATGGTTCTTGTATTTGGTTAGGTTGTACTGATGCAACTGCAAACAACTATGACCCAACAGCTACTACAGATGATGGTTCTTGTATGTATTAATAAATAATAATTATGCAAATATTAACATTAAATATTGACGGTGATATAAATGCTAGTCTTCAGGTTGGAGACATAGCATACTACTCTTCACCTGGAACAGTGGCTACCAGTGGCTTTGCAACCGTTAACACTGGTGGTATATTATTAATTGGAGAAGTAACAGAGATAGATAGTGCTTTATCGCAAATAAAAGTATTATACAATAGCTGCGACACTTGCCCAGCACCTCCCACTGCTAACGACTATATTATGTTTGCTAAAAACAAAGTGGTTAACTCCTCTAGTTTAGCTGGTTATTATGCGGATGTAAAGTTTAAAAATTATTCTACAGATAAAATTGAAATGTTTTCAGTTGGTTCGGAAATATCAGAAAGTAGTAAATAAATAAATATATAATTATGCCACACGGATATCCACATACTTCTAGCACAACATCTACTCAAAGTAGAACAAACGCTCAAGGACTAGTAGCACCTCCTGGCTTTCACTACATGCCAGATGGTACTTTAATGTCAGATGCCGCTCACGCTAAACTTTATGATACAAAGATTATACAAGCTTTTGATTTAGATTTATCAGATATAAATGCATCTGGTGAGGTTCGATCGTTTACTGTAAAGGGGTCTAACAATAGTGAGTTTAGGTTAGAAATTAAAAACGAAGATAATTACTATTATAACTTTACTACAAACTCCTTTCAAGTCGCCCAAAGCACTCTTAAAGAGAAAGCGGTTGGTGGTAGTTACAATGGTAGAATAAAATTCCCAACAGTAACAGACGACGATCAATACGACATATTTTTATATGCCATGCCCGGAACAAAGCACGCTCTATATAATGAAGTTAGATTTGGTGATGGTAGTATAGATATAAATAGTTCAACGGGCTCTAGTTCTTTAATCATGCAAAAAGTTGTACACCAATACACTGATGTGACGTTGACAATATCAAACTATTCTCCAAGTGGAACTATTGAGCTTGGAAGTTTATCTACAAAGCAAATCGCTTTGTCAAGAGGGAAAAGTTTAAGTAAAACTCCATTTGAAATATCCTGCTCTGTAACCACGGCTGCAAAGTCATATAGAATTATAAAACAACCATCATCAAATGACGTTATAGCTTTTATAGAGCCGGTGATTGGATCTGCGCCAGTTGATTTACCAGGAGAAAAAATATATCCGGTTGTTAGTAACACAGACACTGTAGATGGTACTGGTTTTGCTGCTGGTACTGCGGTTAAGATTGTTATGGATACTAACGTTGCTGACAAAATGGTTGTAGGAGATAAAATAACTATAGCAACAACCGCCTTAACAGATACGGTAGATGGCGCTGTTTCTAGTGGCGTAAAAGTTGTTATGGACAACAATGTTGCTACAAAAATGGCTGTTGGTGATAGAATTACAGCTACTTTATCTGGTGTTCCACATGTTCTTTTAAACCAAACAAATCCTACAATAGTAACTGTTGCCGCTTTAAATCCAGACGGTGACAATGCTAAAGAGTTTTCAATGTCACAAGCAGTAGGTTTGGCCGATGGTGAAACGTTAACTTTTACTCCAAAATGCAATAGAGAGTTATTTACAGTTGCGGCTTTAAACCCAGATGAAGATAACGCAAAAGAGTTTTCTTATGTAGATTCAGCAGGTGGTACAAGTTCTAGATTTGGTGTTCGTGATGGAGCTACGTTGAGCTTTAGCAATCAAAAGAATTTTAGTTGGCCTATAACTAAAGCTAACTTAGTTAAAGAGGGTATGATAGTTGTGCCGGGCACTAATGTTACAGCGGGCACTATGGTTGGTGTATATGAAGATAAGACAACAATATTTGAGGGCACTAAAGACGAGAGGGTAATCGTTAAAAACACAAGACCAGCTATAAGTACAGTTGGTAAAACCCCAACAATAGCAAAAGGACTAATCACGGCTCAAGACGGTGATGTTGTTTTTGACAAACAGCAAGTGTTAGCTTTAGCTGGTGACACTTTAAAAGTCGGTGGTTATGGCGAAAGTCAAATATATAACCTATATGGTTATAAGGTAAAGTTTAGTGACTTAAAAATAAGTTTAGCAGAAATATCAACAACAACAACTAGCGCTGTAAGTAACAGTACTAGTGTTCCTATTGCTTCTAGAAACGGTATAATAGATGCTATTAGTACCGTTAGTGGTATAGGTATAAATCCATCTGTAGCAAATCCAACTGTAGCTAGTGGAGCAGGTGCTGTTAGTGGAGCTGGAACTATTGTTCTTAGTGCGGCGCAAACACTAGAAGATGGTATAACATTGACATTTAAAGGTGCTGGGCAAACAGCTACTATAAGTGGTAATATAGAGGTTTTAGAAGTAGGTACATCTAGTCAAAACTTAAGGTTTGATGTAGAAAAGCTACTCTCTATAACGTAATAGTAAAAAAACAAGCAAAACTGTGACTATATTAGATATAAATTAAATTAAATTATGTCTAAAAATGAATTACAAAAACTGTGGAGTTTAGATATAGATCTACCCTACAGGGAGAAAGTAGAGAAACTGCAAAACATGTTTGCTGTAGCTCTTGAGGGTGATGTTGATATAAACAATAATGGCAATAGTGTTGTATATCCTGAGTCAACAAAATATAACCATTATTTTTCCGATGGACTATATGTAAGAGAAATGTTTTGTAAGAAAGATTATTTGTGTTTTACAGTTATACACAACACTGCTAACCCACTTTTTTTAATGAGTGGTAAGGTGGCTTTTTCTTCAGAAGATGGGGTCGAAGAGTTAACGGCACCTACTTTTATACTAACAAAACCTGGTACAAAAAGAGTTTGTTATTGGCTCGAAGATAGTGTTATAGTTACAGTGCACCCAAACCCAGATGGACTAACGGATCTAAAAGAAATAGAGGAGAAGATGTTCGCGTGTAATTGGGATCAGTATGACGAAGGGCTGAAGCAAGACGTGTGGCAGATGTTTGAGCACAAAGAGTATCAAAAGAGAATAAAAGAAAAAAACAAATAATATGAGTGGAATAATTATTGGAGCTGGTTTAATTGTGGGCGGTGGCGTATACATGGCAAATAAGTCCGGGAAGTCAGCTGATAAAGCTGCTTCTGCAGCACAAAAAAACATAGACGAACAAAATAGAATTGCTAAGGAGAATCTTCAGTTTCAAAGAAAAGAAGCGGCAAAACTCGAAAAACAAAAAGATGTATATAGAAAATTTGAGTTTACAAATCCTTATGAAAACATGGAAAACGTTTATGAAGACGCCACTATAGACACAAGACAAGCTGACATGCAAAAGCAGATGTTTGAGCAAAGTCAAGCTAATATTATGCAGAGTATGCAGGGTGCAGCCGGTGGATCCGGTATAGCGTCTCTAGCACAAGCTATGGCAAACTCAGGTCAATTAGCATCACAGAAGGCTTCCGCATCAATAGGGCAGCAAGAAAGAGCTAACCAGCAAAGATCTTTAGCTGAAACATCTAGAATAGATATGCTACATAGGCAGGGTGAAGCTGGTATTGAAGAAAAAGAAATGAACAGACAGTCAACATTGCTTGGTATGCAAATGGGTCAGTTAACTGGCGCTAATACAGCTGTGGCCCAATCACAGCAAAATCAAATGGCAGCAAACGCCTCGCTAGCAAATATGCATGGTCAGCAAGCAGCTGGTCAAATGCAAGCGGCTGGTCAGATGTTTAGTACAGGTGGGCAGATGATGGGAAAATAGGGTAAAAGTAAATTAAACAAAAACAAATATGGGAGCAGATTCGGTTTTAGTAAACGCAGCGCATAAATTAGGCATGTCCAGGGTTCCTGGTGATACCGCTGAAATATTTAACAAACAATATGAAGGACTTATAGCATATCACAAAGCTTCTGCAGATGCAACAGTAGAAGGAGTTAAAGCTGGTGTTGTGGGTGGTAGCGTTGTTGGTGGTTTAGTCGCTGATGGTGTTAATGCTATCATTGCTGGATCGCAAAAGAGAGGAGCTGAAAAAGATTTTGCTAAAAGTGATCAGACTCAAGCTGACACAGACGCGTTGAATACGAGGAAGGCTGAAATAAAAGAAGATCAAGCGGGGAAAAAACTAAAAAACAAGAGTAGGCACAAAAAGCTTGCTGACGCTGTGTATGCGAAGGATAGCAAGACTGAGGATGGTGGAGAAACAAAAGGAGAGACTAGAGCGGGGGACCTTCAGCTTTACAAAGACAAATTAGATTATAAAAGGAAAAGTAAACAAGAAGAAAAGTATGACAGTAACAAATATAGCGATGGTACTCACAAAACAATAGAAGATTTAGAGAGAGAACATGAAGAAAAGTATGGCGATAAAGACACAAGTGAAGAATATAAGCTTGGCGACTTTAGCGGGTTAAATCTAAGTGGTGGTAGTGGTAGTGCTTTTGAGAAAAGAACACCGGTTAAAAAAGTATCTCCAGTTAAAAACGTTGATGAAAAACCAGTGGGTATTAATACTAGTAATCTTAGAAAATCCTCTGGACCAAAGAAATCTACTATACTTTCTGAGGATAAAAATGTAAATCAATCTCCAAGCGCTAGTGAGATGAATAAGACTATAGAAAAAATGGTTACTGATCTTGCTATTGACGGTATTAAAAAAGCCGGCAAACACTATGATGATGGAGGTGGTATGAATAACGCTCACTTTGAGGCTGCTGATCTTGGGTTTCGTACTATAAAAAACCAAATATATAGCTTAATCAATAAAAAGAATATGACTCTTGAAGATAAAAAGCAAAATAATTTTCTTCAAAAAGAAGCTGAAAGGTTGAAAAAGAACGTGGTTAATATAAAAGGCTTAGTCATACAAACCGCTCAGGCTTATAATGAGGGGCATGTAAACGCGGACTTAAGCTTTTTAGGTAGACCGAACGAGCAAATGCTATTAAAACAAGTGATGGATCCTAAAGCTAATCTTGGGCAACTTGGGATATCAGCTATGTGGAAGGACGGGGAGTTATATTACGAGTACGGGCCAAGTCAAATGGCGATGGAGTACGCTGCTAATAAGGGTGTTGAAGTAGATCCTGAGCAGATAATGAGTGATGAGAGAAAAACAATAGCGGCAAGCACACTATTTGGTATGGCTGTCATGAAAGACACTAAGTCAGAAAACGATATTAATGGAGTTATTAAGAAGGCTGGTGAGGATGCTATAGAGAAAATTGGAAATACTGGTCAACTTTTAAATAGTGATTTTAGTAGAGTAAAAGGTAGTATTGAGAACAATTTTAGAGATATATTTGAAAATAGTAAGGTAAACTTTCAAGATTTAGCAACTAGAGATTTAACGATAGGTGGCTCGAAAAGAAACTATAAAAAAGATTTAGAACTAAACCCAGAGATCAACGCTTTAACATATACCAACCTAGGTTTAACAGCTTCGTTTGATGAGAATAGCGATGGTGTTATATCTGGTGATGAATTAGCATCGCGAGATAGAGAGATAATTATAGAAACACTAACAAACCCAAAAACTTCAGATCAAAAAGAAGCGGCTGTAAATGAACTAACAAAGTACTGCACATGGTTAGCGGCCCAAGAGTTTCATTACATGAGAAAAGCTAGTGGAGAAGATAAAGGTGGAAAAAAATCAATATTAGCACAAGACTTAATCGCAAAATATAATAAAGCTTAATTATATGACAAAGGCAGAAGTAATATTAAACGCTATTAATAGTGGCGCAACAGACGAGGAATTAGTGGTATTGGAAAATACTCCTGAAGAGCAATTTACTGTGGAGGTTAAAGAAGAAGAGGAAGTAGAAGAGGTTGAAGAAGAAACAACAGCTACCGAGGTAAAGGAAGACCCAACACCGGAGGGTACCACGGTGAAGGAAGAAAGTACGGTATCCACTGGGGAAGAAAGTTCTACGGAATCACAAAAGTTTAGTGAGTTAGATAAGGAGAATGACAGGGCTCTTCGTCCAGATCGATACGATGTAAATGGAGATCTTAAACCTGAGTTTGAGGTGTATACTGACTCTAAGGGAATAACTCACTCTAGGAAAGTAAGAGAAAAAACAGATACCTCTGTAGGTGAAAATGACTACGTATTTAGAATCGACAAAACGAAAGACAAGGTCGGACAAGTTGTAGATATGTACAACACTGTAAATGAGAATGACGAAGAGGTGAAGGGTTTATTAAAAAGTAGACCTGACCCTAATATTCAAGACGTTATAGAGGAGGTGCAAAAAAGTCGGTATAAAGCTATAACAGATGGCATGAGTCAAGAGGAGCTTGATGACATGCACCTTATGCTAAAGACTAAAAAGGGTTTGAATGTAACTACAACTGGGATATTTGCTTTACCAGAAGTAGTTGTTGAAGAAGATTTTATCACAACTGAGGTAACGAAAATAGATATAAAAAGAGGAAAACAAGTAAGAGCGCTATTAGCTGATATTGATTTTAACAATAAAGAGGTTAAAGAGATAATTGCTGAGGAATATTTTGATTTTAGTGGAATACCTCTGAGAAACACAGGTAAGCCTGAAGATATTATACATGACAACAGGCTACTCGCGAAAACAATACCGTTAGAAAAACAACAGCAATTTAGGCGTTGGAAAGAAACAGGTGAATTACCAATGTACTCATCTGTAGACGGGTTTGGAATAAGTATGGATATGATAAACAATGCTGTTGCTTCGGTAAAGGATAAAACAGTGCAGACTTATTTCGAAGGACTTTCCATCAAAGAAAGATTTGACGTTATGAAACACATGCCCTCTGCTACTCCAGGGACTACGTCTTTCGTTGATTACTATAAACAACGTAGAAAAGATGAGATAGATTTCAAAAAGAAATATGGGTATACGTTGTCACACAAGCAAAAAGGCCCAAGTAATATGGACGATCGTATTTACACGCCAGTAAATGATTATGGAGCGGATTGGGCGAAGCATTTTTCAAAAGCAGTTAACGAATCGTCTAACGATTATATAAAAAAGACTTCAGATCGCGTAATAAAAGATAACAAAGACCTAGAACTTGAGAAAGAAAAATTCAACGCGCTTAATGGTGACTTCATGGCTAGGGCGAATAAACTAAACAGAGAGTTAGAAGGTCTAGGCAGGGTAACTTCTGATTCTCCACCTGATGTTATTGATAATTACAATGCTATAATTGGGGAATTAAGGGTGTTAAAGCAAAACATTGCAGATCGTGGGCTAGGTGATATATATGCGGATATTAGTAGGCGCTCTGAAAAACTTAAAGCAGATATCGACGGTCTTACCGATGTAGCTGAAGTTAACGAGGATTTAAGTATTATTGCTTACGCAAGTGGACTTAATTATTCCAACATAGACAGAACGGTGGCAAGTATTGAAAAGGGATTGGTTAATCCAGTTAGCGTTGCGGGTTCAGATCTTATAGATTTTGTTTCGGCTGATACGTGGGATTTAGGAGGCAAGGCAAGACAACATAGTATAAAAACTGATGAGGATTTTGAAGAAACTTTTTCTAGAAACTTAAGCTTTAGCTGGCAAAATTTAGATATTTGGTTACCACAAGCTTTAGCTAATAACTCAGCTAGTATAGCGGCTGTTGGTGGGTTTTTTGTAAACCCCGCTTTAGGGTACTCTTTATTTTTTGGAATGGGGTATGGTCATAAAGTTACAGATATAACCCGAAGTAGGCAAGCGGCAGACAAGCAAATCGAGGGTGTAAACCTTAAACTAAGTAAAGTAACAACGGAGGACGAGAGACTATCTCTTTTAAAACAAAAAGATGATTGGCAAAGAAAAAAAGATATAAGCTATTGGCAGGAGCGAACATCTGGTATATTAGCTGGAACTTCGGAGTTAGTTTGGGAAAGACTTGGTTCTGTTAACGCTATAAAGAATTTCTCCAAATGGTCTAGGGTTGTCGGTAAAAGTGGGTTTAAGAGAGCTATGGGGGTAGGTTATGGTATTGGTCTCACACAGGTAATAGAGCTTGGGGAGGAGACCGGTACTGAAATCACCAACAACATCTCAGATATAGTGAACTTAAAAGAAGACAAGACGATTATTGATGGTATGAATAAAGATTTTTTTGCCAACGTAATAGTGACTGGTCTAGCGTTGCAAGGTAAAAATATAGGGCAAACAACTTGGAACTTATTCTCCGAACAAGTTAGAACAAGAGATCAGAAAAAAATAAATGGAGATCGATTACAAAGAATTCATGAAATTGACGAGCAGTTGCAAAATCCACTTACGTTAAATTCTATCGAGGTAGAAAAGCTTGAAAACGAGAAAATGGATCTTATAGAGCAGGCGGGTATAGAGACAGTCATGAACATCGACAATCTTAATAACTTAACGTTTGAGGAGAAGCAAGTAGTTTTTGAAAAAGCAAGGCAAGCCCAAGAGACGCTTAGAGAGCTAGAGGCTCTTGGTGCTACTGGTGATCTTACATCTAATTATGCTAAAAAGAATAAGAAATTCTTGATGGATAAGTATAATGAGTTGGTTGGGGAAAAAGATCAGTTATTAGATAAGAACGGTAAAGAAATAAGAGAAAGAGCAAAAAACAGTAACAACCCCGCTGCCGCTGCTTACAATGCTGGTTTTAATAATTTCGCAAACAATCTTGCTAGATATAATGCCAATAAAAACGGTAAGCAGTTTACGCAAATAAACGATATTAGTAATCTAAAGCAAAATGAAGAATTGTTTGATGATTATCAAGAAATATTAGAGGCTTATGAAGCTGGGGACTATGCTTTTCACTCTGAAAACGGTGATGTTTATGTTTTTCAAGAGAATGTAGATAATCAAATTTACGGAACCGTTGCTACAAATACTATCACTGGAGAAAAGGTTTATTCCGATAACAACACTTTGGAAGCTATGATAGCCGCTGTATCGCCACTGCACGAAAACCTACACGATAGAAACAGAACTGTTGGTATTATAAAAGATGGAAAGGTAGTAGAGTCAGCGGTTGAGGCTATAGAGGGTATAGAGGCTGAGATGCAATCTTTATTAGCTGCTAACAGAATAACTCAAGAGGTTTTTGATTTATTTAAAGCTAGAAAAGATTTATACACAGACGAAAACTCTGGACAAGTTAACATGGAGGAGCTTATTAACCTCGTGGGTGATCTGCATTTTATAGGGGCTTTACCTATTAGTAGTTTTAATAACTTGTTTGGATTAAAGTCACTTCTTAACAATGCTGCTAGTTATTTCTTTGAGGAGTCAGCGCCTATGTTTAAGTTTAAAACAAAGGATATATTTGGTTACGTACAAAGTTTTTACAAACAAAGTAAGTCTAGGAAGTTAAAATTATCTACGCGTGTTACTGATGATAAAAAAGCTATAAGTTTATCTAAAAGTACATACGATCAGTTTAGCCCTGAAGAATTAGTAGAAATCATTAAGGATCCACTTTACGATGACACGCAAACAATAGCCGCTGAAAACTCTTTAACAAAACAATTTGACTTATTAGCTTTAGATGCTTTAAAATACGACACAAGAAAAGGTGATATTGCTAGAGAAGAGGTTATAGCAGCAGCAAGAGAATACTTACCGGGTATTATAAATAGATTTAATCCAGAAAGCGCCAAGTTTTCCACATTTGTAAATGGTAATATAGCGCCAAAACAAGCTGTAATATATGAAGAAGCAAAAAGCTTAAGCTTTGAAACAGTTAGCTTAGATGCTCCACAAGCACAGCAGTTAGCTGATGAGACTACCGAAGTAGAAAGTAATTTAACTGAAGACAAGATAACTAAAGTTAATGTCTTACAGGTTGGCAAAATAGCTAGTAAACAAAATGAGATTAGAAAGGCTACAAAAGTTAAAAAAGGAGATACACACAAGCAAATTACAGATAACAACAAGGGTAATATTGGGAGTGTAATATTTAATATTCCAGCAAATAAAATAGCTAATCCTAAAGACAACATAACAACTTCTAGTAAAATTGTAAACCCTCAAACTGGTAAACCAGTTAAAAAAGGAGAAACTGGTATACCTGAACGTTCTGAAGCTACAAATATTCAAGATCACTTTGCTGATATAAATACAGCTAAAAGTTTTATAAAAATACTAAACCCGACCAACGTTAGTGAAAAAGATGCTGATATAAATAAAATAGGAGAAAACATACGAGTTTCAAGAAATGTTTATGGTAGAGCTATAGGTTTACCAAATAGAATTTTAGAATATTTTTATGATCAAGCATTTAAACCCGATGGAAAAAGACTAAGATCACAGGGGTTAACATCGCAAGTTGGGATGTGGAAATTAAAACCTAAGTTTAAAAATCTTAATGATACTGAGTTAACAAAAGTTGCAGAGCAATTTCAAAGAGATTTAGGTATTACAGAGCAACAAGAGGTTAATAAATTACCTACAAAAGAAAATAGATCGGTGATAGGTCAGTTACTCAAAGGAGCGGCTGTGGTTGCTAGTATGCAAGTGTCATTATCCTCAGCTCAGAGAAGATTAGCAGCGTTTCCTACCTTGGCTCGTAGAGGAGCTAAAAAAGCAAAGGCCCAAGAAATAGCTGATGTAACAGCTGGTCAAAGTAAACTTGCTTTTAGTAAAACTGGTAAAACTAGTTTAGACAATGGTACTAAAAGGTTAAACAAAACTTTAAATAATTCTGACAATATTATAGAAGCTAGAGAAGAAGCTGGCAATATTGATCCGGAATTTATAGATAAAGAAAATAGAGATACCTTAAACAAAAATCTCGCATTCCATAAGTTGAAACCAATGCACGCTTATGATTCGGCTACGGATATTGATTTTATTATTAAGGGGTTTAAAAGAATCTCCACGGTATTAAATCAAGAAACCGCTAACTACACTATTTTCTTTAAAAGCGATAGACATATACCGGCTAACGTCAGAAACAACTTAATTGTTGATCCAAAAACCGGAGAACAAATAAAAGTTAGAGATTATTATAAACGAGAAATTAGAATAGCTTTTCCACCTAAAACAACTTACGGAAAGAAATTTACCGGCCCAGCTTCAAAATATAGAAAAGGTAAGAAGTTTGGTAAACTTTATGGTCAAACAGCTGCGGATTTTAGAGCGGCAATGAAAACCGGTAGAAATTACGAGGGATCAGGTGAAAACACTGTAAAACTAACTATTCCAGAGATAAATGAGATGCATGAAAGTATGGGTACTCAACTTTGGCAAAGAATAAATGATGATATAAATGGGCCAAATGGAAACAGAGAAAACGCTAGAATTTGGGCTAACTATCTCGACTTAGCGACAAACAATACCGAGCATCCACATAGGCAGTGGGCTGAGTTTATAGGTTGGACTAAAAAACCTCTTGGATCGAATCCAAAAGGAAACATTGATCCAAACTCGGAAGGATACAAGGTTTATGAGTGGGAACACGCTATGCAATCCGCAAAGTCTATTAATTATTTAATGCATTCTATATTAGGTGATTACAATTTTGACGCTGCATTTGAGTTGATAAGAAGAAATTACAAGTTAATAGCGTTAGACAACTACGATGATAAGGTTAAATTAAAAGGAGCTAAAAGAACACACAGTATGGGTGACGGGTGGACAGTGTTAGATGCTTTTCATAAAAGATATCAAGATGAGGTAGTTGCCGCTGTAAAAGGGAAAAACGGTAATGGTATAAACCCCGAGGGTATTGAAACCATTTTTGATGGTAAAACTATGGGTGAGCACTACAATATAAATACTGAAGGTCAACCTAGAGGAGTCAAGCCTAATATTGTAAAAAACAAAAAGCTTGATAAAGTAATAGTGTTTTCTAGAACAGTCAATCCCGCTAAAGGTATTACGGTTCTAGATTTTGACGATACACTAGCTACGACTAAGTCTGGCGTTAGAGCTAAGGTTCCAAATCCAGACGGAACACCAAAACCAGGAAGAAAAGTTATATTTTTAGCTGGTGGAGCTGGTAGTGGTAAAAGTAACGTTATTAGTAAGTTAGGTTTAAAAGATCAAGGATTTAAAATTGTTAACTCTGATATATCCTTAGAATGGCTTAAGGAAAACTCTGGATTACCAGCTAATATGAATGATTTTACTAAAGAACAAAGAAGTAAGTTAGGTTCTTTACAACATCAAGCCAGAGGTATTGCTAGAAGAAAACAAATGAAGTACCAAGGCGAGGGTAATGGGGTTGTTGTTGATGGTACTGGTGGTTCTATCAAGTCAATGGAAAAACTAGTTAACGAGTTTAAAGAGAAAGGATATGATGTTAGCATGATGTTTGTTGAAACATCGTTACCAGTAGCATTAGAAAGAAATGCAGCTAGAAAAGAAAGATCTTTATTGGATAAGATTGTTACAAAAAACCACGAAGCAGTTCAAGGTAACAAAGATGGTTTTAAAACTATGTTTGGTGATAGATTTATGGAGGTTAATACTGACAATCTAAGCCAACAAGATGCAATGCCTACTAAACTTACAGAGCAAATGAACGACTTTGTTAGCGGTTATGAGAACAGACGATTAGATGCTGAGGAGTTTGCTAACGAAGGGGCTGATATACTAGATCAAGGTGGAACGTTTGATTTCTCAGAATTTAACAAGGTAGTCGAAGGTCAGACAGCACCATTGTTTAACAAAGCAATGAAACTACAAGGCAAGTTTGGTAACAAAGATATGTTTGTGTTAACGGCTAGACCAGCTGAGTCTGCGCCGGCTATATTTGAATTCTTACAAGCTAATGGTTTAAACATACCTTTAGAAAACATTACTGGTTTAGCTAACTCTACATCAGAGGCTAAAGCTCTCTGGATGGCTGAAAAAGTTGGCGATGGTTATAACGACTTTTACTTTGCTGATGACGCTTTACAGAATGTACAAGCTGTACAAAATATGTTAGATCAATTCGATGTTAAGTCTAAGGTTCAACAGGCTAAAATACAATTTAGCAAAAATATTAGCCCTACGTTTAATGATATACTAGAGTCAACAACTGGTGTTGAATCTCAAAAAGAGTTTTCTGATGCTCAAGCGAGGTTAAGAGGTAGAAACACTAAGTACAAAGGTATAATACCAGCGTCCGCTCAGGATTTCCAAGGGTTATTATACAACTTTTTAGGAAAAGGTAAAAAAGGAGAGGCTGATATGGCATTTTTCAAGGAAGCCTTAATAGATCCATTTGCTAGAGGTATTAAAGAGTTAAATACGTCAAGACAATCAGCCGCGAATGACTTTGAGAATCTAAATAAGAATTTCCCTGATGTTAAGAGAAAGCTTAACAAAAATATAGAAGGTTTAGATTATACAAATGATCAAGCGATTAGGGTTTATCTTTGGAATAAAGCTGGGTTTGAAGTTCCAGGTTTATCAAAAAGAGATTTAGCGGCTTTAACTAGCGTTGTGCAAAATAATCCTGAAATACAAGCTTATGCTGATGCTATAGGTTTAATTTCTAAAAAAGATGATGGTTATTCACAACCTAAAGACTATTGGTTAGCCGAAAGCATTGCTTCTGATTTGTTAAGTGATGGTGCCATTGGAGATGTTAGAGCTAAGTTTTTAGGTGAATGGCAGCAAAATGTAGATCAAATGTTTTCTAAAGAAAACTTAAACAAGATCGAATCTATATATGGTAGTAAATTTAGAGAGGCCTTAGAAGATTCTTTATACAGAATGAGAACTGGTAAAAACAGACCAATGGGTGGTGGTAGGCTTATGAATGGTTATATGAATTGGGTTAATAACTCTGTTGGTGCTATTATGTTTTTTAACATGAGATCAGCTATACTACAAACTATATCTGCTACTAATTATATGAACTGGAGCTTTAATAATCCAGCTAAAGCAGCCGCAGCGTTTGCCAATCAACCACAATATTGGAAGGATTTTAGTATGATATTTAATTCTCCTTATTTAAAACAAAGAAGATCTGGTAACCAAAGGGGTATTAACGAAGCCGAACTTTCAGAAGCGGTTGCTGGTAGTGAAAACAAAGCTAAAACAGCTATTGCTTGGTTACTTAAAAAAGGTTTTTTACCAACACAACTTGCGGATAGTTTTGCTATTGCGTCTGGTGGAGCTAGTTTTTACAGAAACAAAGTTAAAGCTTTGATAAAAGAAGGTATGACCCAAGAACAGGCTGAGGCTCAAGCTTTTATAGATTTTCAAGAGGTAACAGAAGTTTCTCAGCAGTCAGCACGACCTGATATGATATCACAACAACAAGCTTCGCCTCTTGGTAGGTTAATATTATCGTTTCAAAACACTCCAATGCAGTATGCTAGAATAATAAACAAAGCAGCTAGAGACTTAGCTAACGGTAGAGGTGATTATAAAACTCACATGTCTAAAATCGCGTATTATGGTGTAGCTCAAGGTATATTGTTTGGATCTCTTCAATCTGCTTTGTTTGCGGCTTTAGGTGAGGATGAGGAAGAGGAGTATGATAAAAAGAAAGAAAGAATAATAAACGGTATGATTGACTCTTTATTATCTGGTATTGGTTATGGTGGTAAAGCAATAAGTACTGCTAAAAATACAATAAGAGAGTACGCTAAGCAAAAAGACAAAGGTTGGAACGCTGATCACACATATACTATATTGCAGTTGTTAGGTTTTTCTCCACCTATAGGATCTAAGTTACGTAAAATATATGGTTCAATACAAACAGAGCAATTTAATCAAGGTGTGTTTGAAAAAAGAGGCTTAACTTTAGATAATCCTATTTGGTCTGCCGTTGGTAATGTTGTTGAGGGCGTTACAAATGTACCTTTAGGTAGATTAGCTCAGAAAATGCTTAATATAGATAATGCTCTTGATGATAATAATAAGTGGTGGGAAAGAGCGGCTTTACTTTTAGGTTGGAATACTTGGGATTTAGGTATCAGAGATAAAGATATTGAAGCTGTTAAAGACGAGGTAAAAGAAGAAAAGAAAATAGAGTCTAAGAAGAGAGCTAAGATTAAGAAAGAGAAAAAGAAAAAAGAAAAAGAAGAGGAAAATAAAGCTGTTATTGAAGACAATAAAAAGAAAAGTAAAAAAGATGGAGTTTGTTCTGCTGTAAGTAAAAGTGGGAAAAGATGTAAGACTAAGGTTGTTGAGGGTAAGTTGTTTTGTACAGTTCACGAGAAGGCAGAGCAAAATCAAACCGGAGAAAAATCACAGTGTAAGAAGGTTAAGAAAGGCAACAAAAGATGTAAGATGCAAACATCTTCAAAGAGTGGTTACTGCTACTACCACGATTAAGTAAACAATTGAAAAAATAAGTGATAATATAAAGATGGTAAGAAAACTAATAATATTGCTACTGCTTATATCTAATATAACTGTAGCGCAAACATTTGGTAAAGAAGAGATTAAAAGCTTATTAAAGTATTCTACTTTTTACACGGCTGTTAACGGTGGAACATCACTTTCTGATGTTGATGTATTTTCTGTAGATAATGGTTTGTCTACACAGACTATATCAACTCCTTATGATTATAATTTTACCATAGGATTACGTAAGATCGCTAGGTTTGGCTATGAAAACAAAGCTCAAACATTTTATGATGGTACAGAATCTAATTACAGTGATGCGGCCACTGTCGGTAAAGTTAAAGGAGTTGAATACTTGTTTGAGGTTGATTACAAAAGACAAGAGGGTGTTGACTACATGGATCAACATCATTTTATCAGGTTTAGCTCTGATGATGGTTGCCCAGATGAATTATGTATAAACTTCTTTGCTTTAAAAATAGAATATTTAGAAGATGGTTTTGCTGATATTAAGTACTTTGAGGCATCGGAAAGATACAGACAACGTAAAAGTAAAAATTTATCTTGGAACGTTGGTTTAACACATAGACTTGCGGAGCCGTATGGCTACAACGCTTTAGATGAGTGGATGTTAGACAACGGTGATTTACATTATACATATTTAGCTTTACAAGAAGGTTATACGGTAGATGTGTATAGCAACGAATACTTTAGCCCCGCAGGTGAACTAGTAGCTACTAGCGCTGAAGTTTGGGAGGCGGTTGTAGTACCTCAAGTACTAGCTGATTACACTCAAAAGAAAAGAAATGAATTAAAGAAAACCATACAGCACTCAGTTGTTGTTGGTTTTGATTACTATAAGTACTCTAAGAAAACGTGGATGCATGCTTGGGGAAGTTTAATGCCTTATCATTATGATGATGGCAGCGA
>Ga0208545_1000050_pt1 | contig 46951 bp, 47 predicted proteins | sample DEB08_DNA_12_FD_185498 | JGI IMG/M metagenome (GOLD analysis project Ga0208545, IMG submission 185498) | Aqueous microbial communities from the Delaware River and Bay under freshwater to marine salinity gradient to study organic matter... | ecosystem: Environmental > Aquatic > Marine > Coastal ... | reverse complement strand
CTTTAATTGTTTCTGGATCTGAACCACCAGAAGAAAAGTCTACTGTTTCAATATAGGCATTACCTGAGATAGAAAACCCTCGATTTGAGGTGGACTCATTTCTTCCGATTCCATTTGCAGCAGATCCTGAAGTAGAAAGATATGTAACAGTAATTAAATTGCCATCTGTAAGTTCTTGTCCGACAATTCCATCACCAAAATATATTTCAAAAAAGTTGTCTTTTGATTCCTGTAAAAACCATACTTTATCTGTTGACTTGTAGTCTGTGAAGTTTGTTCCCTCTGACCATACATCAAAGTATCCAGTCCGATCTGTTGATGATGTCTGTACATTGATTACAACATGGTTGGTGTCCACATTGACATCCGGAATTGTAAACATCTTGTTTGTAACAGTGGAATCGTAAACAAAAGATATCGTTCTTCTTGTACCTTCATAGATTGATACATTGGGTGCAATACCGTTGCCAGAATTGTCTGAGTTAGTATCTTCCTCAATCAACACTGGTGTTTCATTTTGGAAGGTATAATCTACTCCGTTTTCTCCCTTGGCAGAAAACGTAGTGAATGCAGGCAAATAAGTGCCGGATACATAAGTCGTGTTATATTTTACATTTACAGTCGCAAATGATGCCTTCTTTGATGTTGGTGTGTATCCAAGATGCTTTGCGAGAGAGACAACAGAGTCTCGCATGACTGCACTATCCAAGAACATTTCATTCGCAACCATGTTTGCGTAGAAACCCATGTAGTGGGTATTGTATGAAAGCACGTCAAGAAGAACTGATAATCCAGATCCCTCGAAGTCATAATCTTTGAATACGTTCTGAGACTTCAAATACGTCTTAAGAGATTCTTTGATATCCAGAAAGTCTAATTCTGTTAATTCAAGATTTCTATCGTTGGTTGCCATTATCGTAATCTCTCCAGTGCAAGATTCAAGGTTTCGATTCTGTCGTCGTTGGCCAACCTAAAGGTTATAGTACAAAGCATATTTTGCGTTTCTGCTACTATTGCCACAGTAACATCTTGTACTACTGCTCTGGGTTCAAAATCTTGAATGACTTGTTTTATTCTGTCTTTTGTTTCGATGACCGCAAATGGTCCTGCTAATTCAAATAGTTGATCTGTTATTCCACCGAAGATTCCCGGTTGAAATGGTCTTTCGTATTTGTTTGTGAGAACTAAATTTCGTATTGATCTTTTTACTGCTTCGTAATTAGTTTTACGCGGAACATCTCCTGTAATGGGGTTCCGAGTAAACGAAAGATCTAGATCTGAAAATTTGTATTTTTTATCTCTCATATGTCTATTTATCTGCCTGAAGTGTAAGATGTGTAGAAATCTTACGAACTGACTCGTCGATTATATTCTCAACAACTCTCTCATCAATAGCATCTACTTTATCGGTTGCACACCACTGGAACATGACAAAACCAGTGATGAGTCCGTGGTGCTTCAATGGTTGTACAGAGAATGCCAGAACATTGTGTAACTCTAGAAAGTTCTTACAATACGAACTTTCATCTTCTTCACGCCAATCCCTATCCAGATAAACTACGGACGGTGTGTCTTTCTTTATCTGCCGAAGCAAAGAAACGCACATGGAGATTAGGATGTTTTGAAGTTTCTCACCACAACTAGAAATACCATAACGAAGCGACTCATGTGAGGTAGACATTTTTTTCACACCAGAACCGTCGAGAAAATATTCCCCGTTGTGGAACTGAATAATCATTGCCCTTGCGGCATCTACTTTCGTTCGTGCCTCCGTGAGTGCTTCATGTACTTCGCTGTGCATATCCCATAGTTGATCGTTTGCCCGGCGGTTTGTTTTGCCGGTTAGTAATCTTTTGAGTGTCTGCTTTAACGTCCATGTTATACCCATACCGATCAGAGCAATCACGATTCCAAGTTCAACATAAAAACCGAGATCAACTGATTTTAATAAGTCCATATGTACAACAATCCTTAACTTATATTATTTTGAGATGTAGTAGTATTTATACATCCGGCACATCGTGTTTTATACTTTAGTCGTCAAAATCGATTCTAATTACGATATTAGAGAGTATGCCACTTCCGGGACGGAACTCGCCATTCTGATCCATGAATGATGCCTGCATGTCTTCATGCAGGTGTAGGAAGAAATCATTCTTACCACCGGCCTGATCTTCGAATGGTATTTCTAGATGGATTGATTCATTGAACGGAGTTACAGCATGTATTCCCTTATCACAGTTATCTGGGAAACCCATGTTTCCGTTGGTTGAAGACAACATTGTCAGCGCCATGTGCCAACCAAAATCGATCGAGGGTCGCCCTGGAATCAATGAACATCCAGCGATACCAGGTCCATTTTGTCCTCGAACATAAGGACTAGATCCGTCTTCGGGTGGAGTTCCGGCCGGATCAAGACGCAAATCTCCAAATATGTGGATTGTTCCGCTGCCCTGTATGAATTGTCCGTTTGGGTTTCCAAAGACTCGACCGGGCATCAATCCCTCATTGAAAACAGGTGAGGTGAATGCGTCCGGATTGTCGAAGAGATCTTCTGTTATGAACACATGTGAGTGATCCATAGTAGGATTGGCACCATCTTCTGTACCCCAACCATTCATCATACCACCGGGAAGTTTTTCTAGATCCGGGTAATTTGTTATTGTTATACTTCGTTCGGTGGACTGACTTTGTTCCTCTGCCAGATCTAAATCTTTGCCCGGAGTCATGGTGAATGAAAATGATATTGGTACATTTGCAGTCCAATTTTTCACGGTATCATTCAAATGTACACGCAGTGCATCATCTGTAGTCTTTCCTGCCGTTGTTTTTGTGTGATAACCAGAAGGTGCCGGGACAGACCAACCAACAGGAAGATCATTTTGATCTCGTCCACCATTGCAATACGTTAACAGATCATCAACATCTCCGAATTTACCAAGTTGTGGTTGATCTATTAATGTTTGTTCGCTGGGAGGCCAAAAGAAATTACCATTTTGTGTTGGAGTTTGTCCTGTCTGTGGATATAAAGGATCGGTCCCTGGTCCAGAAACGAGTCTATCAATGTAATCCACTTTGTTCGAACTGAAAGATATTTCAGTTCCTAGTGGATTAAAATGTCTATGTCCTATTGTTACTTTATCTCCGGAAATGAAAACTTCTCTTTTCCAAGAACCATTTTTATCCGTCTCAAAAAGATCTCCATATGAAGTATTACGAATTGGGATATTACCATCGCCATTATATCTGTTTGTATTTTTTCTGGCCTGGTCGTTCTGAACATATTGAGAATCGCCACTATAATACCCACGACCCATGATTGTTATTGGTAACGTCATATAGATGTCATCCCACACAACTGTTCTCTTAGGAACTATTGTAACTGTACATTCAACATTATCCTCAGTAAAAACATACCGTCTTTCGATATATCCTATTCCCCCTTGCTGTGCTACTTCATCGAAAGTGGGGTTTGTTGAAGAATTCCATGCTAAAAGTGATGGTTGTGTTAAGAAATTTCTATTGAAGTGTTGTTTGTGTATGAATGTTCCGATCAAATCACCAGAACCTTCAATCCACTGTGCAGTTGCATTATCTGAACCGGGTTCTGCCCAAGCATAACCACATCCATCTGCATCTATTGCATCATTCCACACTTGACCTAGATTTGGATCGGTGATATCGGTATCTCGTTTGTACCGTTTCATATAAATTTGATTAGAACCCAACCATCCTTTTCGACGGCCACACAAAACAGATCCATTTTCCGGTGTTGTGAAGAGACTAAATCCACCACCAGCAGATGCAGTCAATGCCCACATATACTCTGGATCGTGATCATTGTTTCTGCGGTTGTTCCAATCTGTATTTTGGTTAGCCAGATTCCAACCATCAGCATGAATATGACAGTAATACTTATTTGTCTTTACAGATATCGAACCGATGTCCTGTCGTGTTTCTGGATTTGGTGCAACATTTTTCTGATTTGTATAAACAGTAGAATCATTATTCCAATATCGCCGGAACGTCGGCCATAATTTTACAAATGGAGTTTCGGAGTGGGCAGGTAAAGGTTCGGGTAGTTCATCAGAAATATTTTCTGGGGAAATTCCTGAAATGGCGTATGATGCACCTTGGGAAAATGACAATGTATCATCATCTTTATCGAACCATTGCATTCCCGCTGCTCTCGGGACTGCTATTGTAGAAGATGGATTAGTTCCAGTTCCATCTAATCCAACCAAAGCACCTCCATTGGTTGTAAATGGTTCTCTGAATCTAGTCGGAGAATATGGGTTATCATTCGATGGTAACATTTTTTCTTGAACCCATATTCTCTTTTCATCAAATGAAGTTCCGTCGCCCGCGTTCACATCAAGATCGAACGAGACACCATATGGATCTGGAATATTGTTTTGCCACTTGCGGTATATGTCATTCCAATTCTCATAGTTTCTTCCAGTGACCCACGCAACCAAAGTCTGACATGCGTTCATCTCTGGTATCTCTATTGTGTCACCATACGCGGAACCAATGAACTCCAAAAATCGCCGGGGTGAAGTTCCCCATTGTGCGCCATCAACTCTTGAATTAAAGTCGTGGGATCCATTAAGAGAACCATCTGGTTCGATAACTATTGTGTGGTTCCAATAATCAGTAAGATCGTTTATCTGACTTTCAAGATCACGAAGAGATAATTCAGTTATACCAAGAACATCTGAACCTTCATTATTTTCTATAATGGTATCTCGTCTTCTTAGTAAATATCCTCGAACCTCAGTCAAAGAATAGATTGCAAATGCACAGTAAATATTATCGTATCCACCGGACTCTTGCCAGGTTGGATGATTGTGGTTGTATCGATTGTCTGATATCTTTATGTTTCGTAACATTAAGTAATCTATCGAACTATCGTTAAAACATGCGGATGCCTTGGCCATAGCAATCCATGCATGTACCCATTGATTATGAGCAGAACATATGAGATATCCCGCATATCGTTCGAGGTGATGCATGATACCAGTTTTTATAATCTCTTTAACTCGAACCGCATCTTCACCAACAAAGATATCATCCTCTGTTGTGCCAATATCTGCCCATACATCCAAAAGAGGAATGATTGTATTTGTAGTGAATGCGATTGCTCCGCCTCTGTAATCATCATTCCAGTAGACGCTATCACCATTTTGATCGAATGTCATCAACTGGTGTATTAGTGCAAGCACAACTCTGTTGCGAATTCCTACATTCTTGTATAACGGATTAGCATCTCGAAGGAAACCAAGTCCAAGATCTTCTCGACCCTCGCCGAGTGAGTACATTCTTGTTAAGTGTCTAGCGAGATTAGATGAAACAAGTAATCTTGGGAACTCCTGATCTTTCCAGTATGAGTAGATGTTTCCTGAAGAATCATGAAGATATCTAAACACACTAGAGTATGGGTTTCCTAGTTGATTTGGATCAGTTCCACCTTCCTCCTTGATTTCTTCATGTGTATTTTTATGCCAATTCCAAAATGTTCCAAACCACGGAGAAGTTGGATCCATGTTTTGTTCATATATGTGACATGGTAAAAATTCAAACAGTCCCGCCTTTACTACAGCGTTACTGAGTCTGTTTATCTTGTCCTCGCCCCAATACTTTGTATTTTCCCATTCGATTACCCCGGCGTCGGGGTTGAAATTATCGGTAATATCTTGAAGAATATTGCTGCGTATAGATTCCTGCATCGCTCCTGCATAGTCCCAGTCATCACCTTCCGGATCTATGCCTGGTCTACCAATCCAATAAGGATCATCTTGTGTGTTTACTAGACCCTGATCAAGAACATTCAACTTGTAGGATCGTCTTGCCTGTTGTAAAAACGACCATGCTGTCTTCTGGTTAGAATTTAAGAAGGTGATTCTCTTTGAGTCCCACGGGTAGACCTCCAGTTCTTCGTCCCAGATATAACTGATACCATTGTTCAGTCGTATTGCAGTATTTCTATCAGAGCAAAGAATTAAGGGAACATCAGTCGCACCTTGTCTATTATAATTTGTTGGTAAGTTGTAGTCACTCGTTACTTCATTCACATTTTCTGTTGCTTCGTGTGTTTCCAGTAACAGACCGTGTGCATGATCTGCATCTGATGTATCTCCATCATCAAGATTAATCCAATCTATCCTGTACACTTGCCTAAACAGTGAAGGATCGTTCTTGAGATATTCTGGTCCAGAAATAGAATAGTCGAGATTCAATGATGGGGTATTATTTACTTCATGTATTTTCCATGAACGTCTTCTATCTCCGTCTGGTTCTGTCTCCCGTTCCATCGTAATTTCTTTTAAAAGGACATCATCACCACCGACCACATCTTTAAATATCTTCACGTTAAATCCAGCAGAACCGTCAGAGAACCCTCTTCCCTGAATCCATTGTTTGAGTCCTGCATTGGGATCGGTATCATCAATGATTCCCGGTGGCAAAGAACAGAAATAAACAGATCCACTTTTTGCAAAAACATCATTCAACAGGCATAGATCGGTAAATCCCATGTCACCTTTCCACCCGTATGGTAAAGGTGGATCTAAACTTAGATCCACCGAAGACATTCTACCTTCGCTGTTTATCGTTGTGTATGATGTGATTATTCTTATTTGATACACACCACCAGTTTCAGACGCAGGAACAGAAATTGAAATTATACCCGGTTCGTTCGCGTCTGGATAAATTAATTCGTGATTAGGATAAATCAATGGGCCACTATCGGTTGCGTTTGGAGCAGACGCACCATGAAACACATTCGGATCCTTATAGTCTACACTCTCAAAGTATTCTTTGTATAGGATTTTCCCATCAGGGTCTAAAACTTCAACATTAAATGAAGGTGCAGTGTTCCACCAGTTTGGTTCAAATGTTAGGGCAGCATCAAAGGCATATCCACTTTCATTGTCAACGAAGAATGAATAACCATATGAAGGTATAGAATGTCGTGTTTCTGTTCTTTCTGCCATACTCTATTTATCCTTGTTCTACTAATTCTATTTCGTTCATGAGAGTGTCTAATTTACCTTCGAACAGATCTAGTTCCCCACTCAAGGCGTGCCAAACTATGAAGTTATCTGCATAGTCTCGTAGATTATTAACCTCGATGGCATTAAGTTCGACTGCCGACTCGTTCACATGAGGACCGCCTTCGTATTCAAACGCTATGATTGGAATAACAGGTTTCACTTCACCGTGTAACTCAAACAAAGCATCGCACGCTTCTTTTACCATATCTGTCCGAACACCATCGACTGTTCTTGTATGAACCGACGATTCTCTGTCATTTCGGTGGTATAGAGTAGGACACAAGTAATCTACTGCATCGTATAAACTTTGACCATTCCATTCAACTTGTGAACAGAATTTTTGGATATCCAGAGATCGTTCTTGTTCTCCGGGGATCGCTGCTCTCTGTGCATCTGAGAATCTCCAGATTCCTATGTTTATGTTTGGGCAGTGTTGCTTGAAGATTTGAATTCTTCGGACAAGTCCTTCGCAAAATGTAGTCAGTTTAGCAGCAAAATCTGGTTCAGTAATAGGATCAAAAGATGTATCTTCCAGTCGTGGAGGATCCATAAGAAAACCGAAGTTCAGGGGGTGTTCTATGTCTAACTGAACATATCCGGTGCTGGCGGCGTTAAGGTAAGTATTCCTGACAACATTGTGTCTACCGTCTATCGAATTTAACGTAGTGTTCCTAAATCTATCAAATATTTCTTGATCCGTTTTGTTTGCGTATATAGCAAGATCCTCATCATCACATACTGGTAAGTTCCTACAAGTGGCCTCTGCTGCCCAATCACTAAGGAAGAACATGGAGTGTGGATCACCATTCAAAATTTCATCTGGAACAAATGCGGCCTGGTTTGTCCCTGCACCAATTCTATCACGCAAAGTGTGTGGTCTTGGTCTTTCGGTGATCAGGTTATTAGAAAGATCCTGAACAAATCCAAAGAACATATCTGACGTAACTCTTTGATTGGTGGTTCCATCGAGGTATCCACCACTCTCCATGAAGAACCTACCACCAACGCTAACAACTATACCGGCCTGATGATAGTCGTACATAATCTGTTTCATCACAGTCCATCCACGCTGTCTGATAACCTTTGCGGTAGCATAACTTGTGATTCCGTCGTTCCACTGAAACACACAGTGTACTTCGCTGGTTGCAGGATTAAACGAAGAACCGAATTCTCCAATTTGCTGGTTGCCATCATTAAACCAAACTTTACCACCAACAGGTTCTCCAATAATTCCGTTCGTACCACTAGTTCCATAGGTATCGAGATTGTTATCAGCACCAACATAACCCCACCATGAACCAAAGTAGGCCCACATAGCACCCGCAGTATATGATTGATCGTTGTTCTGATCAGCAGATGTCCACGGTACAGGATCCTTTGGATTTATACCGTAGTTTAAAGCGACTGCTTCGGTGAAAGTCCGCACACCATAATTTTCCTTAAACAGATTATGAAGATCTGTGTTGCCCTGTCTTATGCCTACTTCCTTATCTCCAACACCTGTATTATACATCCCACCAGAGTTCATATACATCAATGTGCCTGTATCGAGTCCAATGCTGTCAAAACCTAGAGTCTTACAACCCGCAACTTCTAGGCCCCACCAATCATCAAATCCCTCAACAGAATATGAGTATCCAGGTCTTTCTCCATCAAATCCAACATCAGGAGTATACGCCGGAGAATCTCCTTCACCAGACCACCGATCTCCACCGCTACCTCGATTGCTTTGCTTAGAAACACCAAGAAGACTACGATCAACTTGCGTCATTGATTTATCAGTGTATGTGGGACGATAACCAGTATAAGCAACAACCTGTTGATCTTGGAGGGGAACTGAATTCGCTGCAAGTTCGTTTCGAAGGAAACTGATTGCTGCCGTCCATGAGGCCTTATTATCTCCGGGTGTACCGGCCGGGATTGAATTTGGATCACTAAAACCATTACTGCCATTATTAGTGAATGGTGTCGGTGATATATGAAAATCTGTTCCTAGTTGATTTAGGTATACCTTTGCTTCTGTGAGTTCTAGTCCAGAAAATGGATTCGATGGAAAGTGTGGTTGGAATACAGCAGGAGAATTGCCACCACCTGCATCATATGTTGTCCAACCCTGAATATTTGTAAAACTGTATCGTTTATAACCTAGTGGAATAAGATCTCTAGTTTGATTTCTGACCCACAAGAGACGACCATTTTTCTGTACATTATTGAAATCTGCTTCTGGAGATCCGGCAAGAGGTGTTCTTCTATATCCGATTGATGCAACACCCCAACGCTCTCTATCGCCTCTTTCTGATCTTGCAGCACCATACGCTTCTGCATACAACGGCCGGCGATCTGGTGTGAAAAATTGTTCTGTACCCCCGCCTCGGGGAATGTTTGTGTAGTCTTTGTTTTTGTTATATTGTCCATACGCCCTATACTCAGCATAATTTTGTTTATCAGATTCTGTTGGGGGTGTGCTGTAAGGTGTACCAAACCCATCAACAACAGAACTTAGTGCATTTATTCTGTTGATATCATTATCAGATCCACTGTAGTTAAATATTGCACTGTCGATTCCGAACTGATAGAACCTTTGTAAGTTGATATTTGTGTTGTTTGTGATGTACTCTTGTATATACAACCACACACACAATGGAATAGTTGAAACTACTCCCTGCTCTGGGGGTGTTGTAATTAGGGAAAAATCACTTTCGTTGTAGTATGGTTTGCTCACCAAGTCTGGTTCAGACTTCCAGTCTTCACATGCAACATTAAACAGATCATATGATGTGTTGAACTGCCCACTCGCCATTATAGTATTTTTTCCGGGAGTTCCAAATGCTTCAATAGCATCTATCAAGGCCATCCAAGAATCAATTTCATCTGCGAAGTGTGGAGGATAAAAATCAACAAAGGTTCCACACAAGTTATATACAGACTGAAGAATTTCATGTTCAAGGCCTATGATCTCATTTATTCCATCACCGGCCATTGTTTTGAATACGTTCAGTAAAAACTGAGTTCTTTGTGTGCGGTTTAATTCACCGAGGGTTTCTGAACTATTAAATGCATTTAGTGAGGATGAAGGGAACCTGTATGGCAGATTATAGTGTACAAATTTCCCTTCGAGTTCTAGATCTTGAAATTCTTCTTGCAGTAGTCGGAAATACATCCCTTCACACCAAACACTAGCAAATATATTTGCCTTAGATGTTGCAGTTGCTCTACCTGTGCTTATATCAAAATCAAAGTAGGGATTCGTGTCGAGTTGATCTGGATCATTTGGCGTATATAGGTTTGAATCACTTCCATGTTGATACAATGCGGCAATCGCTAATCCAAATTCAAATGCTCTATCTGCTTGCTTAATTTCTGGATCTGAACAGTACGAATCAATCTCACTCATCACCAGTTTACCATCAGCAACCTTAGTTCGAATGTTATCTGCCATGTAGTTGACCCAATTCTCTCTCAACAAGAACAAGTGTTGAGTAAAGTCTGCATCATTCAAAGCAATTATAGAAGAAGAATCAGTATCACGCCAATTTATAGTCGTGCCGTTAAATACAGTTATAGCATCAAAAGTAGTTGAGAAAGTTGCGTCATATTTTCCAGATGAATTTTCGATACTCCAGTCACTTCTAGAAGATAATTCTTCGTTAACGTCTATATCTCCACCAGTAAAGTATGACACCTTCTCATACATGCCAGGAGTTCTATTTGCAGGATCAGGGTCTGTTGTCTGATCATCTTTCCCAGAAACACCAGTAGTATAGTATCCATCTGCAATTACCGGGATAGACTTTGTAACCGTTACTTTGTATTCGATGTCAATCGGATCTCGTTCACTGCTCCATGCAAAAGCATCAACAAAAGGACTCAGCGTACCAGTCCCATCCTGTTGATCTACTTGAATCCACTGAGAAGTACCAATGGGTCGGACAAACAAAGTATATTCGATTGCATTTGGAACTTCTCGAAAGGTTATCCTGTTACTCGCCCCAAGATCTACAACAGTCAATGCACCGTTGTTGGATGATAGTGTATCTGCAAAAATATTTCTAAACCATGTCATGGAAGTATTATCTCGTCATCTTTGTCTATATCGGGATCGTCGGTTCCTTCGTCGGCAGAATCCCCACATTCTGGTTCCGGATTTCCTCCGCCACCCTCAGTGGATCCAGGTCCGGATTCTGTGTCTTGCGTTATATTTATCAGTTCCTCCGAAGAGAATGGTGGATCCGGATCGAGTGGTCGATCGAAATCCCCACCACCACGTTCTTCTATTAGGGGAAGGGTCAAAGGAGGCATAACTGCCGCAGACATTTCGGATTCATAGTAAGAACAAGAATCAACAATACCGCTTTGGAATACAGCATTGATATTGTCTCCCTGTCCCGACCACCAAACGACAGGATCTGTTGTGAATGGTTCAAACGGACTACCCTCGCCAGCGTGCCAAACCTGTATAATAGAAGATCCTTTTTTGAAATTTGGATCTGTAAATATGGTTTCTCCAACAATATCTTTCCCGGACCACATGTATACTAACGAATCTTGATTCCAATAATTCGATTCATATTCATAACCAACGTGTTCTGTCCAAGCAAAATAATGAATCGCCCATGCGGGCCTTCCTGCAAAGGCACTCATATCTGTAAATGGTTTATCATACAACCCCGGAATGGATCCAATTGGACCCCGTTGATTAGTCTGTCGTCTGGGCATATTTCCAAATCCAAACCTACCATTGTTCTCTGGTTTAGGTCCGCTGATGTCATGAGGACCGTGTGTAGGATCCGCTCCATCATCTGAAAAGATGTTAACACCCCACTGTGGTATAGCACCATGCCGAAGATAAGCATTTATATTATTTTCTTCGAGTATCACCGGATCTCCGAAATTCTCACCGATTGGGGGATCGTAATTGTAAAACCAGTTACCAAACTCCTCGCTAGACTGCTTACCATTTATATCCAACATCAATTTAATTTGATCTGGGTTATCAGGATCTATTTCATAATTTACAAGTGGTGCAATAGTTGGACCATTAAGAGCATCGCCCGTTTCGTTTACACCACCCCCACCCTGAAACGATGCAACCATACCAGTATTAGACATAATAGTAAAGTTTCTTCTTGAGGAAGAGATTCTTCTTGGTGGGATATATGCTCCGGTTGTATTATCTTTGTAAAGTAAATCAAACAATTCCTGATCGAATTCATAACCAACAGGATCGGGCGTTTCTGATATATTTGAAATTGTTTGCCAATCAAGTCCATTTTTTACAACTCTATATCTTTTTATTTTATGGAGTTGTTCGTACATATGTTTGTGAACATTCGGAACCCAACTATTCAACAACACAGGTTCTACCATTTGATCTGGATGCCCGAGTGCCACTGGATCTCCAATTGGTTCATCGGGATCAACACATACACATCCTCCACCATGACCATACCCATCAAACAAACTAATAACCTTGAATCTGTTGCCATTGCTATTAACTGGAATCTGATTCAGAGAGTTCCTTCCTGCTTCGTATACCCAACCCGGATGAACTGAATTCGGTCCGTATACTGGATCGTTTATTGCACTAACAGAAAAATCAAAGTATGTTTCAATTTGATCTTGGTGTACGGTACTTCCTCTTCTTGTTTGTCTTACAGAACGATAATTGTTTAGATCTCGAACCAACGGATGGCCGTTTTCATCGTTCTGTGGGAGAGTTCCGGTAATTTTTGCACCATGATATGGATTGATTACAAGTGGTCCTTTGGGCAACCATGTTCCGGGTACAGACGGATCATCTTCTTCCTCAGGCGGTTCCAGTTTCTGTATACGAAATGGTTCACTTCTATATTTTCCCTTTTCTCTGACGGTCGGTTGAACATCTTCCCCACCAAGTGTTCCGCTCGCGTCAAAACCACCATTAAACGTATCGCGTTTCCAATAGTCTGGATCAAACCAAACCATATTGTGTAAGTCCTGATAGTATAGAGTTCCATCTCGTTTCAGTCCCCATACACATATCCCTTGTGCGGTCGTGCCTCCACCAGATGCCCAACATTGGACAAAATCAACATTGGGTACAGAAACAGTATTTCCATTTTCGTCAATCCAAAAATTATCCTCTAGATCTTCTTTATTGAAGTACACAATATGATGATAATCAAGTTCACCCATCAACGAAGTCAACTCAACACCAGATGTTCCTGCCTGAACAATACGGATCGTACCAAAGGTGTCTAGAGTTATTATACACTCATCAGAGGCGACACATATGTGCTTTAAATTGATGTCTGGATTGTATCCAAAGTTGTCTGGGTTTTCTTCCCACAATTCTAACATTCGCCAATCTAAACCTAAACTGACCAGTCCACCGATGTTTCTAAATGCATTTGCGATTGCCGGTTTTGTGTTATACCGCGTTCCCATATTCCGCAGTTTTCCGGTAGGAGTAATATAATAAACTTCATGGAATGCAGCAGAAAATGTATAAAGGTTTGAACCCTGCACCCCCTCGATCCCCTCCTCGTTTTCCGTGGGATCATACCAAGCATACTCGAAAAATGTAGGTTGTTTCACATTGTTGAGACCAGTCTCAGTTTTCGCATCCATGATATCTTGGAGTTCGAGTGGTGAAGACAACTTAGTAACATTGGAGTCTACACTGTCCTTGTTTCCACCAACAGCACCAACACCAATTATTTGTCCGCGAGTATTGTTTCTTGTATTATGTCCAGCAGTTACTCCACCATTTGAATCTTGTCCATCAGACCAGTGAGGGAAGACTGGAAAATTGTCGTCTAGACCTCCGGGTTCATTGTTTAGTAAGACACTAAACCCATAGATATCACCATCGGCGTATCTTGGTAAAAATAATCTTGGTGCAGAAAATGATGACATATTATCCGAGTCTTCCGATGACGTTTTGTGCTTCTGATGCTCGTTGTTCTGTTGTGGATGCTTCACTTGCTGACATGGCGAGGAGTCCCTCACTACCCAACGATTCCTGAATACCTGCAATCGCATTCTTTGCTGAAGCAGATACAGTATCTATTGCACCCTGAGCAAACTCCGTGATGCCCGACTGCACTGATCTAACAGCGTTTCCTACTTCTCCGGCGAGTTCATTTGCCTTTTCCTTTGCTTGATTGATTGCATCTGCACCTGCTGCAACAAACGGAGGTGCTTCTGGTAACTCTGGAGTTGGGATCGAGAATGTTCCTGACGGGATTGACGTTCCTTGCTCAAATGCCTGTAGTGCATCGAGTTTACCCTGAAGATCAGGATTTGCAAACTCCTTCATTAACTGACCAGTCCAACACGGATTCGATCGTACTGCCGCAATCAAAGTGTTTGCAGTTCCATACTTCTGTACCATGTCTCTCATGTTAGAGAGATTAGAAACTGTTTGGTTGTAACTGTCCAACGCATTGTTTTTTGTTTCGGTTAGGTTAAGTGTGAGATCAGTTACTTGTTGAACAAGTTCATTTTCTTGGATGTCACCACCAAGGAATGAACCAATTGTTTGTTGAAGTATATTGTTAGACGCACCGACCGATTGCATCAGTGTAAGTCCACCGTCTTCAAGAATTAAATTGAAGTTTGGTCCAAAGTTATCTTCGATCACATCCTGTCCGGGAAGTCGAAGGTTTGCCTTCATGCTGTTGAATGTATCAGACAGACTCACAATATTATTCTGGTTGAAGGCATTGGCATCAAGTGTGTTGACAGCACCAGACATTCTGTCCGTTGCGTCTTTGATGTTGTTGAGAATTCCTGCGTTTGGACTTCCGATTTGTGCGCCGGGTTGTCCGTTCAATTCACCGAGCAAATTGTTCATACTCTGTAGTGCATCAATAGTTGACTGTTGTAGACCACCTGCCTCACCGGCGGGTGGTTGGTTATCTAAGATATTTGTGATAGACAGTTCGTTATCCTGTGCAACTGCCTTCGCTGTGTTGACGATCGTGCCAACGGGGTTCTGAAAGGCGTTGCCAGTCATCACATCGTTGATGATGTCTAGTGAAGTTTGACCAAGATCTTGTGTCTGGGGATCGCACTGTGGATCGAGTGGGTTGAAATCTTCTAGACTTAATGGCATTATCCGGCCCTCACATTTCCTGAACCTGTTGCTGAGTGTCCACATGATGCGGCATCACCTGCACGACATACTGGTATTCCGCCGACTCTAACCATACCAGATCCCGTCACTATAACGGGGGCAGTGTGTTGGTTAGGACAATCTCCGCCGCAGTGATTTGCAATCAAACTCCCAATGTGTGCAACAGGCATTCCGTTCACCTTGACGTTTGAGTTTCCTGTTAAGATTGTATTTCCGGCCGTGTCCATTCCGACTCTTGATATTCCTGGCATGATATCTCCTCCAGTTTATTTATACGTCAACCAAACGCCTTTACGATTACTTTTCCAGCACCACCATCATTGGCCGCAGTGTTGTTTTCTGAAGCACCACCTCCACCACCACCACCGGGAACCTGTCCTACCGCAGCAGCAGAACCAAGTGCGCCTTCAGTTCCAGCACCACCACCATTACCACCATCGGGATTTGCACCATCACCACCATCAGTTCCTGCTATGGCAGTACCAGAACCAAAAGTTCTATTTGTAGCATCTCCACCGTCCGTGTTTACTAAATTTCCATTTTGTGCAACACCGCCTTCACCTCGAAGACCACCACCGAAGGCAGTTGCACTTCTTCCACCCTCACCACCACCTGCTATGATATCACTGAATGTGGTGATTGTGCTACTACTTCTTTTGTGTAAAGTGAGTTGTGTGTCTCCTCCATCACTTCCCATAGACGATGCATTTGCGCCCTTTGCACCACCTGCACCTACCGTAAAAGTTAAAGTGTCATCTTTACGAAGATCTGTTATTCGAATTTGGTGTTTGACATATGCACCACCACCACCGCCTTGACCGTTGGTGTGTGACGATCCACCTCTACCACCGGCGACTGACCCAACTCCACCGCCGCCTCCACCACCATACATCTCGACTTCGATGAAAACAACTCCGGAAGGTATGGTATATGTTTGAGTGCCTGTCGAAGTGATGTTCGTGGTACTCAATACTTGATATGCTCTTCCGCTTGCTGCTCTACTTGCACCAATCATGAGAAGTTAATTCCACCTACAAATCCATAGATGTTTGATCCGGCGTCTATTGTGACGAACGATAGAATGTCGATACCGGATGCCGTGAGTGTTGGTGCAACATTACCGGGCCACTTGACTGCTGATGCCCAAGTTGTTGTGTTTGCACCACCGTTTGTGATCAGGAGTGTGAGGGTTCCTGCATTGCCAGTTGCTGGTGGATTCGTGAAACTAAATTCACAGTTTCCGTTTCCGGTTACAGTCTGCACATTACCGGCAGAGAAATCAATCGCAGTATTACCAGTGATTGTTCCGATTGCATTTACAGTTTCTGCGTAGTCCTTGAACTTGGGTCTTTCGAGTTGGTTATCTTGGAAGTTTATCGCACTTCCGAAAGTAGATCCACCAGTAACGTGAAGTCCTGCGTTTAAAGTAACACCACTACCAGCAGAAATGCCACCAAGCGAAAGTAGATCGGTGCCGGGATTGTAGATCAACCCATCAGCACCAGTGCCGCTGTCTACCTTTGCTGCAAGATTTGCTGTTGCCGCCCCCTGAGCATGATCTGCAAAAATGATATTATAATCATTATCATCACTTTTCCCTTGCAATTGCACTTGAGCAGCAGTCGTCGCCGTTGCGGCCGCACCAGAACATGCAAGTGAGTTGGTTGCGGTTCCTACCATCACACCACCACTCATGATAACTCCACCCACAGTTGAGGTGCCGTCTGATGTCAGTGTTGCACAATGAACATGCCCACCACTGATACCACCGTCCGCTGAGATTCCTCCGTCTGTGTGTATGTTACCATCTACCTGAAGTGCGCCGGCGGAGTTGATTGATCCGAATGTTACACCACCATCAGCAGATAATCCTGCTGGAGCATAAAGACCAGTCGCGGTTCCGTGTGCGAACGTAACACCACCCGCCATCAGAACTAAATTATCTGCACTCGGGAATGAAAGTTTTGTGTCTTCATCACCGCTGTGTTGTAATTCATCCGGGAGTTTCACCGTGGCCGCGTTGAGAGAGACGATATCCGCATTGGTACTGATGGTGGTGCTGTTCAATGTAATTACATCATGGCTATCTCTAACAAAAATAGTGTTACTATTTCCTACACCGTCCAAATCTCCAATCCTTACGTTTGTGCCGACATCTGCCTTAAAAATAGAATCACCAGACGAATTTAAAATACTATGATTACCACCAAATTGTATGTCACTACCGACAGTAATACCGCCGTCTGATGAAAGTCCTGCAACGTGTAGGATAAGGTTGCTACTTGTTATTCCGCCTGTTGCTCCGTTGAATGTAGCGACACCAACAAGATCAGTAAGTGTAACATCACCCGTTGCTCCGTTGACAGTTGATACACCTTGGACATCTCCAGCAGCACCATTGAATGTAGCGACACCAACGAGATCGGTTAGTGTAACATCACCAGATACGCCATTCACCGTAGTAACGACGGACGCAGCAGTCATACCATTAGGAAATTTTATTTGATCTGCGACATGTAATATATCAGCAGTGATCGAACCAACAGAAATTCCGGCAACTGCAACGATCGCGTCTGGATCTATACCTAACGTCAACCCATATAAGGTAAGTCCCGTGTCATCTACATTAAGATCTGGTCCAGTACAACACGGTCCCATTTCACCCTGTCTACCTTGTGGGCCGCGAGGACCCTGTGAACCTGCTGGGCCCCGAGATCCGGTTGCACCAGATCTGAGTGGGACTTCTGCATCTTCTTGAGTTATAACTGGTCGGGAATCTTCGGGTATATCAACAGCGAACGACTTGAGATCAAAAGACTCTGTTTGCTTTTTACCTATTGATTCAGTTTTCGAAAACTTCCGGGGACCACCCTTTGGTTTATTATTTACGTTTCCCCCATCGATCGAAGTGCTAGATATAGATAAACCAGATCCAGTCGGTAATTCTATATTACCCTGTCTGTCTTCGATAGATTTTTCCGGTGCATCTTCCTGAGTATCTTGATACAGATCTTCTTCGTTATCAACATCCGGATCTGTCGCTCGTTGGTAGTCATTTAATTCATCGGACATAGTTCACCACCATTCTCAGTATGATCCACCACCCGAAGTCGATCTTGTAGAAACGGATCGTGATGGTTGTGTACCCTGAGTAGATATGGTTGTTCTTCCAGAAAGGGTGTTTGTCATTGAAGATTCTAATGAACTTACGTTACCTACAGGTTTAGTTGGAGGTGTTTCTTCGCATCCACAATTAGTTTCAAATTGTAAACCACCAGAGTTTACAAACCCAAGGAGGGCCTCCCTAAAAATCCAAGATGTGTCATATCCACCGGACCGAAACTCCTGAATTTCCGGGGAAACATTTGGAAAATTTGGACCAGGAGATGACGATATTTTTCCGATTCTATTTTGACACACTTTATGTGTTTGGGTATAGGATCTATTCTTTGTTGATGTGCATAATTTATTTGCGTGAAGACAATAGTCACACGATCCTGCATCACGAATAATAAATGATTCTCCCGACAAGGTAACTGAATCAGTCGAATTAGTAGAAGGAACAAGTGCAAACGCACGATAAGGATTTCCATCTCCTAACCCGTATCGATCTAACGCGGATGCATAGTCAGCAGCAGTAAAACACTCGCTAGTTTCTTCTTCATTAATAGTAGAAGTTACAACCGCATTGAGACATCTTTTATATTCTTGTAGTGATGTTGTTTCGTCACCAAACGAATCTTCCGTAAATTTAATTGTAATGTCAATCTTAGACAATTTAGTTTGTAAACATTTACCAGAACAACTAACCGGTCCTTTTGTCGCAGATTTCTTTGAAAATACAGATAGATTCGGTAATTCAGAAGGTTTGACTACTGGAGGTGCATACAGGGCATTATAAAATCTAAGTGTCAACAGATTTGCGTAGTTTTGATTTATACTGGCCATGGTTTCCTCGTTTAAATTTTCTTAATATCGTACACATCTATTTAGTAAAATCAATGATCAACCACTACCGGGGAGAGAACAAGGATTGGGGTTACATCGGCCGCCTCTGAAGGTGTGCCCGATCCGGGCACAATCCTCTGGTGTCCTTTGGGAACACACACCAAACGGTGAACAACATGCACCGGGTGTTTCCTCTGGTGGATCCTCACCACAGATACAATCCATCAACGCGAAGAGCGGTGCGCCTTGAAAGCATGTGCATGGTTCATTACTCTGTCCCGAACATTGACACTCCGACTCACACGATGGGGCAGGTGTACAATTATTTTCGTCACACCAGTTGAATGGACAAGTCGGATCACATAATCTAGTCGGATCCGGTACGCAATCTCCACCCTGACAGAATTTACAGTCCGGACATCCACCCACACAGGATCCACCCACACAACTACCACACGGAGTGTCAGCACATTCTACACAACCAACTCCCGGTACACAACTTTCACACGCGGCAGGATCACAGCAACTTCCTTCGCAGCATATTTGTCCGTTCGGACAACAGGTTCCATCTCCACAACATACTTCGTCCTCGACGCAACAATAAATTGAGTTGTCGGTAAAGTCATCACAGCACTTGTTTCCTGCCGAGCAACACGATCCATCATCACAACAGTCTCCGTCACAAGTCGAGTTCCCACATTGACCAATACCATTAAGAAAGTCTAAGAATTCACACTCTTGACATGTACCATTACATGGATCTGGTAATCCCATGTTCTGGGGTGTATTACAAAACCCGACTCCAGTTCCTTGTGAAAGATCACACACCAGACAACCAGTACAAGCAACCGGACATCCGGGATCTTGACATTGACAATCTACACAAAATTGTCCGTTAGGGCAGTTATTATTGTTGGAAGATGTACATTCAGAAAACACAGTTCCGGGGATTGGAAGACAAGTATCACAACAACCACATATAGTTTCGTCAGTCTCACACACTAAACCATTCCAGATTTGACAATCCTCACAGTTATCATCACATAGACATGTGGATGGGTTTAGCGTTGTTCCGGTCGGACAAAAAGGTGGATCTGAACAATTACCATCTCCATCACAACTAGAACATACTGGACAATTTTCAACGCAAAAATGATTATCCCCAGAACTGGTACACTCTTCACAGTTTCGGCAAACCGGAATGTTACATTCACAATCAGGTTCTTCGCGGGTAAAACAAGGATCACAGTCAGTTACCGTACACCTATTTCCGCCTGGTATTTGACTACATTCTTCACACGGTGGACAATCGCCGTCTGAATCACACTGATCACAACCACTACCCTCACCACATCCGAATTCTGAAGGACAGCAGAACCCACCGGGACAACAGTCAAATCCGGGATCACATTCCTGTCCGGGACAATTACAGTTATCAGTTGTGGGGTTGTCTACACACTCCCCATTTTGACACCATGTGCAATTTAACCCATCAGTTCCACATGAAGTTTCGTTGTCTTTCGGTGTGCATGTACCCACACCATTTTCGTTTAGACTGCATTCTGTGCATTCATTGCCACAATCTGCATCCACCTCACAAGCAGATTGGGCACAACCAAATCCATCAATACACCTTTGTACTATGTTCCCTGGCCCGTTGGCACCGAATTCCTGTGCATTGCAGCAGTTAAAGGAGTCACTAACTCCGTTAATAAAGTTTTCACAACAAACATGACCTACCTTGCAATCACAATTAGTCCCATCCTCTTGATCCCTTGCCAGTCGGCATATACCACCATCGATCGCCGCCAGACAATTACAGAAGACGGACCCGAACACTGGATGGACACAATCTACACAATTTTCTTGATCACCGTCAATAAGTTCTCGTACTCCAATGGTTTGACTGGGGACCCCCGCCATATCCACATCAAGACACACACTGTTACAAGGGCAGTCTTCACATATACAAGTCCCTGAGATACATTTAGAATTACATGAAGTACAATCTCCGTCATTATTACATTCTGGTGGAGCAACTGGATCACATGGATTTATGTTTTGGGTATCACATGTTCCCATGATATCAATAACGTCAGTCGCATTTATAAATTCAATATCAATGATTGTTGATACTTGTGGAACAAGTCGAAGATCAACTGTATCTGAAATAATAGTCGGTGTTGGTGGATTCGTCTCGATCTCGGCGGGAGCATCCTTCCAAGACAACATGTAAAAAGTCTGTTCTCCCCATGTAGTAGTATTACTTTCCATTTGAGAGTCGGATCGATTGATTGTATATTGTCTCTCCTCGAAGATGATGATTGGATTGTCGGGATCTGTAGAATCCTTTCCTGTCCTTGTCATTTTTACGTCAGTTCCAAAAACCTCAATGAAAGATTGTCTTGCTTCTGGAGTATCAAATAACAGTTCAAAGTAATCCCCGAACGAGAGGCGATCTTCCTGCTGGGCCTTTCCGAACCAAGCAGCACGAACACCCCAATCATAGAATGGTACTAGGAAGTTTGGAATATTGTTTCCGTCAAGTGGTTCAAAACGAACACCAGTCATCTGTGTAATCGGTTGAATAAAATTATTGGGTGGACCAGTTGTGCGAGGAGACCATGGCAATTCTCCTAGTTCACCAACAAGTGGAACAGAATCTTGTCTTGTATTGTCTTCACATCCCACACCAAAGCGAGTGTCCCAACCCGCCGATCCTTCAGGAAACCACTCAGAATCGTTGGAGTTTAAGTGTATTGTAATTGTATTTGGTCTGTCTGCTGGCATTAGTTTAGATCAATCGATGCTGCGTTAAATTTAATTCCACTTGCGTCCCACTTCCCCGTTGAAGCAGCGCCCTGTGCCATAATTTCAATACCACCACTGATCGTCTGGAACATTGCCGTCGTTGCTGCTGTAATATTTACAGATGCAGTTGCCGAGTTCATGTTTACTTCGCCCATTGATGATGTCAGTTCCACACCTGCATCACCGGAGAGTTTAAGTTTACCCTTCGATGTTATCTCGGTGTCACCAGCAGTATTTATCACAGTAGAACCCTTTACGCCGATAGTCATGTTGCTCTTGACTTCTGCATTTAGACTCTTTTCTATCTGAAGAGTTGCGTCTCCCTTGATGTTACCGAAGACGTTTCCACCCACTTCAAGTCCTGCGTTTCCGCGAACGAGTATAGTGATGTTGCTGTCCTTTTCACCTTCACCTTTACCACCAACGATTAGGTTTACGTTTCCTTGAACATGAACATATTCATCTCCCGCAATCAGTTCGTACTTATCAGAAACAACCTTATGCACTTCTGTGCCTTCTGGGTGGATCTCATTGAAGGTTCCTGATTTGTGGTAGGTGTGGATTCTCTCTGCGCCGGGAGTGTCATCGAATTCTTGGATGTGTCCTGATAGAGTTTCCTTGACATGATTGAACGGATAGATTGCGAAGTATGGTGATTGTGGTTCGTTCCAATTGCCACCAGAACTATTCGCAGTCGGAACACCTTGATAATAAGTGTCTTGCGCCTTCTTACCAATCGCAGTATCGTTTACGTTCTCATTTCTTGCAAGTCTACTTACGTCCTGCTCTCCAACCTGAGAGTGTCCGTGCTTCGACGTTTCGAATGGAAGGATACCACTCGGATCACTAAATCCTTCATTTGGATTTGATGGATTTTGTGGTATTCCGGGAATCGAACCCAACATGATAGGTTGCTGGGCGTCATCGCCGTCACGGAAGAAACCGAAAACGTGGGATCCCGGTAACAACCCAGTGGGGGACTCACCTATGCCACATAAAGCAGCACTAGTGATGGGTTGTACCGGGTATGCCCACGGTAAATCTTCGGTCTTGATTTTGTTTTTATCTGGAACATGGAAACCAAAAATACGCACGCGACATCTACCGAGTTTTAAAGGATCACCAATATCCTCTACAACACCTTGCCACCAAACGAATCCCTGTTTTCCAAAAAATGTTTCCATTATTACTCGCTAACTGGTGATTGCCAATTTCGGGCGGCCCATTTCTCCGCCCACTGCTTCCATTCCTGTAACTCTTCGTTGCTATAATCCTTCTTTCGTTCCCACGCCTTAAATCGTTCCTCGAAAGAATCAAACTCTTGCTTCTCATTGAAATTTAACATTTTAATCTCCTGCATTCATAAATTCAAATGGTAGCGAATCCCGTGACAATTCTAGTCTTGTTGTGTAACCTTTTTCTTTATTTATCACATGCTGAAGACTAGTTACGAGATATCTACCGGACAACATTCTATCCTTTGGATCTAATGATCCATCTTCTATAGGTTCCAATTTTGGAACATCCAAACTTACCACATCGCCAACTCTCCTATTTGAGTCACCCGAAACAATGATGGAAAGGGAAGACGATCTTGCCCTTAAAATTGATGATCTTCTCTTTAGAGTAAAATCGGAATACCGAAAATTATCATCAATCCCATCTTGAGATAACGAACTAGTACCAACGAAGTTAAAATTGGACTGTACGTTTTTATTCACATTCAAGTTAGAATCCCTCGCAATGAGTGGGTGGGTTTCTACTGAATCAGTTTTATCGAAATGTTCGAGGTAATCGAACTGCCGCGAAGAATATTCTTTAGTCACCAAATCCAACGAAACAATCTCACTAGCATAAACACCATTATCAATTTCTTTCACTTTATCAAAATGTCTGTTAAACCTCAAGTCTTCTATCTGACAAAATTTCTTTACCAACCCTTCATCGGTAGAAATATCTACAGGAAGATTTGATTGGTTGTAATTATACTCGACAAGTGGACTACCCGATGCCAACTCGTGTAAACTTCGAAAGTGGTATCCATCCATATTTTCATATAACAGGAAACTGCAATCTTCTATATTTGATGACGACACCGCCCTTTTCGCCAACCAATTCATAGTTTTATATGTTCCCCAATTTGGAATGATGAATGAATGTGTATTCGTAGTGGGTTGTGTAGTGACAAGTGGATTTGATAATTTAGACTCTGCAATTTTGCTAACAATCTCAGATATAGTTCCCTTGTACGATCCTTGAACTTTACTCTGCATCGAAAGATATGCATCTTCTGATATGAAACCCAATGTAACTTCTTTACCTTTACCAGTATATGCCAATTGCAATTGATTATAGTTTGTAACGTAAAATTTCTTCTTTACCATTATACCCGACATCCCCGGAGTAGTAAAGGAAATTTGTATGTAATCCTGTCCGTTCAATTCTAGTCTATCAGTTAAATTGGCAAAGTCCAGAAACTTCACTTCGCCGTACATGAAGTTTTGGTATAGACTCTCTGATACTACGAGATTGATAAGACCTGTTTGGTTCACTATGTCGATAGCAAGTTTATTTGGACCAAAGAGAACAAGTTCTTCCATGGCATAATCACCAAACCCAGTCCATCTAGTCAGGTCTTTTGGTTTTACAAATTCTGCTCTGTGTTTGGACTCATAATCAGGCATTTAATAAATTATCCAATGATGTATCAATTGTGTTTAAGTATTTTGGATGAAGGAGTTTTATATTTTTCTTGTCATCATTCAACTCTTCTTCGTAATTTTGTATCGTGATTACATTGTTGTTTGAGTTGTCGCCACATATTCCCATATAAGCACCAAGATTCGTCGCATAAAATTTTACTATGCTTTCAACAACTCCGCCGGTGCTTCCCAATACTGCCGTTTCATTGTTTACTTCAGCGAGGGGATTTAGATATTCGAAATCCCCGGTAATTCCACTTCTACCATCAAAATGGTGAACTGCACTCGGTGTAGTTGTAACTCGCTGAACTGTTGCGATTTTCCTACTTCCCGCCGTGGCGCCAGTTGCAATTCTATCACCCTCTTGGAATGTTCGTGTGTAATACTTCAGAGTTAGTTTACTGAGATCAGGATCCCAAGAGTGGACAAGTGCTTCTCCATCTAGACTGAAATACGCACCTTCTTTGTTTGTTTCTCCGTCTGTGTGATAGATCGTTTCGTTCTTAATAAACTTTCCAGTGAACATATTCTTGACATCAACTCCATCACCATCGCCCCCTGTTCCACCAGAACCACCACCAGAAAGGAAAAGAGAAATTCCGGGGTATGTCTTCTCTATCCAGTTTTCGAACGTCAAGTTATCGAGAGTCCAATCATAGTACGGATGAATTATATCATTGAAGAGGAGAACCAACCAGTGAAATTCTGGGTTGCCATATAATTTATCTGCTATGATCTCGGGAGTATCACCGTCCTGTACTGTATACTCAAGAAACATTTCGGTTTGATCCTTTAACTCAGGAGAAAACCCAATACGTTTCATGATATTGACAACGGCCTTTTGCTTTACTTCCGAATTTTGAAGGAACGGATACCTTGTTAGGGGAAACTTACTAAAAAATGCCATCAATAACCCTCCAAGATGTCATCCTTAACATTGATGTCGAGTTCTTTGAATGTCAGAGACATGGTTGTTGCGACTGGCGCACCACTACCGAAAGCACTGAAGTTCCCGTTCGGCGTGAAATCTACGTTGACTTCTGTTAATGCACAATCACGCATTTTTAGGAGAAACGGATTTTCCACAACGCTGTTCATGTTTCTCTTATAGAATTTTATTGCGAATATGGATGGTGGCACAAGGAAGTTTCCGCCAGTTGCTAATGCTGGTGCAGAATGGAAGCGGAACATCTTAATGATTGCTTCTACCATCTGTGATTCTTTCAGGTTTCTAGGATAAAACTCATAAGAAAACTCGAATGTTCTGAGTTCGGGTGAGTTGTATACAAGTTCTTTTCTCGGGTTGATCGCTTTACCAAGAAGTTGGGTCGCTGCGGACTCTAACTCTGTGTCCATTCCGATGACACTAGCAACACTGTCTAACGCACCGATTGCTTTTCTCATCGCTATTGGGCCTGCTGCTTGAATCATATTCATGGCCTCTTTGCCCGCATCTCCGAAGTTACCAGACATCAATGCTTTTCCTGCGGCCGCAAGAGCAGTTGTTGATTGTCCCAAAATAGAGGCAAACAATAAACTGGGTGTATCATAACTCTGCAAAGAAAGATTATTGATTTTGTGTGGCATGTAAAGGAAGCAAGTATCTTTTGACTTATACTTCTTCTGTCGCAGAGTTCTGGTTGGGTTTGGAGTTCGTACTCGTTTGTTTACCCCACCTCTGTAGTTTTGATTGCCCATAAAATCAACTCTTTGTTGAATTATTTCATCACTCGAAAGTCTAACTGACTGCACAGTATCAATTCGTTCTGTTATGACACCTGTCGTATTTGCACCAGTTCCTGCATTTCGATTCGTAATTGCTCTCTGTCTATAGATGGGATCGCCCGGGACCTCTTTGCTGCGGGTTGGTTGATACCCAATTGGTGTCAACCCCATATTTGCTATATCCTCATCGCTCATCTGAGCAACGCGATCCTTCCATGAATTGTCCTCTTCATTTAGTGGATTTTCTTTAAGGAGTGTACTGAGTCTATCAGCATTTCGTAATTGGGCACTCTGTGTTTCATACATGTTGAACTGCATGAAGTGTGTAGTATCTGCATCGGGACTCGTCGCAAGATCAATAGGGAAAGCAAAAACAGATGAGTTTGATGGGTTATTTGTCGTCTTGTATAAATTTGCAAGCGGACCTTCGGCCTTGTTCAACTCATTTTCATATCTACGAGAAGGATCTAACCGATTTGCCTCATAATCACCAGTATAAATTTCAACAGCATTTTGATTACTATAGAAAGAATTCCTGTTTTGGGAGATATCCTTTGCTCCCTCTATAATATTGGAAACCATCCCGTTATCTTGTTGTCCGTCGAATGCGGTCATGCAATTTTTCTCCTATGGTTCTACTACATACTATATATGGCATACAAAGGAAAGTATAAACCAAAGTATCCAGAGAAATACGACGGTGATCCCACCAAAATTGTGTATAGAAGTCTCTGGGAACGAAGGTTCATGGTTTACTGTGATAAGAACAAGTCTATCTTGTCATGGGGATCTGAGACTGTGGTTGTCCCATATAAATCCCCTGTCGATAATAAATTACACCGTTACTATGTAGATTTTATAGTGACTTCAATCAATAGAAATGGTCACAAAGAAACCACATTGATTGAGATCAAACCAAAAAAACAATGCAAACCCCCAGAGAAGAAGAAGCGAGTCTCTAGATCATACATCAATGAGGTGAAGCGATGGGGTGTGAATTCTGCTAAATGGAAGTACGCGATGGATTATGCAGAAAATCGCGGATGGAAATTTAAAATCCTAACAGAAGAGGTATTGTTTAAGTGAGCGAAAATAGAAAAAATCGAAGATCGGAGATGTTCAAATCTATTGCAAAAGACCTTAGAGAAATAAGTTCTGCACTCAGATCCGAACCCGATGTTCCTGCACCAAAAAACAGAATGCTGTATGAGGCCGCAGAGTTCACTAGACCAAAGTCAGAAAAAGAAGTAGAAGAAAAAATAAATCAACGAGATCTAATCAAAGGAATTTCTAAATTAGACTACACTGATCTAAAACTGAACGTATTCGATGCGATTAAAGAAGTTCGTGACGCTGTAAACGCACCAACCGATGGCGAAGCAGCATTGAAGTGGATGGAACTTGCAATCAGTCAATTATATGAGGATGCAGATCTATCAGTGGAAGAGAGATTCCTTCGAGATGAAAAGCGTCTCATATCTACATCAGGTTTCAAGCGTCCCGGTGAGATGTTCATGTTCAACTACGAACCCAGAACCAGATCAAAACTAGAATTCTATGATACTTTCCCTCTGATTTATTTGGTAAAGGTTGAACCGGGTAAGTTACATGGACTAAATCTGCACTATCTGCCACCCAAAATCAGGACTATATTTTTCATGAACCTACAACAACTCAGAACTGGTATCGGAACAGAAGCACGCCTGGGTAAACTTGATATTAGTATATTAAAGGCATCGAATCGGTATAAATACTTTAGACCATGTTATAGAGTTTATTCTATGAAGAGAATCAACTCCAGAATGTTGAAGATACCAGCAGAGGATTGGCCAATTGCAATACAACTTCCTCTGGAGAGATTTAAGAAAACGTCGAAGTATAATGTTTGGACCGACAGTAGAAGAACAATCGCACAACGAAGAGGAGAAATCTGATGTCTGCTAGATCAGAAGCAAAACAATTAAACCACGCACTTCCTGTAAGTCCAATCGACTCCACCACTGGTTCTTCTTCGGAAGATGTTGTTATTGAGATGTTGAAAAGATCTGAAAAGGAAATGTCTAATCGGAATCAAATCAGCAAAAGTGCATTCAATCAATCAAAATCAATTCAGGATTTCTTCCAGAAAATAAACAGTACAGGATTATACTCACCATCAAGATATGATGTCTCCTTTGATAAACAAATCATAAGTAGAGAAGCACAAGATATGCTGACGTTCCAGTGTATCGACATATCATTCCCCGGCAAAAACTTTAGAACAGCAGATGTTCGGACATATGGACCAGTAAGAAGACCTGTTATTGATGCAGAATTCAACGGTGAATTAACAATGACGTTCCGGGTAAGTCGTGACTTTGCCGAGACAAAATATATCGATGAGTGGATGGATTTTATCTCTTCACCAAGGACTCGATATGATGTGCAATACTACGATGACTACGTTTGCAACTTATACATTGATGCACTAGACAAGGGAATAGATGTAGACGCCGTTCCCGGTGTATCTACCTACAAATCAAGCAACGTGCTATACAGATGCGAGGTTCGTGAGGTATATCCAAAATCAATGGACAGTATCCCACTCGGATTTGCAAAGGCAAATGAGATTGCCACGTTCAGTGTCACATTTGCATATCGAGATTGGATAATCATTCCAATTCCTGTTGGAAATAATGATGATCTACAAAACCAAGCAATACTAAGACAATTTGACAGACGACAGGTTGGAAGAGAACAACCTAATGAAGCAGATATCGGGAGAGAAGTCGGTCCATTACGCGGCGTGGATTTCCAGATACCCGGTGGTGATTTCGGACTTGCATAAAGTGAAAGGAACAATACAATATGCCATTACCAACAGTAGAGACACCCACATATAGTTTTACACTTCCAGATTCTAAAAGAAAGATCAATTACAGACCCTTTCGAGTAAAGGAAGAGAAAGTTTTGCTTCTTGCATCAGAATCTGGTGATGTGAATACGATTTACCAAGCAGTTCATGATATAGTTCTTTCTTGCACAGACGGAAAGTTGGATATTTTTAAATCAACGTCCATCGATTCTGAATATGCATTGATCAAACTACGAGCATCGTCTGTTGGTGAAACGATGAAACCAGAGTTGCAGTGTATTCATTGCGAAAGCAGTTGTTCTGTTAACATAAAAACAGATGATCTCGTAATAGACGACAGCATGAAAAAAGATAATCGGATCAAAGTAAATAAATCAATAATCATTGATCTTAAATTCCCTTCGTTTGCAGATGAACTGAGAAACAGCACCATGCAGGATCAGGTTGATATGGTATTTGATTCTGTTTGTTCTTCGATTGATAAGATCTATTCGGATGATGAAGTTTTCGACGCAACAGACTATCAGAAAGAAGAAATTGAAGAGTTTGTTAACAACCTCGAAAGTGATACCTTTACACAAATCCTAGAGTTCATCAAATCAAAACCAAGGGTGAAGATTCCAGTAAAATTTATATGTCCTAACTGCAAAAAGGAAAACGAATTTAAGATTGAAGGTGTAGACGGTTTTTTCGTCTAATGCTCTGCCATGAATCACTTGAAAATTACTACAAAACTAATTTTCAATTAATGCATCACCATAAATACTCATTGGCAGAGTTAGAAAACATGTTTCCGTTTGAACGAGAGATTTACATACAACTACTTGTTGCTTTAATAAAGGAACAAGAGAAAGAACAAACAAGAGGATACTAGAGTGGCCCAGGCAGCAACACTAAAAGACGTAGTAACACAACTAAAATCGATGCACAAGGATCAGAAGCAAAGTGCATCAATACGTCAAATGGTTAGACAGGAATCGACGGCACAGAACGTAGGTAGTTCATATGCCACTGGTGTTCTTGCAGGCAGCATGTTGGGTCCCACCGCAACCAAAGTTGCAGATCGAACCAAAAAGATCGCTAGGACAGCGGTGAATTTTGGAACATTAGGAATTGCACCTGCTGTAGGCGGAATCGGTAAGGCCATTCGCACCGCTAGATCGAACAGAGAACAGAAGAAACAAATCAAGGAAGAGATCGAGAGTAGGGGTAATACTCCAGAGAAAAAAGTTGTAAAGGCGATGACATCAAAAAGTTCAGACTCCGTATTCGGTACAAGTGATCGAATTGCAGATGCAGTCGAGAGAATTGCAAATAGCGTTTCCGAACTAGTGGATTCGATGAAATCCACACCCAAGAACAAGAAGGATTCACCGCCGAAGATCATCACACCGTTTGGATTTGCAAACAAGACTCCAGACACAGAAGATACCCCAAGCACACCAGAAACCGAGGCCTCTTCGGGTGGTGACATGGCATCATCAAAGAGCAGAAATAAAATGGTGCGTTTTGCCCGAGTACAATCTAAGATAATCGGTAGAGCAATTACTAGTGGCACCAAGAAAACTGTAGCAGCAAGTAAAGCAGGTTTTGCTAGGATGGGCAAGTCGTTCATGGGTGCTGCAAGGTTTATCATCATGGGAATTGTCAGTGCTATTGGTGGAATCATCACAGCAATTGCTCCGTTCGCCGCACCAATTTTGGCCGTGGCCGCAGGAATCGCGGGGATTTCACTCATCGTCAAAAAAATACTTGAGGGTCAGTCTACCGAAGATGAGATCAGAGAATTAGAAGAACAATCAGCAAAAATGGGTAAAGATGCCATCAAAGACTTCAGAGATAAAGATGCCATCAAAGACAATAGTGTCGGGACAATTCTAGAAATGCAGCAAGCAAAGGTAGATGCTGCAAGAGAAAGTGGTGACAAGGTTGATCTCTTCCTACCGGGACAAGGAACATTCAAGAATCTAGGTGTCGATGCCGCCGATGCAATGCTTGTTCAATCAAGAGAATTGAACACAACCGAAGGCACGATGACCATGTCTGCAAGGGATCTCGAAGATCAACAATCGATGGCAGACTTCGAAGGTAATAAATTAAGTCCAGAACAGATGTCTATAGATTCACCAATGAATGCAACGGATGCTGAATCATTCACTGATACAGAATATTTCAATAACGAAGTCCAAAGACTGGAAGCAGTAAAAGCAAGTGGTAAAGGTACTGCAACAACAGTACGAGATGGTCTTGGTCTGTTCAGTCCAACAGCAGTGAGTGATCTATTCACCGAAGAAATAGACATTGACTCTGCAATCGCCTTAGCGAAAACAAACCAAGCAAAGGCAAAGGGCCTTCACATTGGAATGACAAGAAAAGAACTGCGTCGTCAGGGGTTGATCAAAGGTGAAGGAGCATTGTTCGACAACCTGAACAAGTCAGCAGAAGAGATGCAGGGCGAAAGAAGCAGTTTCATGGATTTTGCAATAAATGAAGTGGCGCAGAGTGGGGCCCTTGGAGTCGGTGGAATGGTTGTCGGGAAGATGACTGAACCTACTCGAAATGTAGGTAAGGCGAGAGACATGTCTACTTCTGCTAATCTTGCAGGCCGTTTAGATGCAATTCAACCAACACAGGATCCAGCAGCAGAAGTAACTGCCGTAAACAATTCTAAGGTTATCAACAACACAACGAATGTAGAGTCTGGACACATGGTTGACAGTCCGGCGTCCCTGAAAGAAATGCAACACGCGGGGTAATAGGAAAGAGGGTGTCCGAAGACACCCTCTCTCGTTTGGCGTTGAGTTTAGATCAAATCATAATCAATCTTCGCTCGCCAACTTCTCGAAGTAAGACAGTGCATTCTCTTCCTCACCAGAATCATTATCTGAATCACTAGACTCAGTGGACTGGACCCCAGATGATGTAGAACTGTCGGTCTCCGAGAAAGTTCCCTTGAAATCTTCTGCCGTAGCAGTTGACTTCGTAGTGTTGAGAACATGATCCAACTTCTTCTTCAGTTCATCATATGACTTGAAGTTAGATGCATCAGTGAACTCCTTGAGAGCATACTGCTGCTTCCACAGCGTCTCAAGTGCGTCGTCTTCACCGTCATGGACGGCAGAGACTCCATCAAACTCGGACTTATCATAGTTGATAAATCCAGCAACCTTACGAACCTTCAACTTAAAGTTCGCACCCTTCCAGAAGTCGAAAGGATTGATTGGTTCTTCATCCTCAAACTCCGGTTGCATTGCTTCGTTGATCTTGTCAAAGATCTTCTTCCCATACTTGTACAGGAAAACCTTACCTTCATTCTGTGGGTTAGCAGGATCGCTAACGACCAGAATGTTTGAGATGTAGGACAGTCGTCGCTTACGCTGACGAGCAATATCCTTGTCACTCTCAAGACCACTGTTCCAGAGTTCGGAGTTCATCTCCGAGACTGGATCCTTGTCGCCGATAGTGGTTCGAGAGTTCTCGATGTACCAACCACCGGGGCCTTGGAAACCGTGAGTGAACAGACGCGCCCACGGAATGTCTTCTCCGTCCACTGGGGGAAGGAAACGAACAACGGCAAACCCGTTGCTAGACTTGTCCAGTTCGGGACGCCAGAAACGATCGTCCTTGTAACTCTCTGACTTCTTGTTAATCTTGTCCGCTGCGGCAGTCAGTGCGCCGATGTCGCGGGACTTCTTCTTAAGATCGCTAAAACCCATGATGATTCTCCTGTATTTGGTGTGTGCGATATGTACGTTGTGTACGACTTATTACTCTATATAGTATAGACTATGTGGAGTGAATGTCAAGTGAAAAACGGTAATTTTGTTTGTCTCGGGAGCATGTTTAGGTCCTGTCCTTCTCCTTGGAGTTTCTCAACCAATGGTTTGGAGAGATACTTCGCGGCAACGGCAGGTTCAATGTTATGCTCTTCACAAAGATCTACAACGGCATCAATGCATGTATGCCCATTGCGAATTCGGTCTTCAACATCCGTAGTGAATACGGTCTGTAGTTTTTCTTCTATCATAGTAAATGTCCTTTCGTGTAAATTATACACGGTTATCAGAGAAAGTCAATAGTCTTCTTTCATATATATTAGAGAATATTATTCCCAAAATGGAGAGTACAAGCAATGAGTCTTGACCAAGATGACAACATTATCGTAGGTGCCGGTACAGGTGGTTCTACACAAGGTGCCGAAATAGCAACAGATTTTATACCGACAGATGATCCGAACGGCAAACACTATCAAATCTTTAAGCAAGGATTTGGACAGGGTGGATCAGTTACTCTTGTTGGAGATGGTTCCACGCCGAACTCTAAACCTCTCCCAACCAAACTATTTCAGGATAATGGAACCGCCCTCTCGGCAGAGACGTTAACGGCCGGTCTTTCTGTACTCAATGTAAACCTTCGAGGTACTTCTGGATCCGGGAATGTTCCAGTTGATATCAACGCACAGACTCTTGGTGTCGTGCGAGTGGAAGGTAAAACTGGCGGAACGCCAATGGGCGTCTGTGGTGATAACTTCCAAATCCGTACTCTCTTTGGAGCAACCACAGGAAACACACTCACAAGCATTTTCTCCCACGGAGGAGACTATGATTCGGTTTCCGTTCAGGGTATTTCTGGTGCCTTCCCAGTAGGAATCACCGCTACCAATCTACACATTAGACCACTAACTTCCACCGATCAAGTCACCGTTGCAGGAACCGTTACAGTTTCTCCGGGAGCAGGATTCTCTCTTGATGGTGGAACTCTTGCCATAAGAGGTGGAGTAACTGGATATGGTCATGCACAACTAACTACTTCACCTGAAGGCGGTGTCCCTGTATTACTCTATGGTAATTCAGGAGGAACCGCAGCAGGAATTGGTATGTCTGGAGATACACTTAAGGTATCACTTGGACAAACCATCAGTGCTGATATTGGTGACATAACCATTGATGGATCCGCACCGAAAGCATCCGACTTTGATGTAACAGGAAGATTGAATCTCGGTTCTCAGGACGGTACTACGGTTGGTACTCCAGTTCTTCTATACGGAATGTCAGGAGGTCACGGAGTTACTACGACCGCAGTCGCACTCGCCGTAACTGGTGGTGGTGCATTGCTCACAGAAATTCAAGGTAGCATCAGTGCTTCCGTTGGTGACATTAGTGTTGATGTTCCTAAGGCGGTAGGATACACCCACGGTGGTGGAATCGCTACTACAGGAAACAAAAATCTAAACCTTTCGGATGGTGATGTTACAGGAAATACGATGGCAACTCCGGTTCTGTTGTATGGTGCATCAGGAAATACCGCAGTTGGTTTGGGTATTACACAAACAGTAGCAGGTGCCGCTGGAGAACAAGCACTTCTAGTTGCGGGTGATATGAAAGTTCATAACTCAGTCGCACTATCAGTGACTGGTGCAGACGGTCCTCTGGATGTCAAGGTAGCATCTCTACCAAACGTAACTATCGGAACCTTCACTCCAACTGTAACAGTTCAACATGCCGGTATGGGTGTAACAATCGCTGGCGGAACTCTTGCAGTTGATAATGTGGTTCAAGTTCAAGGTGTAGGATTTACTCTCTCTGGAGGTTCAATCGATAGTGCTGCCGTAGTCGGTGGTGTGACCGGATTCGGAACTGGTGGATTTGCAGGAGGACCTGCGAGCATCGCAAACGCACCGGGCAACACAAATGGTCTTCCTGTATTCCTATACGGTAACTCAGGCGGAACCGCCGGTGCAGTGGGAATGTTCGGTGAAGGAATCAAAGTACACCATGAGGAAGGAATCACAGTTGGAAATGTCACTGGTAATGTATCCGTCTTCGGTGGTGTCACAGGAATGGGATCCTCTCTCGATGTGGGACCAGGACCACTTGGTGGTGATGGGATCACAGTAAGTGGTGGTCTTCCAGTTCTACTTTACGGTAGATCAGGTGGTAGTCAGACACCAGTTTCGGTGGGTATGTCTGGTGATGGAATCAAGGTTTCGGTTATCGATGGAGTGAATCTCACAGTTACGGGAACTGAGGTTAACATCTCCGATATTAAAGTCGAGAACAAGGAAGACACTCGACTCGCAGTTGGTCTTTCTGGTGATACCCTAGTTCCTGCCGGTGCGACATTCCACGATGGAACCGCACTCAATGTGAATACACACTTCTTCGGATTGACTGGTGGACTACACAACTCCTTCGGACTAACCGCCGGTGGAACTTATGGTTCATCGATCATGGTGACTGGTTTCAGTGGACCTGGAACAGCAGTCCAGACAGAAGACAAGTCCCTCGTTGATCACATGGGTGGATTCACAAATGACATCCTGAGAGCGTTGTATACAAACGCCGCGATCCCCAATGATTTCGATCCGTCGGATCCCGGAGTGTCGGTATTTGATAAGGCCGCCGGGATCGAGAGCGGGGTCACTACTCTCACTGGTCTCGTTGTGCCCCTCGTGGGCGCCTCGACCAATATTAGTAACAACACTGGTAATTTTGTCACTGATCTGAGATCGCTCATAACGGGACTTGACGAAGCAGACTTTAATAATCAAACAGTCAATGATGTAAATCAATCAATACTTAGAGTAGACGTTAACGGTATTAAGTTACCAGACGCCGCGGTCGACGATCAAACTTTCGGTAATACTGCTGGAGTGCTTCCTGACATTGGTACGGGTAATCAAGAGAATGCTGTGAACCTTCCCGCACATCTTCTAACTAAGGGTGTAAACATCAAGAACACATCTGGAACAGGTATCATCCACATCGGATTTAGTGAAGGATCTGTAGATGGACCATCGCCGATCGGGGGTTATGAACTCCATTCCCGTGAAGAGGTATTCATTGAAACGAATAACCTGAATAACCTGTGGGTATCATCGTGTCCCGGAGCAAGCGGTTGCTATATTGGAGGGTAATTCGTGAGAAGTTCCTCTCGTAGAAAAACTCAAAGTCCATACACTACTGGTGTATTGGATCGAACCATATCCAATCTGTACAATGAATCACTCGCATCTTCAATTGCAAATGGTTTGTCCCCAACAGATCCCGGTCAAATATTTGTTGCCCTACAGAACAACCGGACTAACGTAGAAGAAAACATCTACGCGCCATTTACCGCAGACAAAGAAACTCCAGTTCGTGGAGTGGTTCAGTTTGATCTAAAACACGCAACCAGCGGAATAGGATCAAAGGATACTGTGGTACAAGCAGTCTTATTTTTAAAAGTAAAAGATGTATCTCCGGTATGGCCAGGATATAATATCGATATATGTCATATAGATTCATTTGGTGGTGTATCTATCGGTTCTGATGTAACATGGTCTACAATTGATGGATCTACCAAGTGGACAAGTAATGGATTAACACCGCAAATTGGTGTTGGGTATAGTCTAGACAAAAACGATGATACAGCGTTTGAAATTAATGGGTACTACCCACTCTACTTGACTAAACAAGGTGCAATAAAAAGAAGTCCCACTCCAAAGGAAGCAAGAACCGACGCAGAAAAAGCAAAGGGAATGATTGGATATCATGAACACACGTTCAATGGAACCGTCTATTACATGCCAAATGGATTGACCACCACAGGTAAACAATATCACGGAAACTATACAGGAAAATCATATTTCCGATATAACTTCAACGAATATGCAACCGAAAACGAAGCAAGACGACGAGCGTTAGAGATTGGTTGTATTGGATTTCATACAATAGAGAGAGATGGAAACACCATCTACAAACCATGTAGAAGTGACACTGATCTGAGAAATACACGATCACTCTTGACAACTTCTCCTAACTTAGACATCGAATCGAACGAAACAGTAATGCGTGTAGATGTCCCTGATGGTGATCCGATACCCACATCCACAAGTGATACCGTGGAAACAACAAAAAATGAATTGAGGGTAAATGGAAACTTAGTACAAGATTCTACGGCAAGCGAAACAGAAAACAATACAGTTGACACTAGAAGTATTACCTTTACTTCTGGTGGAGGTAGAATCGAAAAGACTACAACAGGGGATGAAGTAAAAATATCCAAACTTATTCCAAGAAATATACAACCAGATCAGATGTTGGTTTTTGATGTTACACCTCTAGTCGAAAACGCCATATCAGACCAAAGAAAATATTTACCTCTCTTGATAAAGGGATCTCATGGGGATAAGAGAAGAAACGAAGCGAAACCAAACGCAGAGGTTGGTCCTCAAGATCAGTATATAAGTTTCTACTCATTTAATTCTAGCGATGATGATACTGTGTATAAAGGCACATTCAACACAACTAGAAATCAAGTGACAGGAACAATGCATGTAGATCTTTACACCAGTGATAGTGCAGGTTCAACACCAGACTCAACTGGTGCATACATCATGCGTCCAACTGCCGGTATGCCAACCAAATCATTCAACGATTTCTTTGGTTCTGTTTCAGCGGGAGACACTGTAACCTTTCAATCAGGATCAGTGAGTATCAACGCAACAACCAAAGTTGATATTGGAAATACTACACTCACAGTTGAAGGATATAATAAGGATTACATTCAGTTCCAGAACAATCCTATCGCCGGATTCACACCCGGAACATATACGGGCATCTCAATCAAGATGAATAAGACCACAACGGTAAACGAAATCGAATTGATTTCATCTTCTAACGGCGATCCCCTACCCAAATTCAATACATTCGAACCGTTTGTAGTCTCGTATCAGGGAGACAGTTCCGGTTCTAACGGTTTAACGATATTCACCCCCACTTCTATCAAAAGAAGGAACGGGAACGTCGTAGCGACCGTCAAGGAGACTGTGGTGAGCGAACAGCACGTTGATCACAGCGGTGGATTGCAGTTTACGAATCTCGCCGATGCGCCTAGATTGAAGATCTACTACAGAACCAGACGTAATTGAAAACCCCTCTTTCGAGGGGTTTCCTGACGACGGTCTTAAGGTAGCGAAATTCCTTTTTACGCAATAAATGTCGTAATTGACATTTCTGCCCGTTCGCCACTTTTATTTAGGGCGATTAGAAACTCAAAACCATATTTTTTTAGTGGACCTGACTGGACTCGAACCAGCAACCTTTTCGATGCAAACGAAATACTCTCCCAATTGAGTTACAGGCCCAAAGTCAGAGTGACAGGATTCGAACCTGCGACCTTTGCGTCCCAAACGCAACGCACTACCAAACTGTGCTACACTCTGATCAACTCCCCGAGTAGGACTCGAACCTACGACATAGTGGTTAACAGCCACCCGTTCTACCAACTGAACTACCGGGGAAACAATACGGTCGGTGGGACTCGAACCCACATGAGGTTAACCCTCGTCGGATTTTAAGTCCGATGCGTCTGCCGATTCCGCCACGACCGCCTTTGAACACCCTCGACAGGATTCGAACCTGTAGTCTACGGATTAGAAGTCCGTTGCATTATCCGTTATGCTACGAGGGCAAGAGATCAGTCTGCAAGATGCAGTCCTGCTCCTGCTGGTCCGTTCGCAGGCGCTCCGGAGGGAGTCACTAGGGGAGCAGAAGCAGCAGACGGTGGGACGAAGAGTCCGCTACCGAAGACGCTGTTATACTCGTTCAGCAGTTCGTTATGTGCATCGATAGTGAACATAATATGCCTCTCCGATACCTCGAAGACTGCTTTCTCTACGGCATATGGAACCCACGGAGCAAGGGCAATCTTACCCTGTCCCGTTGGAATCAAGATGGCGACCTTACTCAGTTTCGCCTTCTCCTTGAACCCTTCATACTTACAAATCAGTTCTTCGCCACTTACCAGTCGTACAATTTTTACACTCATTTTTTATCCTTGCCTTTAAGGGTTTTCTTCTTCTTCTTTTTACCGAAGATCTTTTCGTAATTCTCTCGATACTTTTCCGCATCTACTTTGCGATACTTATCACCTTTGCCTGCACTGTGTCTCCTACCATCCATGCTTCAACCATCTCCAGAACTTGGCAATAAAGTTAACTTGCGGAACGTCTTCTGGGTTTCGTTCTGCTCTATCAATTGCTCTTTGTAGTTCTTTACCAGTCAAAAGAATATCAGTAAAATCGTTTCCATCGTAACTGATGGTCGTATGAAAGTACGACGATGATTCTCTATTGTCTCTGTTCTTGTTTTCTACTTCACTCATTTTCAAATCTCCTAAAGCCACCTGTCGGACTCGAACCGACGACTTCCAGATTACAAATCAGGCGCTCTACCAACTGAGCCAAGGTGGCGTGTAACTCAATAGTTGTCTTCGTCCCGATCATCAATACCCATTGCTTCATCCCATCGTGCTGCGTCTGCTTCGTCTTGTGCATACCACTCAGCATAGATGAGATCGAATTCGACGTTCTCTGTCTGCATTCCAGACTCGACCCATTCGTCGATCAACTTCTGACCTTCTTTTGATACCCACGCATCGAACTCGTAAGTAAACCGAGCATCAGCATTCTCTGGAATCACTTCACCAGTAATATAGCAGTTATATTCTATATCGTCACTTGTCATTGTTGTGTCTCTTGTATGCGTTTTCCTCATTGTTGTGTCTCTTGTATGCGTTTTCCCAGAGTTTTACATTACCCATGAGATCCCGTTTCGTCTTCCATATCATACCAAACATTCCAAGGAATGCAAGACTCATTCCCAAAGGAACTGAAATCATCTCAGTGATCATCAGGATGCCAAGAAGTGCATTCATGATAGTCATGAGAATGAGCATAGTTGTTGCGTATTGTTGTTCGAACATTATCGCGCCCTCGCATATTCACGGTTCAATCGTCGAATGTTTTCCTTGCCCCTTGCAAAGATCACTTCACCGGCGGTCTTATGATTATATATCATGCGTCCCACAACACGCTCCGTGTGGTTGTCGGCACAGTTCACACAATACTCGGTGTCAGGAACTGCTTCGATTCGTGCCTCAGGGATTACGTTTCCACAATCAGAACAATTCACGGACCAACTCTCCTCACAGAATTATCACTTCGAGACAACATCCACATAACGCCATTTTCATCTTCCCACACCCAGAAAACTGGTTGTGTGGGATCGTCGATACGAATCAACCACAACTCAGTGGTTGCATTTTGGATCTCTTGACTATCTTCGAGTTCCTTCTTGGTATCATCCCATCGAAAGAAGAAAGTCATTGAAACCAAAAGAGAAATCATTGCAACTACGACCAGAAGTTCTAGTGTGCTAAATGCTCTCATTGCAACCATCCTTCTCGCTTGACGATTCGCGTAGTCAGAATCTCACTACCACGCTTGTGCATGTTACGCTGTTTGGCGATACCCTTACCAAGACGCATCTTGGGAATACCGCCGTGTTGCCGGATTGCTCCGCCTTCTCGTTCTGCCTCAAGATCAAATCGATCAATCACTCTTTTTGCCATCTAGAAATGCCTCACGCTTGTCTAATAGTTCCAACCATACGGTTTTCTCTCGATCGCACTCTGCGATCTTCCTCTCTATTATACCACCAAGTTCATCAGAGTCAAGATCATAGCATGACATACCTGAGAAATTCTTCAAAAATATTGCGTGTGTACCATCCCAGAATTTTCTTTCGGTCCATTCTCTATGTGCCATATAACACCTCCTAAACTGCCCCGCATAGATTCGAACTATGACTAACAGTACCAAAAACTGCGGTGCTACCGTTACACCACGGGGCAAAAAAAGAAAGATGACCGGGGCCCTTTTATCGACACCCGGCCATCTCTCCAAGTCTATGGGACTCAGGGTTATTGTATACCTGAAGGAAGCAGCACGAACGTACAATGCTGTAGTAATCTGCTTCCACCACTCCATGCATCCCGCTAAGGATCATCTCATACAAGCATTTCTGCATCATACGGACAGGTCGCTAAACCATTTGGAGTTTGCACTATCCCCATTCGTAGAGGATTGTTATGCGAGTCCCTGTAGGAGAGGATCAGTCTCCTACAAATTTATTCAATTGTCTTTGGGTTCATCCCTGCCAGGCAGAAACGGAATCCCAAACCCACTGGAACGCATCGCGGAACCAGAGGACACCATCCCAAGCGAATGGGACGAGTGCAAGAGTAACGAGAAGTGATCTCGAAACGTGGACACGATTAAGCGCCCTGGTCAGGAAGTCCCGACCGCACCCCGTTACGGGGCATTCAGTTTGCTGCTCTTTGCAGCACATTTCAGTAGTCTTCGCCATGTCTAATCTCCTTATGACTTGATTATTATAAACTACGATGTTGTGTTTGTCAAGAATGTTTTCTTGATTTTCTATATAGTCGAATGAGCGATGAAGGATTTGAACCTTCGACTTCTTCCGTGTAAAGGAAGCACTCTAGCCACTGAGTTAATCGCCCCGAACGGGTGGAGAGGGATTCGAACCCCCGGAACCGTTCACACGGTTCAGCGGTTTTCAAGACCACCGCGATCAACCACTCTGCCATCCACCCAAATACGTCCGACAGGATTCGAACCTGTAACAACATGGACCTAAACCATGCACCTCTGCCAATTGGGTCACGGACGCAAAAAAGAAATGGAAAGGTCTTACACGAACGAATCCGAGGCCTCTCCGAGTTTCTTTATCAGGCCATCGACATCTCTTCGAGTTCCACGCTATCGAACGTGGGATCGACGAGGACGACTCGCTTCATACCATACCGGGTCTTGCCGGTGCTGGTTTCCGACGTAACGATACGCCAGTTACCGTACTGCTCAACCTGCGACTTGATGTCGCTGATGGTGGCGCGGAAGTTACCGCAGTTGAAACGTGAGGACGCTTCGGCGGAGGTAAGGGTGTTACCGTTTGCGAGGAAGTCCATGATACGACGCTTGTTGCTGATGTTGCTCATTATGAGAAACTCCTTGGTGTTCCGATGTTTACTTGAAAGAGGTGGAATCAAACCATCGGGAATCCGATTCACCTTATTGTTAATACCCCCAGCAGGACTCGAACCTGCGACTCACGGATTAAAAGTCCGTTACTCTACCAACTGAGTTATGGAGGCGATGGTCCGGGTAGCGACTTCCGGTTACGCTAGGGTTTCATCTCGTTCCAGCGAGTAGTCCCCTGAACTCTACTGAACCTTGATCGTCTCTCCGATCTGTCCTTATAATATTAGTCATAATAAGGTCTGTCCTAGTAGTGTTTTTCCATCGTCTCATTCCTTGGTAGTTGTCGTTCGTTTCTGTCATGCGTATATTATAACATATCCTGAGTGCTTGTCAACCCTTTGGGATGCTTTTTTAGCACATGCCTAAAGTTTTTTTTCGAACCAGTTAGGCATTGGGGTCTTAGACCATCGGGCAAACCGTGCCTTTTCTTCGATGTAGAAAGTCTGGTATGCATCAACGGCATCTGAACGCTTGCAGTAGTCCGGCATTGCTTGGGCAAAGGGTGACCGTACAGGATTGGGAATATTCTTGGGGTAGTTGAACCGAAGGTATTCGATGACATCCTGAGATCCATGCCTCTTGTCGTAACGGCGTGTGTATTCCTCGCACATTTCGAGAGCATGGATGGCCAACCAGCAGTAGTTCTCTAGACTCTTCATCACCCACTGTGTACACGGGTGTCCACGCATCGTAGACTTGTACAGGACGCTCTCACGCTCGTCTGAGAAGATCCAGCGTGTGTATCTACGTCCGTTCTTGGTACGATCCTCGAAGCGATCTCCATCGAGGCAGCGATGCGCCGTCGAGAGCATCTGTGCCGATTCGATAGGCATCTTGACGATGTGCTGATCGCACAAATCGATTGCCGCAATATGAGGATTGTCATTGACTGCAAAGATATTCATTTCGGAAGTGGTGCCTCATAGAAGACTTTGATGCCCAATGCCCGGGCAAGGGCGAGTTCAGCGTTTGCGCCTTTACTCTTTTCCCAACCAGACATCATGTAGATTGCCGTACACTCATCACAAATAGAATCCATGTCCCGCTTCAAGGCGGCACGCATAAACTCATGGTCCTCGTAGCAGTTGTCTGGATCAAAGTCGTAAGAGGGCGAAGTAGGTTTGCCCTGCTCACGGTCCAGTTCTGCTGGATTGATTACATGCCAACCCTGCTCCCGAAGCACACGGGCGCATCGGTCGAAGGCAGGGTAGTTGTAGTTCTCGAACCCACGCATGGGCCCGGCGACATAGATTGTTGGTTCACGTTCCATAACAAATCTCCTTGGTTAGTTCAATCACCGGCAGGCAGGGCAAGTGGTTTTGCATTGACGGCGTGTTTTGTCGCCTCCCACCTCGGTATCCCTCTGTATGACACCTGCTTTTCGCGGTCCTAGAATTTCCGCTATCCGATGCCCCCGGTGCGACCAGGGGAAGAAATACGCCGTCGTGGATTCGAACCACGTTTGCCCGATTATAAGTCGGCCTGAGAAAACCATTCCTCCCACGGCGCAAATAATCACTTCTTCTTTTTGTTCTTCTTGATTGGTGCAGTCTGAACGGCAGCGATCTTTGCACGCTGCTTCGTGGCAGTGAAGTTCCACTTGTCCAGATGGGCGATCTGCTCATCTGCCGTCATTGATGCCCAGTGATCGTTTCGTTCGATCGCCTCGGCCCGCTTAACATCCTTCTTCTTCATGCATTCTCCATAGCAATGCGACACTTCTTGGTCGTAACGTGACCATTCTCTGTCTTGTCAATGTAGTTGGACTTCTGACGATCTTCGTCGTGTCCTAGACGGTAATTGATCTCCGATAGATCTACTCGTCCATTCGTGAGACGTTGGATCTTGTCCATCGCCTCAACATCATTAAAGTGCCACTGGACAATAGACTTTGCGACTGCAATTGCATTGTCTTCGTCTGTTCCTAGTGGGATGTCAATAAACAATCTAAACTGATTCATGATATACCTTTTCTTTTCGGCGACACAGAAGTATACACCAAGAAATAAAAACTGTCAAGTAAAATCTTTGTATTTTTTATGGGAAGAGACGCATCTGGGATTCGTCGATGCGAGAAGTTTCCATATGCTCCAACGCCATTTGGAGTACATCAATGAGATCGATGATCTCGTCTTCGGTGTACCCATCAACCTTTTCGTCGATGTTGAAGTTCTCTAGAGATGCGCCGAAACAAGTCTCTCCGGGGCAACTGTTGGGATGCTGCATTTGGTGTACATATACGGTAGGGATTGAATCTTCAAGTCCAGTGATCCACGGTACTCTAAACTGTTGTTCAGTCATCGTCGTTATGCTCCTCTTCGAGGCGTTGTTGTTGTTGTTTCCATTCTTGGAAACGCTTGTAGTATTCACGTTGAATTTCCTGATCAACGTCTGCTTCTAGATCGTGTAGTGGTTCCGGACGCTTAGGCAACTGTGTCTCCTTGAGTTCGTCGGCCCCCATGACTTCTCCACCGGGCCGATTGGTGGACTCACTTATGTCTTTAAACAAACTGTTAAACAATGCGTTGAGGATCCCCTGAGTGTGTTCTGACGCTTTCATTTCCTCTTCCATTGCTGACATGATCTGATTATACTTGTGAGATGACTCTATGTCAAGAACTTCTGCAACTAATTCTGGGATATAGATATCGTCGGTATCCTCAAGATGCCGGGCAACGTGCTTGAGGATGGCAGAGACACTATGATCGGTGACTAGAGTTTGATATTCACGATCTTCGACTCTCTCGATGAGACCATAACCCTCTTCTTCGCCCAAATAATCAATTGCATACGATCTATACGCCATATTCCTCAACCCTCCGTTAGAAGCACTGGTGTGCTAAATGTACTTACGCTTTCGACGCGAAAAGATCGCCATCCGCCGGCGTCGATGTCCCAAACCTTTACCGTATCCTGATTGACTGGTGCTGAAACCGTCTCATTTAAAGGGATTTCCGGCATATCGCCGATCTGGGCGTTTAGCGTACATCGCATCGTTCGATTTTCGCCGTTTACCTTCGTAAATTCGACTGTGCATACGCCTTTGTGTAACTGTTCGATAATGTGTTCACGATTCATTTTTTTGTCCATTCCTTGTCCATGATATAGGAGCAATAACTGTAAATAATCCAAAGTACGAGGGTGATCACCATCAAGGAGGCCACCGAAAATCCAAAAATTGTTGGGAGTAGGACTGAAAGAAGAGAAAGTCCAGATCCGAAGAGCGTTGAAATGGCGAGGACTACTGAAATAAGGATTGTTAGCACGACAAACGTCATCATCTCGTCGGCAATTTCCTTAAGAGTGTTTAATTTCACTCGCCATCTCCAGTATGCGATTTTTTTGTTGATCTCAATATTATTTATGGTGTTTTTAGGGGTAAAAATGAGTTTTCTCCTTATTTTCCCACGACTGCAACAAAATTCACGCAGAAACACATTAGTCATGGGGTAAAGAAAATATATAGCAAAGATTTAGTGGACGGTTTTACCCGATCCACTGAACTTCGACATCCCTCTTGGATTTTCTTCGGTTTTTCTTGGGATCACGTTCGTTGGAACGCTTCGACCAAGTAGCAGCACGTTGGGCAGGACGACCGGAGTCGTCACGATTCCAGTTTTTCCCGCGTCGTACATTGCGTTGCATCTTAGGCCTCGTCTTCTTCGTCAAAAAGGTGAGAAATTCGATTCGTCGGAGAATAGTATGTAGCATCGTCTTCTTCTTCATCATCAAAACTAGCGTGGATCTCGTCCCACAACTGATCTTCCTTCTCGTCAGTCCATGCAGATGGATCATGCGACTCATTCAGGAGTTCGGCGAGATTATCCGTGCCGGGATTGAGACAGTTCAACCAATCAACGATCCATTCCTGTACGTCCGAGGGCATTTCCGAGTCCTGAAACTCTTCGCTGGCGGATTGAATCAGTCCGACAACCGCACGGGCGGATGCCGCCTTGAGACGTTCGAGTTCATCGTTCGCCTCTTCGATCGCTTCCTCCAACATCTCGCATTCGTTACGGAGTTTGGCGTTTTCGTGAGCGAGTTTCTGGATCATTCTAGCGTGTACCTTGTTCATACGAGCATTCCTTCTCTGCATTCTTCTGCGAGACGCGCCCATTCGTCGGCGAGTCGTTCATCATCGATGTCGAAATCTTCAAGATCAAATTCATCGTACGGCATCATGCATCTCCTTCAAGATGATTGTTCATGGCGATGTCCCATCCGTCTGGTGACATCCCACTGATAAGGAATTCCCGGTCTTCCGAGGACAGTTCAGGCATTGCAACCTGAATGTATTCTCCACCCTGCCAGCGATCGTACTGCTCTTGGGTGGTGAACACCGTGTAGTTCTTGCCGGTGATCCGGCATGGACGGGTGATTCGTAGGACTTGGTTTTGTTCTTGCGTCTTCATGTGTATATTATACCACGGATTCAGAGGATGTCAACCGACACGAAAGGATATTCGAAATCTTTTTTAGGCGTGACTTGACCTTATCCCAATACGGGCGAGTCGCTGCCTTTTTAAATCCGTTCGGACCTCCGTTGTGGATTCTTGCTCGATCGGCATCAGTAACGGGTCTGCCGATCCGGCGATCCGTAGCGTATCTCCTCCAGTACGCTCGGACCACCTTCTCGGCATATGCCTTGTTCGTGCAATCGGAATACTTGCCGCCGATGCTCTTGTCGAATTCAACGGCATCCAACCAGTAGACTCGGTGGATCTGGTAGGGACCGATCGCTTTCCCGTTATCTCCCACGGCGTTCGGATCCCCGCCAGATTCCACCATCATAATCGCATGGAGGAGGTTTGAGTCGTCGTAAGTGCTTGTGTGACAAGGACTTAGGTGGAT